>Ga0256785_1000029_pt1 | contig 51656 bp, 44 predicted proteins | sample MC6MC0936MT_FD_186041 | JGI IMG/M metagenome (GOLD analysis project Ga0256785, IMG submission 186041) | Metatranscriptome of enriched soil aggregate microbial communities from Iowa State University, Ames, United States - MC6-MC0936-MT... | ecosystem: Environmental > Terrestrial > Soil >... | reverse complement strand
GACTCGCTGCGCTCAGACAGTGGTTGCCGACTTAATCGACCGAGCCAATGATTTTATTAACGCCGGATTTATAAGGCCGGTCCGAGCGATCTGTACGGTACGGATCGCTTATTGTTTTCATCACAGAGATAGCCATTTTTAGTTGGTGCGTCGGGAGCCTCAGCAACCTAAAGTTACTTTAACCCTTTTTATTGCAGGAAAGAAAGGCTCTAAAATAATATCTGCAATTTGCCCGCACAATTCCTATATTTGCTTAATAAAATTGTTTTACAAATCTAACATTTAAAACATTGAGCGGGCAGCATAAATCCTTACATGATGTACACAGCAGTGTAGATATAGCTTCTAAGAAATCGTCCTGGCGCAAGATCATGGCCTTTTTCGGCCCTGCCTATCTCGTCAGTGTAGGTTATATGGACCCGGGCAACTGGGCTACAGACCTGGCCGGCGGATCACAGTTTGGCTACACCCTTATCTGGGTATTGTTATGCAGTAATATCATTGCGCTTTTTCTACAATCACTGTGTACCCGTTTAGGTATCGTACGCGGGCAGGACCTGGCACAATGTAACCGGGAGACCTATCCCAAAGGGATGAACTTCATCCTTTATCTGCTGGCAGAAATTGCGATCGCTGCCTGTGATCTTGCCGAGATACTGGGTATGGCGATCGGGTTGCAATTATTATTCGGACTGGACCTGATCTGGGGTGTACTCATCAGTTTCGGCGATACATTCCTGCTGCTGTATCTGCAAAGGCTGGGCATCCGCAAAATGGAACTGTTTATCATTGGCACAATATTCATCATCGGTATGTGCTTCCTTATCGAAATGTTCCTGGCCAAACCCGATATGCATGCGCTGGTTCAGGGTTTCATCCCCTCTATACCCAATACTCAAGCCTTATATATTGCCATTGGTATCATTGGTGCAACGGTAATGCCGCATAACCTGTACCTGCACTCCGCATTGGTACAGACACGCAAGATTGAGAAGGATGATGCTTCCATAAAAAAAGCTTTAAAATATAATTTCTGGGATAGTACCATTGCCCTCAATCTGGCTTTCTTTGTAAATGCCGCCATCCTGATCCTTGCTGCATCTGTATTTCACCGTAACGGAATGACACAGGTGGCAGAGCTGGAAGATGCACACCAGTTACTGGCCCCAACATTGGGTACAGAATGGGCTTCAAGGCTATTTGCTATTGCACTGATTGCTGCCGGACAAAGTTCTACTATTACCGGTACACTGGCCGGGCAAATCGTTATGGAGGGTTACCTGCAATTAAGGATCAGTCCGGCTTTGCGCCGCATCATCACCCGCCTGTTGGCGGTAGTACCTGCCGTAATTGTAATCCTGGTCATGGGCAATAAGGGGGTAGGGAGGCTATTGATTTTTAGCCAGGTGCTGCTCAGTATGCAATTATCATTTGCCATTATTCCGCTGATTTATTTTGTCAGTGATAAGGAAAAGATGGGCAAATTTGCCATATCTACGTTCAGTAAAGTCATTGGCTGGTCTATTGTCGTACTGGTCGGTGGATTGAACATGAAACTGGTCTATGAGTCTGTGACCGATGTACTGGCCATGGATGTGAGTGAGGGGCTTAAAACCCTGGTCGTTGCAGGTGGTATAGGCCTTGTTGTACTCCTGGTGCTGACCATACTGTATCCACTATATCGTCGCAGGCATAGGGTTAATCTGGACATACATCATCAGCTACACATCAGTACAATTGGTGTTAATGAATTCAATACCATAGCAGTGGCACTGGATTATTCCGAAGTAGATAACAAGACCCTGAGTTATGCGCTAAAGCTGGCTAATACGCAGTCCAGGCTGGTACTGATCCATATCGTAGAAAGCGCAGCTGCCAGGCGTTCCGGCCATGAAGCAGAAGATGCAGAAGTATTGAAAGATCAGCAGCATCTCGATAATTATGCTGCCTTCATTGCAGATAAAGGATACAATGTATTGCCCATACTGGGTTATAATAACCGCGTGACGGAGATTGCCGGTATCTGTAAAGAATATAGCGCAGACCTGCTGGTAGTGGGCAGTCACGGGCACAGGGGGCTTAAAGATTTCATTTACGGAGAAACGGTAAACAACCTTCGCCATAAAGTAGATATTCCGGTATTCATCGCACAATAGGAAAGCGCAATTTTACCGTTCCGTACATATCCAGTAAAATCTTTATTATATTTGGCCGGATATATGAAACATCAGGTTGTTATTATCGGTTCCGGGCTGGGTGGATTGCTGACGGCTGTGTTACTGGCCAAAGAAGGCTTTGATGTAGCGGTACTGGAGCAAAACAAACAGATCGGGGGCTGCCTTCAGTCTTTTTCATTCGACAAGAAAATATTTGATAGTGCAGTGCACTATATAGGCTCACTGGATAAGGGTGAAGTACTGCATCGCATATTTGAATATGCGGGCATACAACAGCACCTGCAATTGCAGCGCCTGGACAAGGATTGCTTCGATCAGATTATATCTGGTGCAGACGATAAGTCCTATGCGCTGGCGCAGAACCTGGACCATTTTACCGAGCAGCTGAACAGCTATTTTCCAAAAGAACAGGAAGCCATAAAGGAGTATGCCCGCCTGCTGCAATACACCTGCGATCATTTCCCCTTATACAATCTGCGCATGGGAGACGCCAGTGAGAAGCATAAAGTTTTGGACTGGAAACTGTCCTCTTTACTTCATGAAATCAAAGCCAGCCCTGCATTACAGCAGGCACTGACCGGCAATGCTATTCTATACGCAGGCCATCGGGACAAAACGCCCTTCTACCAGCATGCACTGGTGAGCAAAAGTTACATAGACAGCTCCTGGCGTTGCATTGGGGGTAGCGGACAAATATCCAAGCAGCTATGGAGACAATTGATGGCTTACGGAGGCACTATATACCGGCACGAGCAGGTAAAAGAACTGACCGTACAAAACGGCAAAATTGAAAAGGCTGTATGTACATCGGGAGCGGAATACCTGGCAGATCATTTTATCTCCAATATAGCTCCGCAACAGACGATTGCCCTGTTGTCTGATCAGGCCGTACTCAAGCCTGTATTTAGAAACCGCATACAGCAGGCACCACTTACAGTAGGGTCAATTATGGTGAATATTGTATTACAACCACAACAGGTTGCCTATAGAAACTATAATATCAACTGGAATAAAACGAACAGCCTAGAGGCCATCGATTTATTACAACAGGAGTTTCCTGTAAATTATTCCATTTATTATACCGAAGACCGCCAGCACCCGGGGTATGCAGAATCTGTATCTATCCTCAGTTACATCAGTACCGATGCATTTGAAGCATGGCAGGATACGTATAACAATACACTGGCGCCATCGGGGCGCGATGAGGCATACCAGGAATTCAAAGCTTCTCTGGCCAATACACTGATGAATGTAGTGGCACAGCGTTACCCGGAATTAAGTCAATATACAAAATCCTGCAAAGTGGCGACACCACTCAGTTACAGAGATTATCAGGGCTCTATGAAAGGGGAGCTTTATGGCATGGAAAAGGATGTAAATATGCTGAATCAATCCAGCCTTACCACTAAAACAAGGATACCAAACCTCTACCTTACGGGGCAAAACGTAAACCTGCATGGTGTACTGGGCGTAAGCATGACGGCCATTTCTTCAACAGCAGATTTTGTAGGCATGGAATACTTACTGAATAAGATCAATAAAGCTTAAAGCAGATCATAAGTCAGACGGATACCGAATGAAGCGTATGTCAGCTTTTGTACTGCGGCATTACCCATCTCGTATTTATAGGTGACATTATAGCTGCGGCTTACCGCAAGGCCGGCATTACTGGTGTAAAACGAGTAGCTGAAAATCAAACCCAGGCCGAGCTTATTGGTCAGCTCGTTATAATTAAGCCTTTTGTAACCCAGGTACAGATTAGCATTACCTACTCCGAAATGTTTCCCGTCATTGTTGATGGATATGCCTTCCGTGGTTCCGAAACGTATCCGCTCTTTGGTAGACAACACCGTAGTGCTATATGTCGTATCAGACATAGAGTTGACCCCAGGAAGATACATAGGCAGAGATACACCGGCACTAACCGTGATCTGGTGTTTACCACCATAGGTCATTACTTTACCCACTTCGATATGCGGCTCAAATACCAGCACTGAAAGGCCACCATTACCCAGTTCTCCCTTCGCATACGTTGTATCGGAGGTGGGTGCATAAGTCTTACGATAGCGATACGCAAAGTTTCCATTGCCGATTGCTACACCACCAGCCAGGAAGAAGCCTGGCGTAAACTGGTAACGATACTGTAAGCCCAGGCGAACAAATGGCGCTACTCTGCTCTTATTCGTTCCGGGACCGCCCATGGCAGTCATATTCTGGTTAAGATCAGCAAACACGCTGACATACTGACGATCAGGACGGGGAACATAACGAGTGACACCCTGTGCCATAATCACATTACCTGTACCTAACAGGCATAAAAACAAAAAAACACCTTTCATATAAAATTAAAAAGTCAATACTCCTTTATTAATATTTCAGTGGTAAGATTCGAGTAGAGTAGAGCCACAAGATAGTGAATTATATTACATGAAATTCAATAATAAAAAAATAATACTATGTCCTGTCTTGATTTATGTTACTATCCGGTACACCTTTGAGCAGCCGGCAATAAACATAATACAATCCAATACGCATAATCGATTAAGGGGTAAATACATTGTTCTGACCCTTACTTTTCTTTGCATATTGCTCAAAAAGCATTTATTATCAGACGGTTATAAGATCATATTGTGTTTACAATAAATTGTAATTTTTTATCGCTTTTAATACTTACCTTCGCAACACCTTATAATATGGTTAATTATTTAGAAGCCTTAACCTTATTATTTTTTAGCTGAATATGGCTTCTAAGCTGAATCTTAAAAAAAAGATATATGACATTAAATCCAACTTCGGTTTCCTTTACTTTAGAAAATGGTAAAGAGGTAATAATCGAGACAGGAAAACTCGCCCGTCAGGCTGACGGTGCTGTTACCGTTCGCTGCGGCGATTGCGTAATATTAGCTACAGTTGTAGCGAGCAAAGAACCTAAACCAGGTCAATCTTTCTTTCCTCTGACTGTTGATTATCAAGAAAAATTCGCTTCTGCTGGCCGTATTCCCGGTTCATTCTTCAAACGCGAAGGCAGAATCAGCGATTATGAAATATTAATTTGCCGCCTGATCGACAGAGCATTACGTCCTCTGTTCCCAGAAAGCTACCTGTGTGAAGTACAGGTACTGGTTTCCCTGATTTCTAATGATGACGAGGTAATGCCTGATGCACTGGCTTGTCTGGCTGCATCTGCTGCACTGGCTGTATCTACTGTACCTATTCAGGAAATCATTTCTGAAGTACGTGTTGCCCGTATCGCTGGTGAAATGGTGGTAAACCCTTCTCCTGCACAGATTGTTGATGCAGATATGGACTTCATCATCGCTGCTACTGAGAAAAACATCATGATGGTAGAAGGTGAGGCGAAAGAATGCCAGGAAGAAGACATGATCAAAGCGATCGAAGTAGCACACAATGCTATTCGCCAGCAAGTAAAAGCTCAGGAAGAATTAAGAGCAAAAGTGGGTTCTCCTGCAAAAAGAGAAGTAGCTCCATTTGCAGAAAACGAAGAAGTAAAAGCTGCTGTTGAAGCATTTGCTACTGAGCGTATGCTGGAAATCGCAAGAGCTGGTAGCAGCAAACACGATCGTACAGACGCGATTAAAGCTTTGAAAGAAGAATTAATGGCTAGCTTCGGTGAAGAGGCGACTGAGGAGACTATTGCTTTTGCAAAACGTTATTTCGACGATATGCAATACTACAAAGTACGTGATATGATTCTGGATGAAAGCCGTCGCTTAGATGGTCGTAAACTGGATGAAGTACGTGGCTTGTATATTGAAACCAGTGCATTACCAACCCCACACGGTTCTGCATTATTCACACGCGGTGAGACACAATCTATGACCACCGTAACTTTAGGTACCAAAGACGATGAATTACTGATCGAAACTGCAGGTACTTCTAATTATCAAAAATTTCTGTTACACTATAACTTCCCTCCATTCTCTACAGGTGAGACCAAGCCAATGCGTGGTCCGAGCCGTAGAGAGGTAGGACATGGTAACCTTGCAAAACGTTCCCTGTACCAAATGATGCCAAAAGATTATGCGTACACTGTACGTGTAGTTTCTGACATCCTGGAGTCTAACGGTTCTTCTTCTATGGCTACTGTTTGTGCCGGTTCTCTGGCGTTGATGGATGCTGGTGTTCCTTTCCCTAAACACGTAAGTGGTGTAGCGATGGGTCTGATCAGCCGTGCCAGCGATGGTAAATGGGCTGTACTGACTGATATCTTAGGTGATGAAGATCACCTGGGTGATATGGACTTTAAAGTAACCGGTACCCGTGATGGTATCTGCGGTATCCAGATGGATATTAAAGTAGATGGCTTAAGCATGGATGTAATGCGTCAGGCATTAGCACAGGCAAATAAAGGTCGTTTACATATCCTGGATGCGATGTATGAGGCTATGCCAGCATACAGACCAGAACTGAAACCACAAACGCCACGTATTGAACAACTGATCATTGATCGTGAGTTTATTGGTGCGGTAATCGGACCAGGTGGTAAAATTATCCAGGAAATCCAACGTACTACCGGTGCTGAAATCAACATCGAAGAAGTTGGCGAAACTGGTGTAGTAAAAGTATTCTCTAACAACGGTGAGAGCCTGAATGCAGCGATGAACTGGATCAAAGGTATCGTTGCTATTCCTGAGGTTGGTGAAGTATACGAATCTACCGTTAAATCTATCATGCCATATGGTGCATTCGTAGAATTCATGCCGGGCAAACAAGGTTTACTGCACATCTCTGAAGTAAGCTGGAAACGCCTGGAAACACTGGAAGGTGTACTGAATGAAAACGAGGTGATCAAAGTAAAACTGCTGGGTGTAGACCAGAAAACCGGTAAATTCCGCCTGAGCAGAAAAGTACTGATGCCTAAACCAGAAGGTTATGTAGAGCAACCGGAAGGTGAAAGAAAACCACGCAGAGAAAACGGTGACCGTGGTGATCGTAGTGACCGCAGAGATCGTAACGATCGCGGTGATCGTGGTGGCGACAGAAGAAATGATCGCGGCGACAGAAAACCACGCGAACAAGCTGAAGCACAAAACACACAGCCGGCAAACAATGAGGGCCCTGCAATCGATCCATCGGACGCAGATCTGGCCCTGTAAGCTATCTGAAAATCATATAAAAAAGGTGTACCGGAATGATTCCGGTACACCTTTTTCTTTTGCTCTTTTTTAGCACCGAATAGCTTATCTTTGAGACCCAAACATTAGGTTATGTATTCAAAATTGTATTCTAAAAAGTGGTTATTACTTTCGGCCACTGCATTATTTATGGCGCAAAATCCAATTCAAGCACAAGAAAAAGTACCGGCATATCCGACCAGCGATATGGATCGTACCGCACATGCCTGTGATGATTTCGACCAGTTTGCCAACGGTGGCTGGAAGAAGAACAATCCGATTCCGAGCACAGAAAGTCGCTGGGGCGCATTCGGCATCCTGGATAAAGAAAATAAAGATGTACGCATCAAAGGCATTATCTCTGAAATACTGGCACAGCCTAACCTTAAAAAGGGAACAGAAGCACAGCAGATCGCAGATTTCTACCGTGCCTATTCAGATGTAGCTACTTTAAATAAACTGGGCATTAAACCGATCCAGAAATATGTAGACCAGATCACTGCTGTAAAGACGGTTAAAGAGTGGACCAAACTGACAGGATCCCTGGATCTTGCCGGTGTTGACGGTGTACTGGGCTTTGGTATATATGCCGACAAAAAGAACAGCAAATGGAATGCAATATACGCAGGACAAAGCGGTCTGAGCCTTGGTGAAAAAGGATTCTACTCCCGCGATGATTCCAGCGCAGTAGCGATCCGTAAAGAGTTTACAATCCATATCAACAAAATGTTCGCCCTGGCCGGTTGGAAAGATAAAAATCCGGGAGAGAACATCCTTAGATTTGAAACGGCACTGGCTGCATTACAATTATCCAACGTTGAGTTGAGAGATCCTGTAAAAACCTATAACAAGATGCCTTATGCAGAAATGAAGGCGCTGGTTAAGGATTTTGATCTGGATGGGTACCTGAGCCACCAGGGTTTTAAAATTGAAGAGGTAATCGTTCAGAATAAGGAATACCTGAGCAGCCTGAATGCCTTGCTGAATAAGACACCAGTAGAAACACTGAAGCAATACAGCCGCTGGCAGTTACTGTCTTCTTTCGCAGGTTATTTATCAGAAGACCTTCAGAACGAAGATTTCCGTTTTGGCAGTACCGTAATGCGTGGTGTGAAACAACGTAAATCCCTGGAAGAAAGAGCAACAACCGCAACCAATGGCATCATGGGTATGCCTTTAGGTAAATTGTTTGCCGCTAAATATTTCCCGGAAAGCTCTAAACAAAAAGTTGCTGAGATGATTGAGAATGTACGCACCGTTTTTGGTGAGCGCATTGATCAGCTGAGCTGGATGAGCCCGGAAACAAAAGTAGAAGCACGTAAGAAGCTTGCTGCATTTACCTACAAGATCGGTTATCCTGATCAGTGGAAAGACTATTCTACTATCGATATCAAACCTAATACACTGGTGGAGAATGTAATCTCTGCACGTAAATGGGGACATAAAGAATCGATCAATAAAATAGGCAAGGAAGTAGACAAGAAAGAGTGGGGTATGTCTCCGCAAACTGTTAATGCTTACTATAGCCCATTAAACAATGAAGTAGTGTTCCCTGCAGGTATCCTGCAGCCGCCATTCTTCAATCCTGATGCGGATGATGCAATCAACTACGGTGGCATTATTGCCGTAATCGGTCACGAATTCAGCCACGGATTTGATGATAAAGGTTCTAAATATGATGCTGAAGGCAACATGAAAAACTGGTGGACTGAAGAAGACCGTCAGAAATTTGATGAGCTGGCTAATAAATATATTGCTTACTTCGACCAGCGTGAAGTATTGCCTGGTCTGAATGTAAACGGTAAACTGACCATCGGTGAAAACATCGCCGATCTGGGTGGTTTAACCCTCGCTTACCATGCCCTGCAGAAATCAATGAAAGGTAAGCCGGAACCGGCACTCATCGATGGTTTCACCTGGCAGCAGCGTTTCTTCCTGGGCTGGGCTCAGGTATGGCACACTAATATTAATGATGCGGCTTTGCGCCAGCAGGTGCTGACCGATCCGCATAGTCCGGCTGCAGACCGTATCAATGGTCCTATGCCTCACCTGATTGAGTTCCATAATGCATGGGGCACTAAAGAAGGTAATAAATTATATTTACCGGAAGCAAACCGTATTGTAATCTGGTAAGATTATATTCGTTGTAGATGTCCGTAAATCCTTGTGTGGCGCGCCTTCGGCGCGCCACACTTTTATATAAACTATCTAGGACAACAACTAAAATCACATGGAAATAAAAAATATTTAAAAACTTTTGTAACTTTTTTGCTCCACATCCGATTAACTATCAAATGACCGCACAAGAATACAATATAGCTGTTGAAGAGTGGGCAGACCGACTTTATCGGTTTGCACTCAAAACCGTCCAGGAGCCGGAAGAAGCGAAAGATATTGTGCAGCAGAGCTACGAGACCTTATGGATAAACCGGGAAGACGTATCGCCGGAAAAAGTAAAAAGTTACCTGTTCACCATTGCACACCGACGATGTATGGACCATTTCCGAAAGCCGAGAAACAGTGAACTACACCAGGAACAGATTACCGCAACCGTTAACCCAAACCAACATAGTGAATGGAAAGGATATTTACAAGAAGCATTAAAAATTCTCGACAAACAGAGCAAAACCCTCATCCTGCTTAAAGATTACGAAGGGTATAGTTACGAAGAAATAGGCAGGATAACCGAACTCAGTCATGCACAGGTCAAAGTATACCTGCACAGAGCAAGGAAAACATTAAAAGAGTACCTCATCAGTAAAAAACAAATATTATAATGAAACATACGGACAATCAATACATCGAAGAGCAGATCTTGCTGCTGGTAGACGGAGAGCTTGATCCGGCCCAGGAGCAGAGCATACGCAATATTATCGCCGGTAGCCCCGAGTACCAGGAGCTGTATGACACGTATCTTTCTTTAAAGATGGAAGACGAGCAGGATATAGTGTGTACGTTTAAAGATGAGCTCAAAAAACCAGAAACCATTGCCTTTGTTCCTGCTCCTAAACGCAGCAGCAGATGGCCATATTATGCAGCAGCTGCACTGGCACCTATAGCCATCGTATCTGCCCTGTGGTTCGGCGCACAAAAAGAACAACTGTACAAAGACAACAGCCTCGTTAAATCGCAGCTGCCACAGAACCTGAATACCGCATTGCCTCCTGCACAGGAGCCTGCCGGTAACAATAAATCAAAAAATAATACCCATACACCTGTAAAAAGAAAAACTGAAAAAATAGTACGCAAAGCCAATCCCGATCCCGGCACACTGGCATTGATCAGACCAGAAGAAACGACTCCTGAAGTACAAAGGACCGTTCACCTCCTGGCCAACCAGACAGCAGGCATTTCTGTTGCAGCAGTACGGACAAGCCCTATACGCCCTATCGCTGAAAACAATACTACCGCAACGGAAGATATGGCCCTAGCCCTGGCTAAAATAGCCAAGGATGACCATGCTCCCAAAGGCTTGCTGGGCGATGTGATCAATGCCGGAAACTGGTTGCTGAATGAAGAAAAAAGCACCACAGTAGAAATCTCATTAGGAAACTTTATACACAAATCATATACCATAACCCTAAAATAAATAAACATGAAAAAGTCCATATTCATTGCATTAAGCGGAGCCCTGTTGAGCCCATTATTTGCACAGGCACAAACAACAGAAACCACAGTTGTGACCAAAGAGAAAAACGGTGATGTAGAAATGTACGTCATTGAAAATAAGGACAACCAGGATACTTCTAAAAAGAGTACAACCTATATCTCTATCGGCTCTAACGGTATCCGTGTCAGCGACAAGAATAAAGAAGCTGCTTATAAAAAGAAAAGATTCCAGGTGCAATGGGGTATGCTGGATCTGGGTCTTAACCTGCTTAATGACCAGACCGTATATAATGTAGCGGACCCGGCTTTGATGAATAATTTTTCCAACATTCCTTCGGATAAAGTGAACGGAGATATTTTCAGCCTCAAAAACGGCCGTTCCTGGAATGTAAATATCTACCCGGTTATGTTTAACTACAAAGTGGTAAGCCAGAAAAATTTTAAAATGAACCTGTATACCGGTGTAGGACTGCAGATCTATAATTTCCGTTTCAATAAAAACATTACGCTGCAAAGTGAACCGGATTACAAGATCAAAATGGATGATGTAGCCTTCACCAAAAATAAAATGTCTGTACAATACCTGACTGTGCCGCTGATGCTGAACTTCAATCACCGCATTGATAAAAGTAACTGGCTCACTTATGGCTTCGGGGCAAGCTTTGGCTACCGCCTGAGCAGCTGGACCAAGCAGATCTCCGGAGAGCGTGGTAAAGTAAAAAATCACGACCAATTCAACTTCAGTGATTACAATGTAAACCTGAATGCAGAAATCGGTTTGGGAGAAGTACGTTTCTTTGGCTCTTACCAGCTGACTAACCTGTACAAAACAGAATCGATCACGCACCAACCAATTGCATTCGGCATCCGTTTCGGAGGCATCTAAAATACCCTAGTTTTCTATAACATACGGCTCTTCCTTTCCAGGAAGAGCTTTTTCAATTTGAATTAACCCTTACCCTTCAAGGATATCAAGTTACGACACTTTCGGTTGCTGAGGCTATCGCTGTGATAAAAACAACAAGCGATCCGTACCCGTACAGATCGCTCAAAATGGCCTTATAAATCCGGCGTTAAGAAAATCATTGGCTCGGTCGATAAAGTTGCAAACCATTATCAGAGCGCAGCGAGTCTCGTTTGCGACCGACCGACACATTGATTTTTAGCCAGGGATTTATACAGCTTTGATCTTTTGGCGGTACCTTTTGCATCAAGGCAAAAGGTAGCAAATAACCATAAAGGAAAACCACAGAAATAATTTAGGTCTTTGTTTCCTTTAAGCAGATACGTAGTTAACCCAACATGATTGCAGCGCTGAACACATATATTTCCGCGTGAATAATGTCAATAGTTTTTAAACTGTTTTAAAATTAGTATTTTACTTCCGGACGCCCAGCTGACTGTTTAATTTTGTGGTGACCAGAAGCAGATTAAATAACAATGAAAAAAAAATATCATTACACAGGTCTGAAGCGGATCAATAGCTTTCTTAAGTGGACGCTAATAGTAGCCTTCATAGCGCTGATTACCTATATTATAGTCTCAAAGGCTGCTAACAGAAACATCAAATGGTTGAATCATAAACAGGCAGGTCTTCAGCAAATTGACAGCTTAAACCTGCGGGCGCTCGTCCTTTCTGATAACCAGCATTTTGCCGAAGCAGAAAAACTGATCGATAGTGCTATTTACCTTTCAGACTCTATTTCCTATAAAAAGGGTATGGCAGACGGGCTCTTCGGTGCCAGCAGGATACAGTATATAAAAGGAAATTATGAAACGGCACTGGAATGTGCCTTAAACAGCCTGCACATCAATACAGGGATAGCAGATGATGTAACTATTTCAAGGGTACGAAACCTTTTAGGTCTGATTCATCTGGCGCAAGGCGAAACAAGTGAAGCATGTGAAGAACTTAATCTGGCCCTGAAAATTAATCTGCGACTGAAAGATTCAGTAAAACTATCGGCCAACTATTTTAATATCGGACTTTGCTTCAGCGAACAGTCATTATATCGCGAGGCAGAAAGTGCTTACCGTACTGCTGCATTTATAGCACAGAAAACCCGGCAAAAAAACATCGAACTCATGGTGCAGAACAGGCTGGGGGAGATGTATTTCAAAATGGGCAAGACACAAGCTGCTATTGATTATTACTTCAGGGTAATTAAAGATACGGCCTATCAGAATGACTGGGAGAACAGCTTTGCCTATACCGGCCTGGCAGAGTGTTATGAGCGGTCTGGCTACAACTCGATTGCTGTTGACTATGCCGAAAAAGGATGGTTACTTGCACAGAAAAACGGCACTAAATGGGACGCTAACCGCGCCCTGGCTGTATTAGGAAAAATCTATTCCGCAATGGGTAATTTCGAAAAAGCATACCAGTATACGCTTTTAAATATCCAGTACCAGGATAGTTTATTCAATGAGAAAAAACAATCCAGTATCAATGCACTCAATTTAAAACATCAGCGCTTACAGAATTACACATTACAGCAAAAAAACATGATATCAGCGCAGGAAAATAAATTCCAGCGGGTAGTGATCATATGCTTCCTGGCCGTCACTGCGCTTTTAGTTGTACTCATCATTATTATCTACCGATCCTCGGGACAAAAAGATTTTTTAAACAAAGAGCTTACAGAAAAAAGCCGTTTACTGGCTTTGAGAAAAGAAGAAATCAAACGGCAGAAAGACCAGCTTTCTGAACTGAATGAGACAAAGGATATGATTCTTTCCGTGATCAGTCATGATTTACGATCACCACTTTCCTCCATCATCCTTACCCTTAATGTGATCAGGAATATGGATGTGTCCAGGGAAGATTTCCAATCTATCCTGGAAAAAATGAACCACCATACACTCGCCACCCGCAATATGATAGACCAGCTATTGAACTGGGCGAATAGTCAAAGCAGGGGATTAATAGCGTATAAAACAGAGATCAATGCATATGAAGTAACGGAGGAGATTCTGAGCGTTTTTGAACACGAAATAGTGGAAAAACAGCTTGCTGTAAAACATACGGCAACTGCAGATACAGCAATATTTGCAGATATTGACCAGTTCCAGGTGATCATCCGTAACATCATAGACAATGCTATAAAATTCACTCCGGACAAAGGCACCATCAGCATTGATTACCAGTCCAATATGAATTCAACGATTATCATCATTAAAGATACAGGCGTGGGTATGTCTGCCGAGAAATTGTCCAAATTATTTCATTCTTCAGGCAAACAAATAAACTCTTTCGGCACCAAAAACGAAACAGGATTCGGTATTGGCCTGACCCTCGTAAAATCATTCGTAGATGCCAATGGCGGCAAAATTGAAGTCAGCAGCGCGCCGGGAAATGGTACCGAATTTCACATTTATTTCCCCAAGCCATAAACACTTCAAAAGCAAGAAATATCGGATACAACTTGTAGCCAATCGGAAGGAGTTTACGATAAATTAATCCTGCCGCAAACTTGTGTTCATCTGTAGCCATTATTTTTGATTGTGACGGAGCAATAGCGCATTGAGTACAGTAAACAAACAGTGCCCGGCAGATTTTTTTTTCAGGTTAAAGGACTTTTTTTTAAAATAAGACAAAGCCAATACAGGAAAGAATTACAGCGATGCTCTAACAAAGTTTTAATATAACAATCAGAAAATATTCATATTGTGCATCTTGTTTTTTTCGATTTATGTAATACATTTGCCGCACATTTTACAAAATTGATCAACTCACTTACATATCAATTTACATGCGATACCGCTGTTATTCCAGCGGGCCCTCTTTCGCATTTTACCCCCAGATCATCGCGACGATAGACTGGTAGTAGTTGTTTACAAACTGCTATCAGTGCTTGGAAATTAACGCTGCACACCAAACCCGTGGTGTTGCATGTGTCGTTTTGTATCTATACGTACCATCTAAAAATTTATTTACGTGAAAAACACTAAGTTGATTTTTCGCACTGCGCAAGAGGCAGATATTCATTACGCAGAAACGATCACTACCGAAATGGAGCGGAGTGCTAAAGTCAGAGGAACAGGAATCGCCAAACGGTCGCCTGATTACATTGCCCAGAAAATGATCGAAGGCAAGTCTGTCATTGCACTGACGACCAACAATGATTGGGTAGGCTTCTGCTATATCGAGACCTGGAGTCATGGTGCTTTTGTGGCCAACAGCGGCCTTATCGTCAACCCGGATTATCGGGCACTGGGCGTAGCTAAATCCATCAAGAAACAAATATTTGAACTCAGTAGGAAGCTCTACCCCAAAGCAAAAATCTTCGGACTCACTACGGGGCTTGCCGTCATGAAAATCAATAGCGACCTGGGTTATCAGCCGGTTACTTATAGCGAACTGACCCAGGATGAGCAGTTCTGGTCCGGATGTAAAAGCTGTATCAACTACGAGATTCTGACGATGAAGGAACGTAAGAACTGCCTTTGCACGGCAATGATGTACGATCCGGAAGATCATTATTCACCCAAGATCACCCGCCAGTTTTTCAAAGAAAAGAATAAGGTCTTTGAACGACTCGTACGCCTCAAACGCAACAACATGCTGGGCAAGCTGATTAAAGCCACTACCCAGAAGAAGCAGAAACGTAAGGAAGAACAACAAGCATCATTAAACACACAAAACAAAGAAAGTCATGAATAAGAAAGTTGTTTTAGGATTCAGCGGAGGCCTGGACACTACTTATTGTGCCCAATATCTGTCACATGATTGCGGGTATGAAGTACACAGCATCATTGTTAACACAGGAGGTTTCGATCAGGAAGAGCTGGATATCATTGCGGCACATGCCCAAAAGCTGGGCGTGGCCTCACATACCGCCATTAATGCAGTAGAGGATTATTATGATACCATCGTCAAATACCTCATCTATGGCAATTGCCTTAAAAATAATACCTATCCGCTAAGCGTAAGTGCAGAGCGCCTATGCCAGGCCGTACATATAGCCCGACATGCACAGGCTCTGGAGGCCGATGCAGTGGCACATGGCAGTACCGGCGCGGGCAATGACCAGGTACGGTTTGATATGATTTTTCACCAACTCATCCCAGGCATTGAAATCATTACCCCCATCAGGGATATGCAGCTGAGCCGTGCAGAAGAGATCGCATACCTGCAATCAAAAGGGGTGCATATGAATTTTGAGAAAGCGGCCTACAGCATTAATAAAGGACTATGGGGCACCAGCATTGGTGGTAAAGAAACACTGCAAAGTCATGGCGTATTACCGGAAGATGCATGGCCTACACCATGCACCCAAACAGAGATGCAGGAGTTAAGTCTGCATTTTGAACAGGGAGAACTGAAGGCCATTAACGGGATAAAATTTCCACATCCGGCAGATGCAATCAAAGCAGTGCAGTGTATTGCCGGGGCATACGCCATAGGCAGAGATATACATATCGGGGATACCATTATCGGGATCAAAGGCCGGGTAGGATTTGAAGCCGCAGCACCAATGGTCATCCTTAAAGCACACCATGCACTGGAAAAACATGTACTCACCAAATGGCAATTACAGTGGAAAGATACCCTGTCGCAATTCTATGCCAACTGGCTGCATGAAGGCCAGATCCTGGACCCGGTAATGAGGGATATAGAAGCCTTCTTTACACATAGCCAGCAACAGGTAACAGGAACAGTATATCTGCACCTGTATCCGTATCGCTTCCAGGTAGCCGGTGTAGACAGTACATACGACCTGATGCGCAACGATTTCGGACAATATGGAGAAATGAATTCTGGTTATACCGGGACTGATGTAAGAGGCTTCAGTACCATATTCGGTAACCAGGTGAAAATATGGAATGCTGTACAGGCAGCACAAAAAACAAAAGCAGATGCAGATTATTAAAACAGGAATTATAGGTGGTGCGGGCTATACAGGCGGAGAACTGATTCGTTTACTGCTGCAGCATCCCCATGCACAGATCAGTTTCATTCACAGCAGAAGCAATGCAGGAAAGCCGGTATATGCGGTACACAGTGATCTGCTGGGCGATACGGAACTGGTCTTTAACGATACGATCAGTGAAGATATTGATGTGCTATTTCTGTGTCTGGGTCATGGAGAATCAGTTACATTCCTGCAGCAGAATACCATCCCGGAGCATATCCGTATTATAGACCTGGCCAACGATTTCAGGCTTAAAGCACAATCTGTAACAGGGTCTCGTCAGTTTGTATACGGTCTGCCGGAACTGAATAAAGCAGCCATCAGCAATGCACAATCTGTTGCCAATCCCGGTTGTTTTGCGACAGCCATACAACTGGGACTCTTACCACTGGCTGCAAAAGGTATGCTGGGAGAAAGCTATATTACCGGTATTACGGGTAGTACCGGGGCCGGGCAATCCTTGAGCAATACGTCCCACTTCAGCTGGAGGGCTAATAATATACAGGCTTACAAAACCCTTACCCATCAGCACCTGGCAGAGATTACCGAATCTCTGGCGCAGGTACAAAATGGATATACACAACAACAATTACATTTTGTGCCCTGGCGCGGAGATTTCCAGAGAGGTATTTTCGTCAGCAGCCAGGTGAAGTGCAACGTAGCCTTAGAAACAGTTGTGGCATGGTACCAGGACTACTACAAAGACCATCCTTTTGTGCACCTGAGCAACACTCCGGTACATTTAAAACAAGTGGTCAATACCAATAAATGTATCCTGCAACTGGAACAGGAAGGTGATCACTTAGTCATTCATACCACCATTGACAACCTCATCAAAGGTGCATCCGGACAGGCGATACAGAATATGAACCTTATGATGCAGCTCCCGGAAACCAGCGGACTGTATCTTAAACCATCAGCATTTTAAAAGCATTGATATAATATGAAATTATTTGACGTTTACCCAATCAACCCGATACATATCGCCAGGGCACAAGGCTCCTATGTATGGGACAATGACGGACAGCAGTACCTGGACATGTATGGTGGTCATGCTGTGATCAGCATTGGGCACACACATCCGCACTGGACACAGTCGATTACGGAGCAACTGAACCAGATTGCCTTCTACTCCAATTCTGTACAGATTCCGCTACAACAGCAACTGGCCGATAAGTTAGGCCAGGTATCCGGCAAAACAGACTACCAGCTGTTTCTCTGCAATAGTGGAGCAGAAGCCAATGAGAATGCCCTGAAACTGGCATCATTCCATACCAACCGGAAAAAAATTGTGGCTTTCAGTAAAGCGTTTCACGGACGTACCTCACTGGCAGTAAGCGCTACCGACAATAAACAATATATTGCCCCGGTCAATGAGACAGACAATGTAATTTTTCTCCCGTTCAATGATGAGGCAGAGCTGAAAGCCCTGTTTGAGTTTGAGGGGGAGCAGATTGCTGCGGTAATTATTGAGGGTATACAGGGCGTAGGAGGTATCAATGTGGCTACACCTTCGTTCCTGCAACTGATCCGCAGCCTTTGCGACCAGTACGGTGCGGTATACATTGCAGATAGCGTACAATGCGGTTATGGCCGTTCCGGTAAGTTCTTCAGTCATGATCATGCCGGGGTAAATGCGGATATCTATACCATGGCTAAGGGCATGGGTAATGGTTTCCCTGTAGGCGGTATCATTATCGCGCCGCATATTGCACCAAAATATTTTATGCTGGGCACCACCTTCGGTGGCAATCACCTGGCCTGTGCTGCGGCACTGGCGGTACTGGATGTGATCGACCAGGAGCAACTGATGGATAATGCCCGTGAAACAGGGGAGTACCTGATGAATGCACTGCGCAAAATGGAGCCATTACAAAATGTACGTGGCCACGGACTGATGATTGGTTTTGATGTGCCGGAAAGTATAGCGTCCTTAAAGAAGCACTTACTGGAACAATACCACATTTTTACCGGTGAAGCAAAACCCAATGTGATCCGTTTACTACCAAGCCTGGCATTGAACCGTGCCGAGGCAGATGCTTTCCTGACCGCGATACAACAAGCGATCAAAGATTTACAACCTTCTTAAAATTACTGTACAAAATGAAATACTTTACTTCCGTAAATGATATTAGCCGGAACCAGATCCCTCCTTCTGCAGCAATCGATCAGCTGATCAATGAAGCATTGCAATACAAACAAAACCCCTTCAGGCACCAGCACCTGGGTCGCAACCGACGCATCGGGCTGATCTTTCTGAACCCCAGTCTGCGCACTCGTTTGAGCACACAGGTAGCTGCGGAACAATTAGGCATGCAGGCCATTGTATTCAATGCCGGCAGTGAAGGCTGGACCTGGGAATTTGAAGAGGGCACTATCATGAACGGCAGTACAGTGGAACATATTAAGGATGCTGCGCCGGTGCTGAGCCAGTACTTCGATATACTGGCCATACGCACATTCCCGGGTTTAAAGGACCGGGAAAGTGATTACGCAGAAGCCTATCTACAGCAATTTATCCGGTACACAACTGTTCCGGTCATCAGCCTGGAGAGCGCAACATTACATCCCCTGCAATCGCTGACCGACCTGATGACCATCCGCGAACAACAACTATCGTCAACACCCAAAGTAGTATTGTGCTGGGCACCGCATGTTAAACCATTACCACAATGTGTGGCCAATAGTTTTGCGCAGTGGATGAGCGCATGGGACCAGGCTAATTTCGTAATTGCCCATCCTGAAGGGATGGACCTTGATCCGAAATACACTACCGGTGCACACATCAGCCATGACCGTATAGAAGCTATACGGGATGCAGACATCATCTATATCAAAAACTGGAGCAGCTATAAGGACTATGGTACCATGGCCGCGCCGCAAGACAACTGGATGCTACAAGATCAGGACCTGCAATATGCTCCGAATGCAAAGGTGATGCACTGCCTGCCGGTACGCCGGAATGTAGAATTAAGCGATGCCATACTGGACGGCCCTAACAGCCTGGTGACCCAGCAGGCGGGCAATAGAGTATGGGCTGCACAGGCCGTTATCGCACAAATATTACAGCAATATGCATAAGATAAATATTATTAAGATTGGCGGAAGTATCATTGACGATGATCAGAAACTGGAATTATTTCTGCAGCAATTTGCCCAGCTGCCCGGAAAAAAAATACTCGTACATGGTGGCGGTAAACTCGCCACCCGCATGGCCGAACAGATGGGCATACAGCAGGAAATGGTGGAGGGGCGTAGGATTACAGATGAAGAAACCCTTAGAGTAGTGACCATGGTATATGCCGGTTATATCAATAAAAATATCGTGGCCCAGCTGAAAGCTAAAGACTGTAAAGCAGTGGGGATCTGCGGTGCCGATGCCGACATCATCCGGGCGCATAAACGAGATGCTCTGATCGATTACGGATATGTGGGCGATATAGATACCGTGCGGATCAAGGCGATGAAACGATTACTCAAGACTGTAGATACTATTGTTATTGCGCCCATCACGCATGATGGTGCAGGACAATTACTGAATACAAATGCAGACACCATTGCACAGGAAGTGGCTAAGGCATTGAGCAATGATTATAAAACCCAGCTGATCTTTTCTTTTGAAAAAGCAGGTGTATTGCTGGATATAGCTGATGATGCATCGGTCATCACTAAGCTGAAACCCAAAATGTACAAGCAACTAAAAAAAGAGGACCGCATATTTGCCGGCATGATTCCCAAGCTGGACAATGCCTTTGCAGCCCTTAAAGCTGGTGTACACCGCGTATACATAGGACAGGCAGAACATTTGCCGGATTTACTGGAAGGCCGTTGCGGCACAAAAATCGAGATATGACAGGCGTTCGAACACAGCTGATGCATGATGCGCTGCAACTGTTACAGCATTTGATTGTCATTCCGTCTTTCAGCAAGGAAGAGCAGCAAACCGCCGATTGTATTGAGTTATGGCTGCAAACCAGAGACATTGAAACGAAAAGATCAGGGAACAATATTTATGCCCGCAACCTTCATTTCGATGAGCGCAAGCCGGTAATCCTGCTTAACTCGCATCATGATACCGTAAAGCCTAATGCTGGATATACACGCGATCCATTTCAGCCGACAATCACTGACGGACGCTTATATGGACTGGGGAGTAACGATGCAGGAGCAAGCCTGGTATGCCTCATTAGTGTTTTTACCGCTTACTATGCCAGTACAAATCTTCCTTTCAACCTGGTGCTTGCTGCAACAGCAGAGGAGGAGATTAGCGGAAGCGGGGGTATTGAATTACTGTTGCAGGATACGGCATTCCGGGAATACACGGCATATGCACAGGGGCTTGAAAGCCAGTCCTGGTCTGCTATTGTGGGTGAACCAACCTTGATGCAATTAGCGGTTGCGGAACGTGGTTTACTGGTCATAGATGCTTATGCAGAAGGTGTAGCAGGACATGCTGCAAGACAGGAAGGAATCAATGCGCTGTATCAGGCAATGAATGATATTAACAGCCTGAGGGCATACCATTTTGACAAAGTCAGTCCGTTTCTGGGCCCGGTACAGGTTAGTGTAACCAGTATCGAAACCAGTAATAAGCAACACAATATCGTTCCGGCAGATTGCCATTTTACTATTGATGTAAGGGTTAATGAACTGTATAGCCTGGAAGAAGTATTACAAACCCTGCAGCAGCAGGTACAGAGCCGCTTACAGGCCCGCAGCTTCAGGCTCCGGTCTACATCCATTGTAGCGCAACACCCGCTGGTGCAGGCTGGTATGCGTTATGGTGCGACACCTTATGGCTCCCCAACAACCAGTGACAAAGCACTGATGCCATTTCCTGCATTAAAGATGGGCCCCGGCGATAGTGCCAGAAGCCATATGGCGGATGAATTTATTTTTATTGATGATCTACAAAATGGCATTGATGGGTATCATGCTCTTTTACAAAATATAATTGCTTATGAATAAGCTTTGGCAAAAAGAACAGACCGACATATCGGAGGTTGTTGAACGGTTTACGGTGGGACGGGATAATGAATTTGACCTGTTACTCGCCGCTTATGATGTACAGGGTTCTATTGCGCATGTACACATGCTGGGCGAGGTAGGGCTGATGAGTACAGAACAGGCCGCTGCTGCTATTGAGGGCTTACAGCGTATTGCCCAAACCATTGCAGTCGGTGATTTTTCTATAAGCCCTGGTGTTGAGGATATTCACTCTCAGGTAGAATTATTGCTGACAGAAATGATCGGCGATATTGGTAAAATGATCCATAGCGGGCGTAGCCGCAACGATCAGGTGGCGGTAGATATTAAACTGTACCTTAAAGATGCCTGCCGGGATATTAAAAACAATGTAGCAGACCTGTTTACCAGCCTTATACACCAAAGTGAGCAGTATAAAGATATACTGATCCCCGGTTATACGCATTTGCAGGTAGCTATGCCTTCCTCTATAGGATTATGGCTGGGTGCGTATGCTGAAAGCCTTACCGATGATCTTGCACTACTGGCTACAGCATATGATCTGTGTAACAAAAATCCATTGGGTAGCGGGGCAGGGTATGGCTCTTCTTTTCCCTTAGATAGAAAACGTACTACTGAGCTATTAGGCTTTGAAAACCTGCACTGGAACAGCATCTATGCGCAGATGAGTCGTGGTAAAACAGAGAAGACGCTGGCCTTTGCTTTATCGGGTATTGCGGCAACATTAAGCCGGCTGGCCATGGATTGCTGCCTGTATATGGGACAGAATTTCGGTTTCATTTCCTTCCCCGATCAGCTGACAACAGGGAGCAGCATTATGCCGCATAAAAAGAATCCTGATGTGCTGGAACTAGTAAGGGGTAAGTGCAATCGTATACAGGCCATCCCGAATGAACTGAGCCTCTTGCTGGCAAATCTGCCAAGTGGCTACCACCGTGAGTTACAGCTGACCAAAGAGATTATTTTCCCGGCCATCAGTGAGCTGAATAACTGCATTCAGATGATGAAACTAATGCTGGATGCGATAACAGTACGGCATGATATACTGGAGGCTGATATGTATACTTATATCTTCAGTGTAGAAGCGGTCAATGAACTGGTAGGACAGGGTATACCCTTCCGGGATGCATACCGGCAGGTGGGCAGTGATATTGCCGCTGGTATATTTAAACCGACCAGGACCATACACCATAGCCATGAAGGCAGTATCGGCAATCTTTGTAATGATGAGATTAAGAAGATAATGGAGCAGACCTGTGAACGGTTTGCCTAGTATATGAAATATAAAACGCGCCATAAGAAATAATTTATGGCGCGTTTTATTATGCTTCTTTAGATCTCAGATCTGGTTTTTTCTTTCTTTTCTTAGCCATTGCAGGTGCCTGCGATTTAGGCTTGCGGTCTGCACCACCAGCTTCTGTCTGGTGTTTACGGCCATTCCTAACTGGCTTTTCCGGAGCTTTCTTTTCCATGTTCTTCATCGGATAGTTATGGTCCTCAACAACCGGGATTTTCATGCCGATTATTTTCTGGATATCCTTAACGTAATCTATCTCATCGATATCACAGAAAGAGATGGCGACGCCATCGGCACCGGCACGACCACCACGCCCGATACGGTGTACATAAGACTCTGGTATGTTTGGAATCTCGTAGTTAATAACGTATTTCAACAGGTCGATATCAATACCACGGGCAGCGATATCGGTTGCGATCAGTACTTTGATAGATTTATCCTTAAAGCGGGAGAGCGCTTGCTGTCTTGCATTCTGCGATTTATTACCATGTATGGCCATAGCCGTAATGTTTCGCTTATGCAGGATTTTAACCAGCTTATCTGCACCATGTTTGGTACGGGTAAATACCAGCACGCTGTCATCAATCTCGTTCAGTAACAGATCGGCCAGCAATTGATACTTGCTGGAGCGGTCAACATAATACAGGCTTTGTTTGATCGTTTCTGCAGTAGTTGATTCCGGTGTAACAGAAACCTTAACAGGATTGGTCAGGATTGTATCTGCCAGCTCCTGGATCACTTTAGGCATAGTAGCCGAGAAGAATAAGGTTTGTCTTTTAGCAGGAAGTAATTTAATCAATTTGCGCACATCATGGATAAAGCCCATGTCCAGCATACGATCTGCTTCATCAAGCACGAAAATTTCGATATCTGCAAGTGAAATAATCTTTTGCTGAATCAGGTCCAGTAAACGGCCCGGAGTAGCAATAAGAATATCAATGCCTTTCTGCAGCTGATGTACTTGCGGTACCTGGCTTACACCACCAAAAATAACGGTATGCTTCAAATGCAGGAATTCACCATATTCAGCAAAACTCTCATCGATCTGTATAGCCAGTTCGCGGGTTGGAGTCAGAATAAGTGATTTGATGCGCGGTCTTTGTCTTGAAGGCCCTTTGGCATCCAGTATCTGTAAAATAGGAATAGCAAATGCTGCTGTCTTCCCTGTACCAGTCTGTGCACAGCCTAGTAGATCTTTATGATTGAGTACATGAGGTATAGCCTGTTCTTGAATGGGGGTAGGTTGCTGATAGCCCAACTTGTCTAATGCCAGTAAGATGGGTTTTATCAGCTGTAAAGATTGAAATGTTTGATTCATATAAAATAAACGGGGCATACTGCCCCAACTTGCAAAGGTCCGTTATTTATATGAAAGAATATGTTAGAATTATAATGTTAACTTGAAAACACTGATAGTTTATGCCAGAATAGAAGCCCAGCCTCAATTCCCGCTGATCACACAATACTTTCTCAGGCTTTGGAATGAGGGAAAAGCTTCTTTACACTGAAGTAAAAACCTATACTGGCTATTAATAACAAAATGCCCGTCCCAATCCATAAACGCTCAAAACCATATACACTGGCTATTTTAGAACCCAGCAGAGGAGATATGATAAAAGCAATCGCCACAGAAATACCATTCATACCCATATAGCTTCCTTTATTGAACTTACCGGCGCGTGCGGCGGTAATGGTCGACATAAACGGCAGGATAAGGATCTCTCCCAGGCTGAGAAAGGTTATGGATACAAAAAGCCATATCATATGATGAGAAAAGCCTAATATACTGTAGGAAATGGCGCACAATATCGTACCGATTACCATCGTATGGGTAATGGTCCATCTGCGTTCTGCAATATGTACCAACAGCATTTCAAACAATACAACCACAATACCACTGTATCCCAGTAAGATGCCAATCATTCCCTGGTCTAGTTTTACCGCATCTTTATAGAACAAGGGCAGGGTATTGAGCAATTGAAAAAAACAGATGGAGAAAACAGAGCACAACAAGCAAAAAGCAACAAAGCGCATATCCCTGTAAGGAGAACGCTCTTTTGCCGGTTTTACATCCTGTACTACAACCGTTTCTTTATGTGCTATAAACCTTACATGTCTCTTTCTGAAAAAGTATATATAAGCAAAGCCTGCAACCAGTGCTGCTGCTGCATTTGAGAAAAACAGGAAATTATACGATATGGCGGATAATAATCCGCCAAGTGCAGGGCCTATGGAGAACCCTAAATTCACGGCCATACGGTTCAGTGAAAATGCCCGTGTAATATTTTCCGGCTGTGCATACTTTGCTATCGCTACAGAATTGGCAGGACGAAAAACTTCACTGGTTATACTTTGTATCAATACCATTACTGCCAGGGAAGCAGGTGTATGAAACAAGGGCAGCAGGCAGAACATAGGAACACTGGCAAACAGGCTGAATGACTGTACTTTAAATTCTCCGATACGATCGGTAATATAGCCACCCAACCAGGAACCCACAACAGAACCGATACCAAAGAAACTCAATACCATACCGGAATCGGCCAGACTGAATTTCAGGTGATCCACCATATACACACCCAGGAAAGGCAGTACCATAGAGCCGGCCCTGTTGAGCAGCATGACAATGGATAGCATCCAGGATTCAGTAGAAAGTCCTTTAAATGAGTCGGTATAGATTCTGAAGAGGCGTTGCACGATAGATTAGATAGTTTGCAAAAGTAAAGTATACGGGCTTGTCCGGGAAACGTTTAGAAAAGTTTACCACAATATAACCCAGGTATAAAACAGCAGAGAGGCTTCTTATGGAAGCCTCTCTGTTTAAAGATCAGATATATATTATCCTGAATTATTTCACCACGTTACCCGTGATCTTTAATTCTACCGGCACTCGGCTGGCATTGGATTTGATATAGATAGATTTGTTGATTGGTCCTACGCGATTTGCCGTATTGTATTTGACGGTAATTTTTCCGGTTTTACCAGGCAGGATTGGCGCTTTAGGCCAGTCCGGAGTAGTGCAACCGCAAGAAGACTCCGCCGTTTGAATTAATATCGGCTGATCTCCGGTATTCGTAAATTCGAATACGTGCACGGCATCAGGTCCTTCTTTAACGGATCCAAAATCAAAGGTGTTGTTGGACTCCTTAAATTTGAATGCAGGACCACTTTGCGCGAAAGTAACAACGGAGAACGTAAGTACCAGTATTAATAAAGAGAGTATCTTTTTCATTTTCATAAAATTAAAGCGTAAAAAAAGCAATATTAGTTAGCTTTCATTACTGATTTTGTCTCCGGAACAGAAGTAGCTGGTTTTGGCGTTACGCTACCAGTGATCTGCAGTACTTTAGTACCAACATTAGAAGTTACAGTAATGCTCTTGTTGATCGGACCAGGACGACCCGGAGTAGAATATGCTACACGGATAGTACCTTTTTTACCTGGTTTTACAGGCTCTTTAGACCATGAAGGGCTTGTACAGCCACAAGATGCGGTAACAGATTGTAAGATAATCGGTTCTTTGCTTTTGTTTACAAATTCGAAGTCAAATTCAGCCTTATCACCTTCCTTAACGGTACCGAAATCGTGAACTTCTTGTTTGAACTTCATTCCATCCGCTGGATTTGCAGCAGTAGTGGCTTCTTTTGCTTTTAATGACTTTCTGTTTTCCTGAGCAAAGGCAGCAGTAGTACCCATTAATAATAATACTGCTAAAGACATCAACGGTTTTTTCATTTTTTATTAAAATTTATCAGTTTGAAAGAAATGTTTGCATTGTCAAAGTTAATACTACAAGACATAGTATAAAAGACAATTCGGGTTAATTGCCAGTTAAAAACATATGTATAACTAACTAATCCCGAATTGCAAAATGTGCATTTAATTAAATTCTATTGGGGCAGCTGTATTTGCTTTTCTTTCCTGCTGCACAACCCTGAACTAATGTTCCGGCAAATAACACAGCAAATACAACAACAATAATGCGAAGGTATTTTTTCATTGAAACAAATTAAATTATATGATTATTTTTTAGACTATATGAAACAAAGTTAGTAAAATTTGACAAGCTTCCAATAATTAATTTTTTGAATATTTTAACTTATCAGAATCAATGCTTTGAGAACTAAAATTCCATTTCCTTTACATCAGCAGCAATCTCTAATCTCCCTTCGGTCTTAGCCTTAATCTCTTCTACAGTTACACCAGGTGCATATTCCTTCAGTAAGAAACCCTGCTCTGTAATCTCAAAAAATCCCAGATCAGTAACCACACGCTTTACGCATTTCAGACCTGTGATCGGTAAGCTGCATTGTTTCAGTAATTTAGAATTACCCTCTTTATCTGTATGCATCATAGCCACAATAATGTTCTTGGCAGAAGCAACCAGATCCATCGCACCACCCATACCTTTCACCATTTTACCCGGTACTTTCCAGTTTGCAATATCACCCTGGTCAGAAACCTCCATAGCACCCAGAACAGTAAGGTCTACTTTACCGGCACGGATCATCCCGAAACTTAATGCGCTGTCAAAATAGCTTCCGCCCTGGCGCAGGGTTACGGTTTGTTTACCGGCATTGATCAGGTCCGCATCCACTTCTTCCTCGGTAGGAAAAGGTCCGATACCCAGCATCCCATTTTCACTCTGCAATACGATCTCGATATCGTCCGGCACGTTATTGGCCACCAGGGTAGGCACCCCGATACCCAGGTTTACGTACATGCCGTCTTTCAGTTCTCTGGCAATACGTTTTGCAATTTGATCTCTGTTTAAGCCCATGATTGATGGTTGTATTTTATGATACGCAAATGTATATATTTTTTTGAGGATGCCAAGAAGAAATTAGTATGAAAATGAAGCTGTAAAATTCACTCTTTCTCTTGCTTTGGTCACCACTTTCCAGTTACCTTTATAACTGATAAATGAAGGCAGTAATTCTTTACCGATCTGCCTCAGATCTACATGCATCACGACATCAAAATCATAACCCAGGGCATCGTAAGAGAGCGAATAATCACGGGAGATAATTGAGTAATCCGATGGGCGGAACCAGGTTACAAACCGGTTAATCACCACTTTTTTTGCATATTCCGGTTTGGGTATGGCTTCAAAACAATAAGCTTCCTCTCCGTTCTTTTGCTGTGCTGTAAGCTTAAAATCATACATTTTAGCTACTTCAGGGTCAAAGATGCCCACTTTATTGCCAATAAATGGCAGGCCCGGAATGCTGCTGCCCGGATTGAACATGAGCATTTTCAGCTGCACCTTACTTTTTTCTATACGGTTCTTACCGGATAATTCACGGTCCAAAGAACCCCGTACAATATTATTATCATTACAGACTTTACCTTTGGTAAAGAAAAGACCGGCAAACAATTCTGCCGTAAAATAATTATAGCCCCCTTTGCGGTCATAAAAATCACCGGTAGCTGTTTCTTCCAATACCCTCATCGTGCGGCAACCGTCACGGAATATCTGCTTGGTCTCACTATTCAGTGTGGCCTGCACGCCTCCTTTCTTATTATATACTGCAATATTATTTTCGGCATTATACGTACGCAGTCGCATGGTTTTAAATGCCTTATAAAAAGTGGTATCTTCTTTAATGGCCTGTATAAACTCCGGCACGTTAAATCCTTTCTGGCGCGCAGTAACGATTACCTCATCCAGGGTTATGGGCATATAAAACAGCGATGTATCGACTGTTTGTGCCGCAGCCCGGCCGCTCCAGAGCAGCAAGACTGCAATTAAGAAAGCAAAAATGTTATTCCTGTTCATGGCGAAGTGTTAAAATGGCGGTAGCGAATATCATATCTTCTGGTGTGGTGATCTTTATATTTGTTTTTTCCCCTTCCACCAGGAAGACCTGTTGACCGTACGCCTCAACAACAGAGGCCTCATCTGTAAAACTATCCTGATAAGCTTGCTCAAATGCCGGAAGCAAAAGAGCACCTTTAAACGTCTGTGGTGTTTGAATAGCCCGCAGTTGCTCACGGTTTACACTTCTGGAGCCATTTTCCGTTACTTCGCGGATGCTATCACTTACTGCAATGGCAGGAATAGCGGAGCCCTGCGTTTCTGCAGCAGCAAGGCATCGTTGAATCAAAGCAGCAGAGAGGAGCGGACGTACGCCGTCATGCACAAATATAATATCATCCTTACCCGCTTCCCGTAAACCATTGCGTACACTCTCATAACGGGTATTGCCTCCGGTTACGATCGTTACATCTATGCCCCCGGCAAACTGCTGTAAAATCATATTTGCGTAGCTGATATGGTCTTGCGGCAGCACCAGTACGATGCGTATACCCGGAATGGCCCGCTGGAACGCAGCAATGGTATAATACAGCACCGGTTTGTCCTGCAAAGGCAAAAACTGTTTAGGTATTGCATTCTGCATCCTCAGGCCTTTACCACCTGCAACAATCACAGCAATACAGTTTGTATTTTCAGCGTTCATGGAATAGTTCGTAATCTTTTAAATCAGCTGCAAAGGTAATCAGAACGGACAATTGCCCCTAATATTTGCTATTTTCGTAGGATCCTGAATCACAATCACCTAAAAAACAATATTATATGCTTATAGAAAGCAAACGCTTTTCTTCCTATGATGTAGTACTTTTCCTATGCATTGCCCTTGAAGTACTATTTAGTGTATATGCTAAAAAATTCTTCGGACAAACGGTCAATGCATTCGGCTATTTACTCTCCAGCCTGGCATTTGGTTTATGCCTGCTGGCTAAATTTTACAAAAAACCAGTAATTATTGCAGCGCCCGCATCGCGCCGCTGGCTGGGGGGCATCTTTGCAGTCCTGAGCCTGCTTGCAATCATTATAATAACTATTGATGCCGGTAAGATCATGACCCGCATACCCATCGGCCTTTCCTCCTCCGACATCATTCCTACAGTTAAGGAATTATGTACACGATACCTGAATGGCTCTTTCGTTTACGAACCCATCGAAAAATTCGGATATCATTTACCGGTTACGTACCTGCCTATGCAGTGGATGCCTTATCTTATTGCCGAAAAAGGTCATTTCGACTACCGTTGGATTGCGCTCGGCATCTGGCTCCTGGCATCTGTAATTGTGTTGGTGCGCAGTTACCGTTCTTCCAGTATTATTGTGCAGGTATCAGGTCCGCTTGCACTGGCACTGTCTTATTTTTATATTTGTTACTACAATGATACTTTAATTGGCCATACCATTGAAATTATGGTAGCCGGTTATTATATGCTGCTTATCTGTAGCCTCAATAGCAGTAATGCCATTTTTCGCGGGTTAATAATCGGGATATGCCTTATGTCGCGTTACAGCCTGCTGTTATGGTTACCACTCGCCACAGCTGTGGTCTGGTGGGCCGAACCGCGTAAACAATTCTGGCAGACCGTTATTACCGTCACATTGTTTATTGTGGCTATATACATTATACCATTCCTGAGTAAGGACTGGGGAATGTTCTACAGAGGCTATAAGTACTATGACACCTCTGCTTTAGGAGAATGGAAGCACATCAATAAAGCTACAGGCAAACCTTTTCACCTGTATGCTGGGCAGGGGATTGCATTTAAATTTTTTGAGTTAGATGCTATACCGATTACACAAAGGCTAAAGCTTTTGCAAAAAACACATGTAATCTGCTCCTTGGGTACTACACTAGTATTAGGCATCTGGTATTGGTTCAACAGAAATAACATTCATCACCGTATCTTCCTGATGGGCTCTTTTAAGATATACCTGGCAGTATTCCTGTTTTTTATACAGGTTCCATATTTATACCTGATGATCGTTAGCCTCTTTGTAAGTATTGTTATTTTCTTTGAGCAGAGCCGATACCGGCCGAAACCATTTTCGTAAGTACATTTTACCGTAACTTTGAATTACTTATTTAATATTTAAAATTCACAACAATGAAATACATCCTTATGGGCCTCCTTTCTTTTCTGTTTGCCTGCAAACCAAAGGCAAATGCACAGCTTCCGAAATCAATTTATGAGTTCAAGGTAGAAGCCCTGGACGGTTCCACTATAGACTTTGCTGACTTTAAAGGCAAGAAGATTCTGATCGTGAATACCGCTTCTAAATGTGGGTTTACCAAACAATATGAAGAGTTGGAAGAATTATACAAACAGTATAAGGACAAGCTGGTGATTATCGGCTTTCCGGCTAATAACTTCATGAGCCAGGAACCGGGCAGCAATAACGAAATTGCAGAGTTCTGTAAGAAAAACTATGGGGTCACTTTCCCTATGGCGGCAAAAATCTCTGTAAAAGGAAAAGATATGGCTCCGATCTACCAATGGCTGACGATGAAGGGCTATAATGGTGTAGAAAGCAGTTCAATAAAATGGAATTTCCAGAAATACCTGATCAATGAAGAAGGTAAGCTGGTACAGCATTTTAGCCCGGCAACCAAGCCAATGAGCGAAGAGATTGTATCTCTGATTAAATAATATTATCTGCCTGAATGAGTCAATATTTTAAAGGACTGATACTGTTCTGCTGCAGCATTGCGCTGTTTACTGCCTGCGTTAAGGATAAGCCTAACCCGGGCAATAATGGTAATCCGGCTACTGAAGACCGGAAGATACTGATTGCCAATGAAGGGGTATTCGGTAATGGTAATGCTTCGCTGAGTTATATCAATACAGTCACAGACAGTATTATCAATAATGTATATACTGCGGCAAATAATGTGCCACTGGGCGATGTACTCCAGAGCCTTTCGGTATGGAACGGTAAATTGTACCTGGTAGTGAACAATTCCAATAAGATTGTTATTGTAGACAAGAAGACATTTGTCAAACAAGGAGAGATCAGTGTAAACCAGCCACGTTATATACAGTTCGTAGATCAGCATAAAGCTTATATTACCAGCATGTACGGCCGTCGCATATTTGTCCTGAATCCTACTACGAACCAGATCACAGACACCATTGCAACCACTAACAAGAATAATGAGGGCATTACACTGCTCAATAATAAAGTGTATGTATGCCCCTGGGATACCGGTAGTAATTTTATTCATGAAATTGACCCGTCTGCAAATGTCATCAGCCGCCAGATCAATATCGGTGGCTATGCACCAACACAGGTACTTGTAGACAAGAATCAGAAACTATGGGTGCTGGCCGGTAATCATACCTATAACAAACCGTCAACGTTGACACAGCTGGACCCGGTTTCGGGTAGTATTATTAAAACCATTTCCTTCGGGAGCGATGCGGACCTGATTAAACCGGCATTTAACGCGACCAGGGACACTATTTATTTTATCGGGGTAAATTACCAGGGCACGGCCAATGCCTACAATGGTATTTACCGGATTCCGATAACTGCGACACAAGCGCCGACCCAAGCCTTTATTGCAGCACAGCAATTACAATATTTCTGGGCCTTGGGCATAGACCCGGTTACAGGCCTGATCTATGTCGGAGACCCGAAAGGATTTATACAAAAGGGTAGTGTACTCGTTTACAGACCAGACGGCACGCCCGTAAAACAGTTCCTGGCAGAATTGGGACCTGGTTATTTTTACTTTGAATGATTGTGATCAGATACCTGCTGTTATGTATCATACTGGGGCTGACGATAGTCCGTGTGCAGGCGCAGGATAGCCTGCGCAAAGTGTTGTATATAGACAGCAGAGAACCGCAATTATTTAAAGAGGTACAAAACCAGACATTCAGCAATGAATATCTGGCCCGTGATTTTATACAGGGGTTCATCTCCAATCTGCACAAAAAAGGATATCTCGAAGCAGCTGCCGATAGCTGGCAGGTGCAGGCAGATACTATACACACCACTATCCATACCGGTCCGGTATATACTATCGGTAAGATAAGCCTGCACGATATACCCAGGGTCATCCTGAATAATACAGGCATCATAGAACGGGATTATACCAATAAGGTATTAAGTGCTCAAAGGATAGCCAACCTTATGGAGCAGATACTGATCTATGCAGAAAACAATGGGTATCCCTTTGCACAAACCTATCTCGATAGTATACAGCTGGACAGTGCGCAGGTGCTGAATGCGGTATTGCGCTTAAAAAAAGGACCTTATATTACTATAGATTCTATACGCTTATCGGGCAATGCACAGGTAGACCGCCTGTTCCTTCAATCTTACCTGGGTATCAAAGAAGGCAAACCATATAATGAAAAAGCGGTACGGAATATTTCTAAAAAAATACAGGAATTGCCCTTTCTCCAGGAATCCCAGCCCTGGATCATGAACTTTACTATAGACCGAAACAACCTGGATCTCTATCTAAACGATAAAAAATCGAACCAGATTAATGCATTGATTGGGCTGCAGCCCAATAGTGAGGCCAGCAGGCGTTTTACCTGGACTGCCGACATATTGCTGCTACTCAATAATACCATGGGCTATGGCGAAACATTTAATATTACCTACAAGAATCTACAGGTGCGCTCACCACAACTCAATGCGGGGCTGATCGTTCCATACATCCTGGGTTCGAATATAGCTGTCGATGCAAAGTTTGAATACTTTGGAAGAGATACCCTGTTCCGCCGCACGGCTTACGAGGCAGGCCTGCGCTACCTCTTCACCTCTAAAGATTACATCCGTATTGCCTTTCAGTTATACAACAACAGGGTAGCTAATCCCGACATCGCTTTTGTGCAGCAATACAAGACCTTGAATGATAATATTGATATCAATACCCGCGGACTGAATGTAGAGTATGTAATGAACCGGACCAATCATATACAGAACCCGGTCAGGGGCTGGGCCGCACAGATCAGTATGGCAGCCCTGCAACGAAAAGTATTGCCCAATGACAATATACTTTCGATCAATGACGGCTTTGATTACAATACATTGTATGAGGCCGCCAATAAAGATAAGGTGCAGTACCGTGCTTTGGCCTCCCTGCAATATTTCATTCCCCTGGCTAAACTGCTGACGATCAAAACCGGTTATGAAGGTGGGTATATCAGCGGTCAGAACCTGTATCAGAATGAGCTATACCAGATCGGGGGCTTTAAATTACTCCGTGGTTTTGATGAGCGCAGTATTTATGCGAATCAGTATCATGTATTTACAGCAGAGTTAAGAACCCTGCTCTCTCCGCAATCTTATTTCTTTGTCTTCGCTGATGGTGGCAAGACCTATACCCGGTATAATCTTACCAATAAGACCAGTACGCCGATCAGTTTCGGCACCGGCATAAGCCTCGAAAGTAAGTCCGGTATCTTCAATGTGGTACTGGCCTTGGGCAAGCTGGACCAGGAGCCTTTCCAGTTCCGGAATACCAAAGTCCATTTCGGATATGTAACCTACTTTTAGCAAGAGAAATAAAATAAAAATAATACCTTAATTTTGGCCTTCTTCAAAAAAATAAATTAATTGCATGGCAAAAATAGCACCGTTTAAAGGTTTGCGTCCCAGAGCTGATATCGTTGAGAAAGTGGCTGCCTTGCCCTATGATGTTTCCAATAAAGATGAGTTAAATGCATCTAAATGGAATCATTTCAATTTTAATCACATTACCCGTTCAGAAGTCGATCTGCCGGAGACAACACATCGAAACAGTCCGGAAGTATACCTGAAGGCGAAAGATAACCTGGAGCGTTTTATTAAAGAAGGCATACTGATACAGGACAACCAGGAGTGTTATTATATATACCAACTGGTGATGAACGGCCGCAGTCAGACAGGACTGGTTTGCTGCTCTTCGCTGGAAGACTATGCGGAGGATCGCATCAAAAAGCATGAATTTACCCAACCGGACCGTGTACTGGACCGCGCTAATCATATTAAAGTAACCGGTGCACATACTGGACTGGTATTCCTGGCCTGTAAAGATGTATCCGATATGAACCAGACACTTGAAGACTGGAAAACTAATCATCAGCCGGTATATAAGTTTGCTTCTGAAGATCAGATCAGTCATACGTTCTGGGTAGTGGACAATCCGGAAGTCATTGCGCACCTGACCACTATTTTCGAGGAGCAGGTACCGAATACGTATATTGCAGACGGTCACCATCGTACCGCATCTGCATCTCAGGTAGCAGAAGAGCTTACTCAGAAAAAAGGGATCGCCACCGCTGATCAGTATTACCTCACCTGCATCTTCCCGGAAAGCCAGGTTGCCATTATGGATTATAACCGGCTGGTACAGGATATGGGCACGCTCAGCAAAGAAGCATTTCTGGAAGCATTGCAGCAAGACTTTGACATTACTGCTGTACCGGAAAATACACCATACCGCCCGGCCAAACCGCATGAATTCGGTATGTACCTGGGTAATCAATGGTATCAACTGCAAGTGAAGCCAGGTTCTTATAAAGACAATGCGGTAGACATACTGGATGTCAGTATCCTGCAGCAGAATATATTCAGCAAGATCCTGGGTATCCATGATCCGCGTACCGACAACCGACTGGAGTTTGTGGGAGGTATACGCGGCTTATCATATCTGCAGGAGCGGGTAGACAGCGGTGATATGGCTATGGCATTTTCCTGCTACCCGGTTAGTGTGGGACAATTATTTGAAGTAGCCGACAGCGGCTCTGTAATGCCTCCTAAATCGACCTGGTTTGAACCTAAAACAAGAGATGGCCTGGTAGTACACTTACTTAATCATAGTACGAAACAATAATAATGAGCAATACAACAGCACAATATAATGGAGTGATCAGTGCATGTGAAGACGTGTTTCTGAAAAAGGCAGCAGACTACGGTACATCCTGGCGTATGCTGCGTCCTATCTCTATTGTAGACCAGATCTATATCAAAGCCTGGCGTATACGCCAGATACAGGAAAACAAAGGCGTACAGAAGATTGAAGACAGTATAGAAAGCGAATTTTCCGGTATTATCAATTACGGGTATATTGCCCTCATACAAGCAGGCCTGGACGATAAAGCGCCGCTTGACTTGCCGGTAGATACAGTTAAAGAATTATATGATGTACAGGTAGACTCTGTACGGGAACTGATGCTGAAGAAAAATCATGATTATGGCGAAGCATGGCGCAATATGAGTCAGGAGTCTTTTGCAGACCTGATCCTGACCAAACTGTTGCGTATTAAACAAATACTGGCTAATGATGGTAAGACCGTGATTTCGGAAGGAATAGATGCCAATTTTTGCGATATCATCAATTATGCCATTTTTGCCTTAATTTTAATCGAAGAACAAAAAAATAAATAGCTTTTATCATGAACATGAATGCCCAGGCAATTGCTCCACAGAACAAAAAGGCAGGTTATTACATACTGAATACCGTACGCGTACTGGTAGGTCTGTTGTTTATCTTTTCCGGACTCATCAAGGCTAATGATCCTTCTGGACTGGCTTATAAGATGGACGAATTTTTTGAAGTATGGAAGATGCAGTCTTTTGTAGCATACAGCCTGTACATTTCTATAGCCATGATTACCTTTGAGATACTGGCCGGTGTAGCCATGATCATCGGCTATGCATACCGTTCGGTATCATTCCTCATCCTCCTGCTCACGATATTCTTCACCTTCCTTACAGGCTATGCAGTTATATCAGGTAAGATCAAAGAATGCGGTTGTTTCGGAGATTGTATTCCCCTGAAAGCACATCAGTCTTTTATCAAGGATTTGGTATTGCTCATCCTGGTATTCTTATTATTCCTGGGGCGTAACAGCATTCCAGAATTGTTTAAGAAAATGTGGGGTCATGTGGTCATCATTGCTACACTAATCATTACCCTGGCGATACAGTTCTATACCTTAAGACATTTACCGTTCAGAGACTGTCTGCCATACAAACCGGGCGTTAATATCTGGAATGATATGCAGGTACCTGCCGGTTCTAAACCGGATGTATATGCTACTATGCTGGTATATGAAAAAGATGGTAAAAGAGTTGAATTTACACAGGAACAGTTTATGCAGGACTCCACTTTATGGAACCTGAAATATATCGAAAGCAAAACTACATTGATAGAGAAAGGTAATGCTACGCCTAAGATCCAGGACTTTGCCATCAGAGACTTTACAGGTCAGGATTACACAGAGTCCTTACTTAAAGATCCGGGATATTCTTACCTGCTATTTGTAAAAGATGCAGATAAAGTGAAAGGTAAAGACATGCAGGATCTGCAAAACCTGATCCGTGAGTGTTATGCAAAAGGTATCGGATTCTATATCCTTTCTGCTAATGATGAAGCAGCAACCAATCGCTTCAAAGCCCGCTACAAACTGGATGCCGATGCTTATGCAATTGATGGTACAGTATGTAAAACGGCTATGCGCAGCAATGGTGGTCTGATATTGATCAAAAACGGTACAATTATGGGCAAATGGAGTCGCTACGATTATCCTAAAACAGCTGTAGATCCCAAACAGTAATATTGTCTGGAACATATAAAAGAGAAAGGATGCTGTATCAGCATCCTTTCTCTTTTATTATAACTTGTACTACTTATCTTTTGAATTTGCTTTTCAGATGGCTCAGTGCGTCAGAAAAGTTTTCATGCTTCGGTTCTGCAGGAGCTGCTTTCTTAGGTCCGCCATGCTTCTTTGCCGGAGCAGATCCCGGAGCCTGTGCCTGTTTGATGGAAAGCCCGATTCGTTTTCTCGGCAGATCTACTTCTGTAACCAGTACCGTTACCTTATCATTCAGTTTTAAAGCCTCACCCGGATCGCTGATATATTGATGGGAAATCTCCGATACATGCACCAGTCCGTCTTGTTTAACCCCGATATCAATGAAGGCACCAAAACGGGTAAGATTGGTGACAATACCCGGTACGATCATACCTATGGTCACATCTTCAATACTATAGATATTGGCATATTCAAATTGCTCCAGGCCGCTACGCGGGTCCAGTCCCGGTTTCCGTAATTCTTTAATGATATCCTGAAGGGTGTGCAGACCGGTAGTGTCGGTTACATATTTAGACACATTAATGCGTTTGATCGCTTCTTCATTGCCCACCAGGTCTTTCACGCCGATTTCCAGGTCAGCAGCCATCTGCTCTACGATGGTATATGTCTCCGGGTGTACGCCAGATGCATCCAGCGGATGACCGGCATTAGGAATACGCAGGAATCCGGCACATTGTTCAAAAGCCTTATTACCCAGGCGCGGCACTTTAAGCAATTCCTTACGGCTGGCAAACTGTCCGTTCTCACTGCGGTACTTCACAATATTCTCTGCAACACCGGCACCGATACCACTTACATACGATAACAGGTGCTTGCCTGCAGTATTCAGATTTACACCGACTGCATTCACACAGCTTTCTACAGTCTGGTCCAGCTTCTCCTTCAGGCGGGTCTGGTTTACATCATGCTGGTACTGACCTACACCAATACTCTTCGGATCAATCTTCACCAGCTCAGCCAGCGGATCCATCAGGCGGCGACCGATACTTACCGCGCCTCTTACCGTCACATCATGTGTCGGAAACTCTTCGCGGGCAGTTGCCGATGCAGAATAAACAGAAGCACCATCTTCATTCACCAGGAAAACCGGCAAATCCAGTTTCAGGCCTTTGACAAACTGCTCTGTTTCGCGGCCTGCGGTACCGTCACCAATGGCAAATGCCTCAATATCGTATTTTTGCGCCAGCGAGCGGATGGTATGTTCCGCCGCATTTAATCTATGATTTTTCTCATGTACATAGATCAGGTCATTATGTAATAAATCTCCTTTGTCATCGATCACTACCACCTTACAACCGGTACGGTAACCAGGGTCAATAGCAATAATACGTTTAGAACCGAGCGGGGAGGAGAGCAGTAACTGGCGTAGGTTCTCTGCGAATACACTGATCGCTTCCTCATCGGATTTCACTTTCAGCTCCATACGGAATTCGCTTTCCAGGCTGGGTTGCAGCAGACGACGATAGGCATCACGGATTGCTTTCTTTACATGTTCCGATGCAGCGCTACCGCTTTTCAGATACACAGCTTCAATTGTAGCTAGTGCCGTTTCCTCTTCCGGAGCAATGGTCATCTTAAGAATGCCTTCCATAAACCCTCTCATTACCGCAAGCATACGGTGTGACGGTATTTTAGATACCGGTTCCGAAAATTCGAAATAGTCTTTATACTTCGCACCTTCCGTTTCCTGTCCCATCAGCACTTTGCTCTGCACAGTCGCAGTACGTTCAAATAACTGGCGCATACCGGCACGGATGGCCGCATCTTCATTTACCGTCTCCGCAATAATATCTCTAGCACCCTGCAAGGCCGCACTTGCATCAGCCACCTGTTCGTTGAAATAAGCTTTGGCCTCTTCTTCAGGATCACCGGCCTTCTGCTCCAGCAACCATAAAGCCAGGGGCTCCAGTCCGTTTTCTCTTGCCGTCTGCGCTTTGGTTTTACGCTTTGGCTTATAGGGCAGGTATATATCTTCCAGTTCATTGATCGTTGCAGCCTTGTCCAGTCTTGCGTGCAGCTCTTCGGTCATTTTACCCTGTTCCGTGATCGTTTTCTCTATAAATGCTTTACGATCCGAAAATTCCTGCTGAAATTTAGCCTCATCCTGTATCTGCTGTATCTGCACCTCGTCCAGCGCACCTGTTTTATCTTTCCGGTAACGGGCGATAAATGGTATGGTAGCACCTTCTGCCAGTAATTCCAGCACGGCAATAACACCAGCCTCTGCAATTCCTGATTTATGGGCAATAATCTTCGAATGTGTCGTATGCATAACTCTGTTTTAAGGGTAATAAAAGGAGGCAAATATAACCTCTTATACCCTAAATATAATTTCATTTTTAGGTCATAAATCCCTATAATATGCCTGCCTGAAACATTTTTCCCGATCAGGATAAAATGCTTCTCTGTTAGCAAAAGAATAATTAACTTAGCCCATCAAAAATTATAATTTTTACTTTAAAGATGAACAAGAAATATTCTGTATTATTAGGGATCAGCCTGGGTTTAACGGCAATGTCTGCACAAGCCCAGACCGTATTTACAGTTGGCAAAGAAGCCGTCTCCAAAGAAGAATTCCTTGCCGGCTATAAAAAGAACAGTTCTAATAATACCCTGCGTTACGATTATAACTCTCTGAATGAATTTGCAAACCTGTACGCATTGTACAAGATGAAGGTAAAGGAAGCAGAGGCCTTACGCATGGATACCCTTGCCATCCTGAAGAACGATATCAATAATTATAAAACGCAGCTGGCCCGCAATTACCTGACCAGCAAAGACAATGTGAGCGCTCTGACTAAAGAGGCTTATGAGCGCAGCAAAACAGAACGTAAAGTAGCGCATATTCTGGTGCAGCATTATACTGCTGATCCGACCAACGATGCTTCCAAGAAATTTATTGACAGCCTGTACAACCAGATCAATACAGGAAAGGCATCTTTCGAGGATATCGCTAAAAGATATTCTATGGATAAATCTACCGGCAACCTGGGCGGAAGCCTGGGCTATATCACAGCCTTACAGACCCCATACGAATTTGAAAATGTGGCGTACAGCACTCCGGTAGGTAGTATGTCTAAGCCTTTCAAAACACAATATGGTTACCATATTATAAAAGTACTGGCAGAAAGACCAACCAATGGTACGGTAGAAGTGGCGCAGATCCTGTTGCCTACAGACAATGGCACTCCGGATATGGTTAATGCACAATTGAAGCTGGCCAATGAGATCAGGGCTAAAGTGATTGCTAAACAGGCTACTTTCGAAAACATGGTACGCCAGTATTCTAAAGATGAATATTCAGTGAATAATGATGGTAAATTGCCTGCATTCAAAACGGGCAAAATGACCGAAAACTTTGAGAATGCTGCATTCGGGCTGAAAAACCCGGGCGATATATCTGAACCATTCGTAACCGATTACGGAATTCACCTGCTGAAGCTGATCTCTAAAAAACCATTAGGCACTTATGCCGAAGAGGAAAGAGAGTTGACAGCAAAAGTGGAGCAAAACAGCCGTTTCGAAATCGCGAAACAAAAAGATATGGCAGAAGCGAAAAAACGCCTTGGCTTTAAAGAGTTCCCTGAAAACATGACCGCGATGGTCGCCACCATTAACCAGAGCGATCTTGAAAAAGGGGCAACCTTGCAGGAATATCCGCAACTGACCGCAAAATTATTTGAAGTACAGAACAAGTCTTATAGCCAAAAAGACTTCCTGCAATATGTAAAAGACCTGACCATGGGTCGCCTGAACGGTCGTAAGGAAGACGCTTTCCGTGAGTTATACCGCATCTATACCGATAAAGTAATCACAGATATCCTGGTTGATGAACTGGAAAAGAATAATAAAGAATACCAGGGACTGATATCTGAATACCGGAATGGTGTGCTGATATTTGACCTGATGGATAAAAACATCTGGTCAAAGGCTACAAAAGACACGGTCGGACTGAGAAATTTCTACAAGAGCAACAGTAGTCATTACCAATGGCAGCCTGGCTTTGACGGGGTTATCTTCCAAAGCAAAAATCATGAAGCCTTAACACAGATCCATGATGCACTGGCACAGGGCCTTTCGGTTGAAGATGCACTGGCTAAAGTGAACACACCGACTACCAGTGAAAAGATATACCAGCAAACCGGCAGATTTGACTTCAGCAGTGTAAGTAACTTTGACAAAAACCAACTGAAGGAAGGAAAAGTAAGCGACATTAAATCGGATAATAACGGGGAAACACTGATCTATCCGACTAAGATCTATACTGCGGCAATGCCTAAAACGCTGGACGAAGCAAAGGGTAGTGTGGTAGAAGATTACCAGAAGCAACTGGAGAAAAACTGGGAAACTGAGCTGCGCAGTAAATACACATACAAATTAAATACTGATGTACTGAAAAAACTGGTACGTTAAAAAATACCGGACAGGGCTGTGGATCATACCAAATTGCAAGGTTTTAGCGTTTGGTTTGCATATCACAGCCTTGTTGCTTGATAATAAAGCCATTGAATCCGTATCTTTACCGTGAATTTTAATAACCCTGCTTTGAGTAAACGTAATTCTACTGTCAAATGTTTATTTGGCACACTTGCTTTTCTGTTCTGCTGTTTATGGAGTATTGTCCCATCATTTGCCGGAAAAATGAACGGTATCGTGGTGGATCGGATGTCTAATAAACCTATAGATGGTGTCAGCATTGTGAATGTGCATACCGGCAAAGAAGTGATTACCGATGCCGCAGGCAAGTTTAACATCGAAGTATTTAAAGGACAACTTGTAGAGTTTCGTGTAGCAGGTTATGATGTGGCCACCGTAAATGTAAAATCGGATAACCTTGCTGCATATTATAACATCCAGCTGAATGAAAGCAATACGATCATTGATGAGCAATTCCTGCGCAGAGATTATTTTGCAGAAGCAAAGATAGACAGCATTAAAAGACGCGAACTGTACCAGCAGGCGCTGGATCATTATAAACTTACCGGCCTGGATATTATACAACATCCGTTTGATGCGCTGAGCAAACGTAACCGTATGATCTGGAAGTTCCAGCAAAATTACGAGTACTGGGAGCGCAGCAAATTTATCGATTATGTATTCAATGACCGCCTGATCGTACAACTGACCCAGTTAAGCAGCGACAGCCTGGAGCTGTACAAACGCTTATACAGACCACCTTATGTATTCATCCGCAATATGAATGAATACGAATATTATACCTACATTAAAAACTCTGTACGTGAATTCCGTGAACGCAGCGCCAGACAAGAGTTTACCAAACCAGAAGAGAAACCATATGAACCGTATAACAGTGAGCGATAAGCATATATTTTCTCACAGGATCTCCCGGAACAGGGCAGGCTCCTGGTGCTTATTCCTGCTGATCATTATAGCCTGTATGGGTAGCAGTGCACTTGTATCCGCACAGGATACCTTAAGTACTGCCGGCCAGGATACCATTTCCGGTTTAAAAGTAATTCCGCAAACCACTGACAGCAGTGCCATTGTTGTACTACCGGAGACCAAAAGACATGGTATTTTTTCCTGGAAAGATTCGGTGATCATCCCTAAAAGATCAGCACTGTATTCTATGCTATTTCCCGGACTGGGACAACTGAATAACAAGCAGTACTGGAAACTGCCCGTTGTATATGGTTTGCTGGGTGTGGGAGTATACTTCTTCCAGGACAATCTGAAGAACTATAACCAGTTCCGCCTGATCTATGCCGATCGGCTGAATAATGTATACACCGATAAGTATGTAGGGTTATATGATGATGTGCGGATCAAGAATGAACGTGATTATTACAAAAAATACCTGGACATGACGGTACTGATCGGTGCTGTTGGCTATGGTCTGCAGATCATGGATGCAAATGTATTTGCCCATTTGAAAAACTTTGATATCTCGGACGATATTGCTTTTCGTATAAAGCCATCGTTCCAGCCTACACCCTGGGGACTTAGTCCGGGTTTAGGTGTTGCCTTTCTTATTAAATAAATTACATGCCAAGAATTATTGCTATAGATTACGGAAAGAAAAGAACAGGGTTGGCCATCAGCGATCCGCTAAATATGATTGCCAATGGTGTCGGTACTATAGACACCGAAAAACTGGTCTGGAATCTGAAGCAGTTATTCGCAGAACATGAAGTGGATACGATCCTGCTGGGTTATCCTAAAAACCTGGATGGTACGGATACCGATATTACAGCCAAAGTAGACAAATTCTACCAGCAGTTACAAAAGCTCTTCCCGGATAAGAAAACGATTTTATGTGATGAGCGTTTTACCTCTAAAATGGCCTTCCAGGCTATGATCGACAGCGGCCTGAAGAAAAAAGACAGGCAAAACAAAGCGCTGATCGATGAGATCAGCGCCAAAATTATTCTTCAGGGTTACCTGGATCATCAATAAACACCAGGTTTATTCTTCAGATTGTTTTGATGATTTACGTCCACCGGCCTCATCTCTGATCTGATAATATTCAGATTTGATTTTCTTAGAAGGCAGGTGAATCTGGAATCCCAGGTTTATATCCAGACCGGAAGTATTACCGGTACCATAAGTTCCCTGGTATCTTACCATTGTTTCCAATGCTACGTTAGGCGTCAGGAAATATGCATATCCGGCACCTACTCTGAGGTTAAAACCAACCTCAACATCTGTCTGACCGGCAACGCCGACGCCCACTTCACCAAAGAAGCGGCCTTTGTTCAGGATATTATCAATATTGAATTCTTTCGGTGCAAAGTAATAACGACCGAATGCACCGATACCATAATTAAAGATCGGGTCTATTCCCTTAATTGCAGTAAAGCCGATGGGCACTTCCACACCAACCGCCAGGTTGTTCTGAATAAAGTAACCCACTTTAGGAGATAAGCTCAGGCTTACACTATTAGAGCTTCCCAAACCAAAGTTCAGGTTCCCTAACTGGCCACCAACTAAAAATGTTCCTTTTTGTAACTGTGCATTTGCCGGATTCGCAAACGCAAGGCCCACCAGGGCCGCTAAGGTAAATGTGATTTTTTTCATTTTGTCTTTGTTTAATGTTTTAGAAATAAGTAGCGCATATACAAAAGTTATACCACTCCCTAATACAAATATAAGATATACAATCTTAAGATTGCGTTATCAATTAGCAAAAAACTGAATTAACACGTTACCTAAATATTAATAGAACGTTATCTAATTTTTAAGAAAAGTCAATACAGTCCTGGCGATCAGCTTATTAATTACTTTTGTCACAAATAAAATAAAACAGTAATTTATGAGCACATTTTTTCACAAATTCGGTAATAAGCTAGCCTGTACAGTACTACTCGCTGGTCTCGGAATGGCTGCAAATGCCCAAACCTATTCGGAGAATTTTGAAACACTGACGAAGAACACCTATGGTACTGATACCATTACCCTGAACGGTGTTGAGTGGATATTCACAGGTTCTCTTGCCGGTAACTCAACAGCAGATTATAAGCTGGGTAATGTATCGGTTCGTATGGCGGGAACAACCAACAGCACCTCAAATACGGCAACTTCCAAAATACAAATGAGAAACAATAAGCCTGGCGGTATAGGACAGGTTTCATTTGTATACAGAAGATATGGTACAAGTACAACAGAAGGCGAAATCCAGTGGTTAGTACAATGGAGCCCGGATGGCAATACCTGGAATACCCTGGATACGATCGTACCTTCTGCTACCGTACAAACCTATATGCACACCCTGAACCAGCCTACAGCGAGAATACGCGTATGGGGCCACGGGTTCACCGCAGGTTCGGCCAATACAAAACGCATGAACCTGGACAGCCTTGTATTGACCAATTATGTTACAAACCCCAACGCTTTATACCTGACCAACCAAACGCCAACCGGCGCTAATGTACCACTGGCTACAGACTCGCTGACGGCAACTTTTTCCAATGCCATTACAGCAAGTACGGGCGGTGTAAAACTGTACAAAGTAGGACAGAGCACACCTGTAGCAACCTTTACCGGTGCGAATGCAGTTATTTCCGGTAACAAAGCGAAGTTCAGCCCGGTTACTTTACAGAACAATACAGCTTACTATGTAACCGTAGATACTAATACATTTACATACAATGGCGCGGGTAACAGCCCGGTGAGCGGTACTGCAGCCTGGACATTCCACACGGTAGATACGACTCCTTCTGTTCCAACCGTTACCTACAGAATCCCTTATGGTGCTAATGTGGATCCTAATACAGATTCTATCAGCGTTACCTTCTCTGCCAATATTAGCGGCGGTGCGGGTAATGTAAAATTATACAAGAATGGTCAGACAGCTCCTGTAGCAACATTTGCAGGTACCAGCGCAACCATCAGCGGCAACAGAGCGAAGTTTACACCGATCACTTTAGAACCTGCTACCTCATATATCATCAAACTGGATGCCAGTGTAGCTACAAACAGTGCTGGTGGTAATGATACCGTATCCTGGACATTCACAACAAGAGATACAGCACATTATACCAGCTTAAATGAGAATTTTGCTAACTGTATCAGCACTGCGATCGGTGTATTCGGTCGTTATAATGCAACCGGAACTAAAGTATGGAACTGTTCCAACTTTGGTCATAACGATACTAACGCAGTATATATCAACGGTGGTTCTTCTGCTACCGCTTCTGAAGCAAACAGTGATTGGCTGATCTCTTCCCGTAAGTTTGATTTTGCTGCAATGACCAATCCTACGCTGAGCTTCTGGCAAAAAAGACGTTTCGGTGGTGCCGTAACCCGTACTATCAAAATCTCTACAAACTATACTGGTGGTGGCGATCCTGCTGCTGCAACCTGGACTACTTTAACGGTACCTGCAATGGCTTCTGCTCCGGATTCCAATGTATGGTCTCAGGTAAAAGACATCAACCTGACAGCATATAAAAACACTCCTTTCTACCTGGCATTTACGTATGAATGTGGTACTAATGGTGCTTATGAGCTGACGTATGATGATATTAAAGTAGAGAACAAAACAACCGGTATCAATACGGTAAAAGGTGCATCTGTGGACCTGCAGGTTTTAGGTATGCCTACTTACAATACTATCGAACTGAATATCGACATGAAAAACAGTGATAAACTGGAGATCGGCGTATTCGATATGATGGGCCGCAGAGTAGCCGTGCGCAACCATAATGCACAGGCCGGCAGCAACAGAGTATCCCTGACAGATCTGAACTTATCTACCGGTATGTATGTAATACAAGTAATGGGTCAGAAAGGTTTCGGTACTGTAAAAGCAGTCGTTCGCTAATCAGAACCTCAACATACATCATCTTACATAGCATAAAAGCAGCTCTTATGAGCTGCTTTTATGCTTGAATACTATGAATGAATATGACTATTTACCGTAGATATATCATTTTTGTATTGCGAAGTGAAAGGAGATTTTTCGACTTCACTTCGTTTCGCTCAAAATGACGAGGTTGATGCCTTGATAAAAACAATCCATAAAGAACAGGTCATATATGACCAGTCATACAAATCCGGGATTAAGTAAATGATTTATCTTTAAAACAAAAGGCAGCCTTCCGGCTGCCTTTTGTAACTTTATAATATACTTTTATAATTATACGTTGAAACGGAAGTGCATTACATCACCATCCTGTACAATATATTCTTTACCTTCAATACGCAGTTTACCTTTCTCTTTACAACCGGCTTCACCACCCAGTTCGATATAGTCATTATAAGCAATTACCTCGGCTTTAATAAATCCTTTTTCAAAATCTGTGTGAATCACACTGGCAGCCTGAGGGGCCTTCCATCCTTTATGGATTGTCCAGGCACGTACCTCCTGCACACCTGCAGTGAAATAAGTGATCAGGTCCAGCAGGGTATAAGCTGCACGGATCAGGCGATTCAGACCAGGCTCCGTCAGGCTGTATTCCTCCAGGAACAATGCTTTATCATCCGCGTCTTCCATTTCAGAAATCTGCGCTTCGATGTTATTACACATAATAATGATCTGCGCACCTTCTTCTTCCGCTACTTTCTTCAGCGCATCAGAATACTTATTACCTGTATGCATAGACGCTTCGTCAACGTTAGCTACATACAGTACCGGCTTGGCTGTCAGCAGGAAGATATCAGCGATAGCCTCTTTATCTTCACCTTCCAGTTTCAGTCCGCGAATGTTCTTCCCTTGCTCCAGGTGACCTTTACAAGCCATCAATACATCCAGTACCAACTTTTGCTTGGGATCAGCCTTAACCATTTTCTCTACGCGGGCTATTTTCTTTTCCACACTGGCCAGATCGGCCAGTTGCAGCTCTGTATCGATGATTTCTTTATCGCTCACCGGGTTGATCACCCCTTCCTCACGCAGAATATTTTCATCCTCGAAGCAACGGATCACGTGTGCGATCGCATCTACCTCACGGATGTTACCTAAGAATTTATTACCCAGTCCTTCCCCTTTGGAAGCACCTTTAACCAGACCTGCGATATCCACAAACTCGATTGCGGTAGGCAGTATACGCTGTGGTTGCACAATCTTAGCCAGTGCATCCAGGCGCTCATCGGGTACATCTACCAGGCCCACATTGGGTTCGATAGTACAGAATCTATAGTTAGAAGCTTGTGCTTTAGCACTGTTACTTACTGCGTTAAATAAGGTGGATTTACCTACGTTGGGCAATCCTACAATTCCTGCCTGTAAAGCCATTGTTGTTGAAAAAATTTTTGCAAATGTACTGATATTTTATCAATACCTGAATGACCAGGGCTTATCTTCCTGTGTTCCGGTCAAATATTTTCCCTGATACCTTATCTTTGCCCCGAATCAGCTTCAATACCGTATTTGAACCATGCAGTCCGGAAAGATATCCTATCAAGATAATATACTTCACTTTGCCCGATACGGCAATGGCCCAGCATTATTACTGGCATTTCATGATAAAGGGCAGGACCAGTCCTTTATCAAGCCACTGGCCGCGCAGTTGGGCGGGCGCTATACCATTATCTCCTTCGACCTGCCCGGACATGGACAGTCTCAATGGAAAAGCCCGATGGATAAAACAGCCCTGGTAACGATTACCGAGCGATTCAAACTGGAATTCAACGCTGACAAACTGGATATACTGGCCTGCGGCAGCGGCGGCAGATTTGCCCTCACACTGGCAGAACAACGCTGCGAATGGATTAATGCCCTCTGGCTCTTCGACCCGGAAGGTTTATATCACTTGCCCTGGTACAGTGCTCATACCAGATCAGTACCGGGCAAAGGGCTGTACCGGTTCTTTGCAGCTAATCCCAAACGCGCCATCTCCATCCTGAATACTTTATGTTCCATAAAGTTGGTAAAGAAGGATAATGTAGCTTATATGCAGGAAGAACTGACCCAGACCCAAAAAAATGCTGCTACAGAACAATTATGGGCGTTTACCAGAGACATTATTCCGGAACCGGACAAGGTAAGGTGGCAGCTTAAAAAGCATGGCGTACAGGTGCAATTGCATATCTCGGCTGTGCCACAGAAACGGGCACTGACCTTTGCAAAGAAACTGGATGCAGTGCACGTACACCCTGATAGTAGCCAGCAGCAATTGTTTGAGGCATTTATACAAAAGGCATAACCGACAGAAGATGATCTACACTTTAGCCTTCTGTACCCTTTGCATATTGTATGTTGTACTAATGCTGCTATACCGCTATGGTTTCGGTAAGGAAAGACAAACCACTGCTGTATCAGAAGGGTATATTAATGAATATCCATTTTTCTCCATTATTATACCGGCACGGAACGAGGCTGATAATATTGCGGCCTGTCTGCAATCTATACTCAACAATAACTATCCCGGTGACCAGTACGAAATTATCCTGATCGACGATTTTTCTACTGACGATACTGCGGATATTGCAAAACAATTGTTGCTACCGCCGCATCGTGTACTGCGACTGAAAGACCATCTCAGTGCGGAAGAACGGATCAATGCCTATAAAAAGAAAGCCCTGGAGATCGCTATCCAGCAATCAACAGGCGACTTTATCATTACTACCGATGCAGACTGTACGCTTCCTTCTCAATGGCTAAACTTATTTGCCTCGGCCGTAGCAGAACAGGGTGTGCACTTCGTCGCGGCACCGGTTTCTTTTACCCCGTATCAGCAAAACGATTCCTGGCTGTATTATTTCCAGAGCCTGGATTTTATGACCATGCAGGGCATTACCGTTGCTTCTAATAAACTGAACCTCGGTAATATGTGTAACGGAGCCAATATGCTCTTTTCCAGACAAGCCTTTGAAGCAGTTGATGGCTACAGGGATATTGACCATAAGGCATCAGGTGATGATATGATGCTGATGCAAAAGATTCAACGCCGGTTTCCCGACAGTATACGGTACCTTTTTGAACAGCGTGCTATAGTAGAAACCCCTGTTCAGCCTGACTTTGCTTCGTTTATCAATCAGCGTATCCGCTGGGCATCTAAAGCCGATAGCTACCCGCAGTTTAAGATGACGCTGATTCTGCTGGTGGTATACCTGTTCAATTGCAGCCTGCTGTGTACTGCTGTCATTTCACTCATCTGGCCCTCATATTTTTGGGTGCTGCTTCTGGTGCTGGTTGTCAAAGTATTAGCAGAACTCTTTTTCCTGTTTCCTGTCGCCCGGTTTTATCGGAAGAAAAGCGAATTAATATTTTTTATATTTTTACAACCATTGCACATTCTATATATCGTTATTGCTGGATTTTTAGGTAAATTTGGTACATATTCCTGGAAAGGGAGAACCGTGCAATAAATGTACACTTTGAAAAACTATAAAAAATATGCGTAAAATAATCGGAATCCTGTCCCTGCTGCTCATTGTGGGTATAGGCGGATATATATACTGGTTCTACATCAATCGCTTCAGCGACGGACAGCGGGAAGGTGTATTGCAGAAATTTTCCCGGAAAGGAAATGTGTTTAAGACCTACGAAGGGGAGATCCTCATGTCCGGCTTCGGCAGGGTAGGCGGTAACTTTCAGGCACAGTACTTCTATTTTAGTGTAGAAGACCCTAAGGTCGTGGCCACTATGGAACAGAATATTGGTAAAAATGTGATTATTCATTATAATCAATACCGTAAGAGTCTGCCCTGGCGCGGAGAGACCTATACCAATATGAATGAAAAAAGAGGACAATATATAGTAGATAAAGTTGAGGTAAGCAATACTCCGGTGCAACCCGTGCAACAGCAGGCAGCGGAGGATATCATTGCTTATTAGCATACAAACAGCACTTCTGGGATAATATTGTAACACACCATTACGCAGCACACAATCGGGTATGATAGCAACACTATTGGAATTAGACAGGTCTTTATTTTTAAAAATAAATACAGAATGGATCGGCCATTTTACAGATGTCATTATGCCGGTATGGCGTGATGCCAAGACCTGGGTTCCTTTATATATAGTGATTGTTGTACTGCTGTTCTACCGTTTCGGCATCAGGGTATGGCCCTGGTTGATTACTGTTGGCCTGATGATGTTGTGCAGCGATCAGCTCAGCAGCCACCTGATCAAACCGCTGGTGGCCCGGGTACGCCCCTGTAACGAACCTTTGCTGGAAGGCCAGGTGCGCAGATTGCTGGGGTACTGCAGTGGCAGCTACAGCTTTACTTCTTCTCATGCAGTAAACCATTTCTGCATTGCAACATTTATATTCTTCACGCTTAAGGAGCATACCGGTAAATGGATCGGTATTTTGTTCCTATGGGCATTTTCTATTGCATACGGACAGGTATATGTGGGTATTCATTATCCCCTGGACATTACCTGCGGGGCATTAATAGGTACAGGTATTGGTTACCTTTTTGCTACCCTTTATAACCGAAAGGTAAAACTGCCCCCGGTTCGAAAGACTTTTCAAAAAGCAGTTGTTTCTTAAAATTATTTTCATTGACAAGACCCTTACACCATATCATATTTGCCATAATGGCCCTGTTCTGCGTATGCTCCACCACGGTGTTGTATGCGCAAAAAGTGGTTATAGGTAAGGTTATTGCTGAAAAAGAGAAAACACCGGTGGCCGGTGCTATGGTGATATACGAGCAGGACACAGCCCATACAGACAGTCTCGGTGGCTTCATCCTGTCTACTCAATCGAATGCGCAT
>Ga0256785_1000002_pt1 | contig 248338 bp, 291 predicted proteins | sample MC6MC0936MT_FD_186041 | JGI IMG/M metagenome (GOLD analysis project Ga0256785, IMG submission 186041) | Metatranscriptome of enriched soil aggregate microbial communities from Iowa State University, Ames, United States - MC6-MC0936-MT... | ecosystem: Environmental > Terrestrial > Soil >... | reverse complement strand
GCCTAACACTATGTGTAGCAACAAGAAATGGACTTGTTTTTGCCTATAATCAAGAACATATTAACTGTTTAAAAGATTATATTTCTGCAAACCTTAGACAAAGAACTTATTTAAATACCAATAAAACCTATTTTAATCGTTTACCTGCTTGGATAAAATCTGCCCGAAATCGCAAAGAAATTCTTAAAGCAATTTTGCGTTTAGAGCAAATGGCATCTACTATTCAACCATTAACAAATAAGTGAACAAACTCAATGATCGGATGTCTTATTGGTGAAGTCTTAGCTTTAGAAGCACCTACCGTACTTTTAAATGTAAATGGCGTAGGTTATGAGATCGACACGCCACTCTCAACATTTTGCCAATTACAAAAAGGTCAAAAAGTTACCTTATGGACACATTTAGCCGTACGTGAAGATGCTCAATTGCTATATGGCTTCTCTAACGCTCAAGAAAAAACCATCTTTCGCACCCTGCTAAAAGTGAATGGTGTCGGTCCTAAAATGGCTTTAGGCATTCTCTCTACACTGAGTGTGGAAATGTTGGTACATACTGTTGAGAATGGTGATGTGAAAACTTTAGTTAAAGTCCCTGGCGTTGGTGCAAAAACAGCCGAACGTTTAATGATCGAGCTGCGTGATCGCTTTAAAGCCTTTGCTACAGGTACCACACCGAGTAATTCGACTTCAACTCAAATACAATTTACGGGCAATTCTGCTGTTGCTGAAGCTGAAGCGGCATTGCAATCTTTAGGTTATAAACCTTTGGAAGCACAAAAACTGATTAATGCCGTGAAAGCAGACTATACTGAAGCAAGCGACATTATCCGTGCTGCACTTAAATCCATGAATAAATAAGATAGATTAAGACACTCATGCAAGACCGTTTAATCAGTGGGGCTGAAAAACCCGAAGATCATTTTGATCGTGCCATTCGTCCAACCTCTTTGGATGATTATATAGGCCAACCTGTTGTACGAGAGCAAATGGAAATCTTCATTGGTGCTGCTCGTGGTCGTGGTGAAGCACTTGATCATACCTTGATCTTTGGCCCACCCGGTTTAGGTAAAACCACATTGGCCAATATTATTGCCCGTGAAATGGGGGGGAATCTTAAATCTACCTCTGGTCCTGTCCTAGAACGCGCAGGTGATTTAGCTGCAATGCTGACCAATCTTGAAGAAGGGGATGTGTTATTTATCGATGAAATTCATCGCCTCTCTCCAGTAATTGAAGAAATTCTTTATCCCGCGATGGAAGATTACCAACTCGACATCATGATTGGTGAAGGCCCTGGTGCACGTTCGATAAAATTAGACTTACCACCATTTACCTTGGTTGCTGCGACAACGCGTGCAGGTCTACTCACCTCACCTTTGCGTGATCGCTTTGGAATTGTGCAACGTTTAGAGTTTTATTCAGTAGAAGATTTAACTCATATTGTGGCGCGTTCAGCAACATTAATGAATGTTCCCACAACAGCAGATGGGGCAAAAGAAATAGCTCGTCGTGCACGTGGTACTCCCCGTATTGCTAACCGTTTGTTACGTCGTGTCCGTGACTATGCACAAGTTAAAGGTACTGGTGAAGTCACTCAACACATGTCACAACGTGCATTGGATATGTTAAATGTTGATAAAGATGGTTTAGATACTTTAGACCGTCGTTATTTATCGATGTTATTAGAACGTTTTGATGGCGGCCCTGCTTTAAAGGTCAGGACCAGGTCTCATTTAGCTGGAGTCAGTTGGGAGAAAGCCCTGCCTTACGGTAGAATCTCCTTTCAAAACAGTTAACTGGCCTGAGGAAAAAGGTCCTGACACAACGGCTTGTACTGACCCGTCTTGAAACACGGACCAAGGAGTCTATCACATAGGCGAGTTTGCGAGTGAAAAAACTCATAGGCTTAATGAAAAGAAGTATAAGGTGCCAAGAGGTGAGGTACGCCGATCCTCCGCAGCATCGACCGACCGTGATCTTTTGTGAAAGGTTCGAGTAAGAGCATATTTGGTAGGACCCGAAAGATGGTGAACCGGTCGTCTGACCTGTACTGGCAGATCCCTGAAGAGTCGACCATGATCCTGTCGATGATTCAAGGCATGACTCCACTGGAGCGTGCGACTGTCTGCTACTCTGGCGACTTGTTCCACGTTGCCAAGCTGAACCCTGATGTGGTCAAAGGGATGATGGGCTCGTTCATTGATAGCGACCTGTCCGACATGCCGGATGTCGATACCAAAGCTCTGCTCAAAACCCTTGACTCGACAGAGAAGGCTTACGTGAGTGCTCTGTGTGCTGACGTTCTGATGGGTACGACCCTTAACGAGGTTGAAGAGAAAGACCCAGCAGGTTGGCAGAAGATCGGCAAGATGGCGACAAAGTTCATCGCCAATCGTAAGAAGTACTACACGCTGATCAACGCGCTGTTTGCACCTAAGCACCTACCGCCTACCGTGGCATCGTTGAAGTCTATCCAACGCCGGGTATGTCTGGCAGCTGACACCGACTCCTCGATCTTCACCACGGCGTACTGGGTCAAGTGGTACACCGGTAACCTGAAACGCGGTAAGACCGAAGACAACATCTGGTATCTGGCCACTTACATGGTCTGCCAATGTATCGCGCACTCTCTGGCGATGCTGTCGGCTAACGTGGGTGTGGAACCTGATCAGATCTTCCGTCTGGCAATGAAGAACGAGTACGCATTCCCTGAGTTTGCACTCACTAACCTTGCCAAGCACTACTTCTCCACCATGTCGATGCGTGAAGGTAACGTATACGAAGAGTTGGACATGGAGATCAAGGGTGTTGAACTGCGCGGTTCTACTTCGACTAAGGCTGTTCTGAAAGCCCAGTCGGACATGATGAAGAACATCCTCCACACGGTAGACCGCGGCGAGAAGTTGCTTGCTCGCGACCTGTTGGAAGAAGTGGCTAAATACGAGATGGGTACCATCACGTCGATCAAGAAGGGCGAGTATACCTACCTGCGCTCAGCTCAGATCAAGCCTGACAGTAACAAGATGCCTCACCACGAACTGTGGCAGGAAGTGTTCGGGCCGAAGTACGGCGAATCGATCGCACCTCCTTACCCATGCGTGAAGGTCACTACGGAGCTGAACAACAAGACAGCGCTGAACGAGTGGCTGGAAGGTATCGAAGATAAAGAGCTGGCTAGCCGTATGGCAATCTGGCTGACGAAGTACAACCGTAAAGACCTGAAGACCATGTACCTCCCCACCCTGGCTATTAAGGGTAATGGGTTGCCGCCTGAGATTCAGGATGCTGCAAACGTCCGCAAACTGGCCTACCAGATCAACACCGGCTTCTACCGGATCCTTGAATCGACTGGGCTTAACATCGTCGATCGTAACAACCATCGGTTGATTTACGACTTCCTTGGGTACGAAGTATGATTCCTCAATACTCCGCTGTATCGTGTAAGTTCCAATCACCTCATCCGGACACGGGTGTGATGATGGGCCGCGAGCACCGCTATCCGATCCCATTCGGCTTCTGCGTCAAGGAGCGGGTAGCTACCCTACTGGACGACATCATCGGTCCTGATGTCAAGATCATCAGCATCGAATTCACTCCGTTCGAGGTGAACTTGTCATGACGCAAGACGATCAGACATTCAACCGTAACGAGGGCAAGGTCTACGTCAATGGCGAATACGTAGCCACCACCGTAGCCTACCCCGGCGCCAAGCTGTTCCAGCTGAAGGCTACCCACGGCTTACCGCTCGAGAACGCGGTAGACACCATCCTCAATCGGGCGAAGATCGTCATCGATTGGGAAGGGTTCATTGACGAAGCCCGCAAAAACGGGTGGTACGACTTCCAGACGATCGAGAACATCGAGAACGCTCTGGTTGATGCGGACGTCCTGAAAGACACCCGCGAGCAGATCATCCAACGTTGCAAACACTACGTCATGGCAGACATCCTTCCGTAATCGTACGGCATACAGCGCAGTGGTGAGAGCCACTGCGCTGTAGGTTTATGCTGTCGGTTCAGGTAGACGCGATACCACCAGGTTATCGAACCGTTCGGTCAGATAGGTAGCCTCACTGCTGGACAAGCCGTTGGTGAGAATATTATCGGACTTAGCTTCGATGATGCTGCGCCTCACTTGGGTGATCTCATGGACCATCTGATCGTCACCCGCCAGCTTACCGAACTCCAGCATGACCGCCACCGGTTCCATCTTCTGAGCGTAGAGCGCCCAAAGGACTTGGTTGGTAGGTGTCATGGAAGGAAGTGCCACGTCCTTCAGATAGGTGTCGCCGTAGATCACAGGGATACTGTCCATGATCTCGGTGCCAGACATCTTCTTCTTGGAGACCTTATCGAAGACCTCTTCAATGACCTCATCGGCATGACGGTCCAGAGGAGTTTGCATGAATGTAGTGTTGGTCTTGACGTGTACGGCCTTGCGGATACCCAACTTAACCTGTAGCTTGTTGAACATGCAGACGTTGAGATGGCTGCGCATCATCCCTACCAGAGGGACAGTGCTGAGGAACTGCTCGACCAACTGACCTGGGTTGGCAGCTTGCCACATCTTCCATTGGGCTGCCAGCAGAGGGATGTCGATGTTGATGACACACAAATCCATCGCACTCAGGCTAGCCGAGTTCTTAGCGCCCAGTTCGAAGATGGTCATGTCCGTGACAGGATGGCTGATCACCTCAATGGGAGTGACCGAACGCCAATCACGCCACAGATCCATCGCTGAGTACTTCTCACTGCGCGAATAGAGGATGATCTCAGGGCAGCTATAGAAGACGCTCTCTTTGAAGATGCCGCCCTTGCTGGTACTGGACGTCATGCCTAAAGATGAAACCATTCGCTTAGCTTCCTGGTCAACACTAACCATGTAGCGGACCAAGTCGCCATCGAACTTGCTGTTGATGTTGAGGAGGATCTTGGAAAGCAGGTGGCTACTGTCCACCCGGCCCGGAGTTGCCCGCCTTGTCTCTATATAGCGGCCCATGTTCTCGTCGGCCTTTGCCTTCAGATACGCCATCCTTGCATAATGGAACGGCGACCGGTCGAATCTACCAGTGGCGTTTAGAAGCTGATCCATTTGAGTCGTCCCGATCGTAATTCGTAAATAATTACGCAAGAACACTACTATATGTAGAAATACTCGAAGACCTGCGTAACCCGCAGGTCTCGACTAGACCCCTATAATCCGTGTATGCGTTTCTGCTCATCTTATTTGGAAAAGTGCATTGTAAAATACTACAGTAGCACATTATCCTGATGAGTGAGCAGCATGATGTTGAACATTCGCCCAACGATACCCGGTGGTACGCCGGGAAGTCAAAAGCCTGTATGGCTCACGACGGTGGGTTAGCTAACGGGAATCCCCGATGCGATAGGGGAAGCTGTACATTAATCATTTCGCACATGTGCACATTTAGGAGTGAAGTATGAGCGACAACCAAGACAACGATTTCGAACTGGGTGAAGGCGGCAGCAAGTCCGGCTCCGGTGATGATCGTCGTGAACAGCCGCGCGAAGAGCGCCGCAGCAGCGATCGCGATACCCGCTCCGGCGATCGTGAAGAGCGTCGTGGCCGTGACCGCCGCGATGATGAAGATGATGGCAAGCAACGTGGTTTCACCATCGCCGACATGGGCCGTGCGTTCAACGTGCGTCCAACCTCCGGCGGTCTGGGCGACGTAGCCCTCCAGCGCCTGATCCAGGCATTCGATGCGAACAAAACCTTCGACAAGCCGAACGTGCCGGAAGCCATCCGCCGTGATCGCTTCAAGATCCTGCCTCTGGACGGTGCGCTTGCTCGCTCCAGCCTGAGCTCGGTTCTGGTCGTTCTGCCAACCACCATCGGTTCCAGCAACTACACCCTGGTGTACGTGCTGACCATCGAGAACGCCAACGGCGTGCAAACCCGCCAGTCGACCGACCGCGGCGACAGCTACGACGCTCTGGTTCTGCCGGAAGATCAGCTGGGCACCAAGGCGTATCGCGAAGCGATCGAAGATCAAGTGCGTGGCCTGCTGGTCAACTCGAAGATCCAGGTCGTGGGCAAGCAGGTTCTGCTCACCAGCGTCGTCGGCAAGCTGGGCGACGTCGACAGCAAGACCCCATCGCCGGTCATCGACCGCATCTTCGACAACGTTCTGGACGCGCTGTGCGGCGTTCGCGAGAACATCGTCGATCGCATCAGTGGCAAGCGTAACAGCCAGATCCGCCTGAACCCGAACATGATCGGCAAAGGCGCGCGTCTGGAAACCAGCTGGGACAACTCGGGCAAACCGGGCGAAGACTCCAGCGGTCTGCAGATCCGTTCCGACGTGACCGCGACGCTGTACTACAGCGAAGCAAGCCGTGACGACGACGAGCGTTACGATCGTACCCCGATGGGCGAAATCCGTGCCGGTCTCGACCTGGTGCTGGTGGATAGCTCGGGTGGTGAAGATCGTGGTCGCCGCCGTGGCCGTGGCCGTGGTCGCAACAACCGTGACCAGCTCGAGCCGTTCTGGCAGGGCGTCATGAACGTGAACTCCATCGCTCCGGCGGGGAACTTCCCGTTCAGTCTGGAACTGGCACAATTGCTGCTGGCTCAGATCGCCGTTCAGTCGAACGACAACCGCTCGGCCAACCTGCTGCGCCCACGCGCCGCAATCGCTGCGCCAGGCGGTGGCACCATGGCTCCGACCAGCCACATCGAGAACCTGATGTTGCTGCACCCGGACAAGGACCTGGCCAAGGTCTACGACGACGTCAGTCAGAACATGACCGACGACGAGCTGCTGGACTACCTGGACATCACCGTTCTGCCTGACCTGGCATTCGGTCTGACCATCCCGTCCTCCGGCGAGAAGTCCTGGGTTCTGAGCATCTTCGAGCGTATCGCTACCTCGAAAGACCGCGACGAAGTCAAAGCCCTGGTTGGCGTGCTGTTCGACAGCGCCGACGTTCTGACCGACGGCCACTTCCGCCGCGAATGGAAGAAACTGGTTGGCAGCGACTCCGATCGCGTGCCGGTTGAATCCATGGGTACTCGCGTGCTGATCGGCACCTGGGTTGACGACAAGGGCAACACCCGCGACCTGCGCGAGTGGAACGTTCAGTCGATGCTGACCTCGTACGGTGAGAAGAACGCGGATCGTGCCGCTGACTTCCAGTACACCTTCGAGGACACCTACCACGGCCTGGGCTACAACCTGTCCGAGCGCTACCGCATGCAGCAGCAAGTCGTACCTGGCATCCGCGTGGTTGACACCGCCGAAATGCTGGCCTTCGACCCTGACTACATCGAGGCGCTGTCGCTCGCAATCGATGCAGCCAACATGTCCAGCTACCAAACCTCGTCCGACGGTCTGAACGCACGTCGCCACGCAGGCAACAGCCGCTACTCCAGCCTGTCCGCTTCGGACGTTGGTGTCGTACGCCGCCGTGGTTCCGACCGCGACAGCCGCGACCGCAACGATCGCCGCGGTGGCAGTGGTCTGTTCGGTGGCCGCGACTACTAAGTCGTGATCTGCTGAAGTGAGAAGGGAGGTGGGGATTCCCACCTCCTCTTTCTTTTTCTTTTACTTCGGAGATGGGCACCATGCATGAACTGATCACTTACGATATCTACGAACCCAGACCACGATATCAGGGACGTCGGGGTATCTATCCGATCATCGAGGATCTTGACGCGATCTTCACCAAGCTGGATGTTTCGCCTATCCTGGCTAATGACCTGGATCTGAGCACCGACGCCGGCAAAGCCCGTTTCAACGATCTGGTGTATTCTCGCTACGATGGTGACGTGTTCTCCAACGTACCGTCCTGCCCGTGTCGTAAGACTAAAGGCGGGAGTCGCATGAATGACAAATGTCGTCATTGCGGCTTCGAGGTTCTACCGATCACCGAACAATCCATCGAACCAATCGTCTGGGTAAGAGCACCTGATGGTCTTCCGGCCTTCATGAACCTGACGATCTATCGCTTGCTGAAAGTACGCTTTACCAAGAGCGGCTTCAGTGCGATCGACTATCTACTCGACCCCAAGTATCGGCCGCCAAAGCTGAACAGCAAGGAAGAGCAGATCCTCCTGAACATCTCAGGCGGTAAGCGTGGCCTGACTCACTTCTACAACAACTTTGACAAGATCATGGATGGCCTAACCGCCAGCCGTCATTACGTCACAGCTGCCAAGGGTGCGTCGACCAATCGGTTCCTGGACATTCACCGCCGCCTGGTCTGGTGTAAGCATATCCCGTTCCCATCCAAGATCGGCTTCATCATCGAGGATGTGGGTGAGCGCACCTACGTAGACCCTAAGATGGCACCAGCGCTCAATGCGCTGATCAACCTGGCTAACGTAACATCGGCCAGACGCACCAGCCTCACGGATCTGGAAAGCCGTGTAGCGAGAGCCACCAATAAGCTCACGCTGTACTACTCCGGAAACGAACATCTGAAGATCTTCGATAAGAAGGGTATTCTGCGTAAGCTGGTCTTTGGGGTGAGTCCACACTTCACCTTCCGGACCGTAATCACATCGAACCACAAACCGCACGACCACGAATCCCTGGAAACTCCATGGGGTGCGTCCGTGCTGACCTTCAAACTACATATCGCGAATAAGCTGAGCCGGAGTAACGAGTATACTCCGAACGAAATGCTCACGCTGATCTACGATAATACCCTGCGCACTCATCCTACCCTGGAAAGGATCTTCGATGAGCTGATTGCAGAATCGCCTGGTGGTCGCGGCATTCCGTGCACGTTCACCCGGTTCCCGTCGTTGAAGCGAGGATCTACTCAGTTCTTCTACATCGACCGAATTAAACGAGACCCTACCCAGCTTAGTACCAGCATTTCGGTTCTGTGCCTGGTAGCACCTAACGCTGACTTTGACGGTGACTACATGTCCGGTCAGCTGGCTCTGGACAACGCAATGGCTGAGGCTATGGCGCGTATGAAACCTTCGACCGGTTTCATGGACTTCAAGAAGTCGTTCAGGGTGGGTGGTCACGCGGCGATTCCTTCGCCGGTTCTCTCGACAATCAACGCGCGTCTTGAGGAAGGTGACGATCTGTCTGTACCAATGGGGAGATAACATGGCGTACCTGATGGACACGGATGACGATGATGTCATCCACGCCAGTACTCACGGTATCATGAGTCGCGATGACTTGAGCTTTCTTCGCGAACGAATGGACAGCGCAATGCGATCGGCCGGTAGCTATGCTTCCGACTTCCTGCGTAGCGCAAGTGAGAAATTGGCGAGCTTCGATCTAGGTCGGCTGCGCGACAAAGTCGAAGGGATGCGGGATCGCTTCCACAAACGTTGGGAAGAAGATCGGATTGGTCCGATCATGTCTCTCAGCGCTGCTCAGAATGCCAAGTCTGTCAACCGGAAATACATCATGGCTGATACCCGGATCCGCCGCCTCTACCAACTGGGGCGCCTGGACGGCTATGGACGGTTGTACGAAGACGAGGAGCCTGGAGCACTTGGCAGAGACCATACGCCGTATCGTGAAGTAATGAACGGCGCGCATGAAGTGGTGGATGGTGAAGACCGGTTCACTACATTCATGGGGGTTTGTGACGAACACGGCGATGCTCCACTGAGCGTTGTCGAGAAGCACACTGTCAGGGATTCGTGGAAGGTGCTGTATGACCTTCTGGATCAAGGTAAACAAGATCCAACCAGCCCACTTAGAAAGACCCTGTAAACATATCGGCGGGAGTAATCCCGCCTTTATGCCCTTGACCTTAGGAGAACGGTGTGGGTACCTGCATAGAGACACTGGAAGCTTACTACAACGAGAATCGTGATCACTTCAAGCTGAATGACCGGCCAGAGATCGAAGCAATGATCTCTAACGTCAAGAAGCCTGAATACAAGTTTGTAAAGTGGTGGACTCACGGAGGGTTGGCGATAAATTCTGACCTCAAGAGTCTCCACATCCAGTACGAGACACCGCTGGAAGGTCGTGGAAGACATTTCCAATTCTCCAGCGAGAAGTACTTCAAGGCAGAAGGTCAGGACGTTACCAACGCCCTAGAAGATCTGCTGAAGACACCCAACCTTGTTGAGAACCTCTGTAAAGGTTTGACGCACGCCCTGCGAGCTACCATGGGTGCGCGCAAGGATTTATTCATGACCAACGATTGCTACCTGCAATGGCATTTGATTGGCGATAGACTGATCTATATTTACCTTCATAGCCGCAACGGCATGATTCGCACCATGTATCCACTGGACTAAAAGGACTACCCGCGTGAATAAGCACGTAGAAGCATTCGAAGCTTACTTCAATACCAAGTTCAACCACTTCACTATCCATGACCGCACCATCATCAGAGAACTACTTAAAGAGTTGAAGAAACCTGACATCACGTCGGTAACTTTCCGCAGCAGTGCTTTCGGAAATCGGTATAACGCGATCGAAGTTTCGGTATTCTTCAAGACCAAACGGCGCGAAACCGAACGATGCTTCTATATCGACGACACCACGTTCTGGCGTGATACCGGTCGGAATGTATTCGAAACCATCGGCAACCTAGACGCCACCGGCAAGTTTGCTGATGTTGACAACCCCCAGTTGCTTGAAGTTCTGTTCGGTGTTATGCACATGGGCGATGATAACGTTGATGACGCGGTATTCAACTATCAGCTCAGGGACGACAAGTTGGTGCAGTCCACTCTGTCTCGTTATAAAGGCCTGGTAAAGGTCCGCTGGCCTAAATAAGGAAGTGGTTGTGGAAAAATCAATGGAAAGATTCCAGGCAGCCTACCGTGAGATCGAATCCCACATCAAGGTCAAGGATAGGCGAGATATCGAGGACCTCTTTACCGCAGAAGGTATCGAGAACTTCCGTTGGACTACCGATTACGGCCAGCCTAAGAAAGTCGGCGAGCTCTGCATCCACTACGGCTACATCAAGAAGGGTGTGCCGTTCAAGCGGACCTTCTGGTACGATGCCTCGAAGTACTATCGTGAGACAGGCGACGCAGCTTATGATAAGGTGGTAGAACTCTGGCGTGCCGGACTCATCGAACAGCTGGAGCCGAATAAGCTCTATCGCAACCTGATCGAATTGCTGCACTCAGCCGACAACCGTGTCGTCCTCAATTACACCATGCGAAACGGAAAGCTTACAACCATTCGTATGTCTAAAGATGGTGGTATGGTTGCAGTTCACTATCCAGTGTACTGACCGAAAGGATGGTGGCGAAAGCCACCATCCCCTCACTTCTTTTTTTTTGTTCCCAATAGGATGTCCACCACTGCCGGGTAATAGCCATGTCTGTCGATGTGATCACCCTCGGAAAAGAAGGCCTTATTGCAGACGTTGACCGTAAGGTCGATTACCTGATGTGCTGCTACTTCTTTTCTAAACACAGTCAAACCACGTTCTACGTCGGTCAGATCTCATCACTGACCAAGATCATCCAGATGTACGGGGACGACGCTATTGACGTCACCCGTGAACTACAGCTCGATCTTCAGGAATATCTCCAGAAGTTCTTTACCAGCGTTCAGGTCGAGATCAAAGCCGACGATACTGATCCAGGTATTTCTTTACAAATTGACGCAATAGTAAGCGACGGAGAGAGCATCAACACTAACCCGACCAGCGTTGGGTACTCCCTGTCGATCAATAATTCCAAACTCAAGTCGATCGTCAACATGACGAACGAAGTGACCGTTTACAACGCCGCCTAAGGTAAGATCATGTCCGAAGCTCAAGCCCACATCGAAGAACCGAAAATCATCCTCTTCCCGGAAACCCCGGAACAGCTGGATCACTACATCGCCGGTGCGGTGTCGAAGTTCCTGAACATCACTGAAAACCAGACCCTGCTTGCCCAGGTCGTCGTCTCCGGCCTGGCCCGTGCCCTGACCAATGACCGTGAGCGTCTGGAGAAGGACATGAACCGCCTGATCCTGGTCAAGGCGCCGTTCCCTGGCTGCATCAAAGCTCAGGTCTTCCAGAAGACCGAAGAAGAGCTGGGCGTCCGCTTCTACCAGCTGCAGCAGACCGATGCTGACGCTCCAGCCTGGACCGAGATCGTTGCCGACGAACGCAACCCTGCGCAGAAGCTGGAAGCCCTGAGCAGCTTCGTCCTGGCCAAAGCCACCGTCGTCAACGAAACCTGGTACATCACCACCAGCAAAGCCGTTGACGCGGCCGCGCAAGAAGGTGCCGACCTGCTGGCCATCGCCAACGGCGTCGAGCAGAAGTAACCATCTGCGGTGCCCGGCTCCGGCCGGGCATTAGGAGTCTTTATGTCCGAACCCACGAAAAAGCCTGAAGATAAGAAGCAGCCAGTAGACAAGGGCTCGAAGATCTATCAGGAAATGATCATGGCCGGCCTCCAGTCCATGGATGGTGCCGTATCCGAGATCAACGAAGAAAGCGCAAGGCGTCAGCGTTATGTCCCCGAGCCTTACTTCGTCAACGTACTGCTGCCGATCCTGCGCAAGTGGGTGAAGAACGATCCCAAAGATCCAGCAGAACCGGGCATCTGGTTTAACCTCGCCGGTGGGTTGAACAACTCGCTGAGCGTAGCCGACGCCAGGGGTCAGTTACTCTTTACCGCCCCGCCTTTATTTATGGACATCCCGCCTCGAAACAAGAAAGGCGCGGAAGGCATGGTCTCTATCCACCAGCTGGTGGATATGCAAGGCCACATGTTCGATAACGGCGATCAACGTAAAGCCTTCGAGGTAGAGAACGAGCTGGTAGAGATTCTCGAACCGAAGACCGAACACGTAGAGCGTACCCGTCACTTGGTGACGCTGGTCCACATCTACCATCGCTACAATCTACCATTGAGCGAGCTTCTCGGTGAGATGGCGGCTGATGTGGAAGCCGAACTCAACCGACGTGACGCTAAGGCCACTCCAGCTGCCTTGCCGAAGCCCGATGCTGGAATCGATGAAGATGAAGAGTACGAACTCTGAGCACAAACTTAAGTTCGCCAATCTGAACAAGTGGACTCCGGTAGCCGCACCTAGCGGCTGCCTGAACTTCCTCTGCATCAGTGACGTGCACATGGGTCATGGGCGGGTGCCTACCCGTAAGGTCATCGAGACGTGCGATGCCATCATGACCGATGAAGTGATGGAGGTAGTCGACGTCGTTATCGTATCGGGTGACTTATTCGATAAGCGCCTAGCTCACGATAGCGATGATGCTCTGCTCATCAGCGACTGGATGGACCGAAAGTCCAGACAGGCTAAACGTAAGAGCGTGATATGGCTGATCCTCGAAGGTACGCCAAGTCATGACAACCGCCAGTCCCGTTGGTTCCTGCACTCTAACAAGAGTACGCAGTCCAATGCAGATATCCGGTACTACGAGAACATCGTCATTGATGAACTCTTCCCGGGCGGCCCAACCTTCCTCTTTATCCAAGACGAAGTTAACCACGATGCTAACAAGACGTGGAAACAAGTCGTCAGCTTGATGAAGGAGAAGGGGCTAGATAAGGTGGACTTCGCCGTTATGCACGGCATGTTCACATTCCAGGAACCTGTGCGCAGCATCGCCACTCACCTGGAAGAACGGTACGAAGGTATCGTGCGCGATCGAATCATCATTGGCCACCATCACCATCCTGAGGCTAATGGAAAGATCCGTGTGCCCGGCTCAGTCGAGCGTTTGCGGCATAACGAAGAACACGACAAAGGCTTCTACTTCTTCACCTGGTCGCCGACCGAGAGTGTGCTTGAAGAAACCTTTGTGGTTAACACCGCAGCCACCACATGGATGACTCTAGATGTGGTAGGTAAGTCGTACGCCGAAACCGTGGGTGCGATTAATAAGGTAGCCAAACATCCTGACGGTAGCCACTTCCGTCTGAAGCTCAGTCGAGAAGACGAAGCTTATGCTGCCTTGAGTCGCGTCAAGAACCTATTCCCCCATTTCAACATCAGCACCAAAGTCATCGAGGTCGAAGAACGAGCCGAGACGACTGACAACCTGATCGACACTCCAGTGATGACGTCCATCCGTGAAGACAACCTTAAAGAGCTGATGCTCCCAAGGTTCTCTGACGTGACTGACGAAGAAGTCATGAAGATCATCGAGATGGAGTTGGCTGCCTGATTATAAGGAGCGTCACCCGTGGCTGCCGATGATTATTCGAGAGAACTACTTGCTGACCGGACGATGGGTCAGTTTCCCATTTCGATCCCGACCAGCTTGGCGATCGAGTCGGCAATTGGTATCCTACCTGAGGCGCCCACAGACGCTCCTGAGATCGGCCGTCGTGATATCCTGATGCTCAACGTCAGGACATTGCTGCGCAACCTGTACAACACGCTGGAGGCCTCACAGCGCCCCCTGCTGGAAGAGTACACGATCGCTGAGGCTATCGCTTCTGAGATCCGCACTATCGAGTCAGTGGTTGCTGAACACAGTGACGGTCGTTGTGCCGTTGCTACTTATTACTGCACCCATATCGACGTGGGGCGTAAGTTCAGCAAGGCTCTCATCAAACCTATCCAGACGCCAGCTCAGAAGTTCTACTGGCAGTTGGAGACGGCGGTGATTAAGTATCTGCGCGAAGATTTCAAGGCGACCACGCCTATCAGCCAGTACGTCACCGATTTCCCCGATATACAGGGCGACGGGCTCATCCTGACGCACTATCCGATCGACCTGCTACAAAGGTACCGGTTCAGTTCTCTCGCGCTCCTAGAGTCGCATACGGGCTCTGTGAAGACACCTCTTATGTGGAACACCAAACTCCAGAACGGTAAGGAGACTCCTAACATCCCATTTGATAGGATGACCTTGCAGATGTTTGGAGATGGGGTGGTCTTCTCGCCTATGCCGATCAAGATCCGTAAACGGGTCCTCGAAGTAGCCCAGAAGAACAACTGGTCTCCTGCATCAACCAAGGACTTCGTGATCGCCACTATTGTGGAACGTCGCGACCCTGCTCTTGAGATGTTGGTGAAAGACCTGTATCGGTCGTAATTTGTTATTGACCCGGACAATGGAATGTCCAATATCCCCCAACGAGGCGCTACAATGGCTGAGCAAAAACCACGCAAAGACCCTACCGCGGTAGACGACACCAAGCTGCGCCTGTATGGCCCGGCCCTGCGTCCTGACGGTCGTCAGTCGATGCTGCGACTGAAGAAGTCGGAAAACAACCCGGTGCTGGAAGCTGACCTCGGTATCAAAACCGAAGGCCGCAACGGCAAAGAAGGTTATCCGATCAAGATCGAGACGCCGATGGCGCCACGTCCATTCAAATCGCTGATGAACCTGATCATCAACGTCGCCAAGTCTAAGGTGCCGTGCGAATTCGAAATGGACAACTGGGGTCACCCATTCATGTGGGACAAAGACGCCGGTAAGAACGTCCGTTCGAAAGAGCGCATGATCATCTCCCGTTTCCAAGTCGCCAAGCGCGAAGACGGCGTGATTACCTTCGGCGTTACCGCCAAGGGCAAAGACGACGTGATCTTCGAGTTCGCGAGCGACGAGTTCCACCCGATCATGCAGAATGGTCAGCCGGTTGATGTCAAGATCAGTTCCTCGATCGCGGCAATCGCCTGGGCCGAAGCTCTGACCGAAGTTTACTTCACCCACTACACCGTGAACTGGCAAGAGCCTGAGTTCCAGAAGCGTCGCCGCCTGGAAAACATGCAGCGCGCCCAAGGCGGTGGTCAGGGTGGTCAGGGTGGTTACCAGCAGCGCAATAACGGCGGTGGCGGTAGCAACTACCAGAACAACCAGCAACAGCAGCGCCAAGCACCATCGGTCCCAGTACCAGCGATGGATGACAACGGCTTCGACGACGACATTCCGTTCTAGTGGCAATCCGGCCAAGCTACATGCGCTGAAAGGCGCATGTAGCGGGGCTTTGTGCCGCGGCAGTGTAAATTACTACAATGCCACATTATGTAATAGAAGCGCAGTAAACAAACCGGAGCGGGTTGATGGAATTTACAATCTCGGGGTATACGAAACGAAGTTTCTCCATGGTGACGATCAGTCACGAAGGGGAGAACGAGATCGTCGTAAACGCCGGTGGCTACGCCAATGCTAAACCTGGTGCCATCAGGCAAGACGATTCGTTCGAGCTCGGGCATAGAACAGAACTGTTCGAGGAGATCAACGAATTCATCGCAAGACTCCCCAAAGATAAACAGTTGGCTCTGTACGAGTGCTACGCTCGTCTGGAAACCATTCTCGATACCTACGGGGAATTCGCACCATCCGAAACGGAATCTGATACCTTGGACAGCTTGCTGGCCGAGGTAGTGACCGGCATCTTTGATATCGTGCTGTTCGAAGACCTGCGTGAATACGTGGTCAACAACCCGAAGATCAAGCTGCCGCCAGAACTGTCGGACAAGTACGAAACGACCGATAAGATCACGCCGATCTACATGGAGCGTACCTACCGTAAGAGCGAGTACATCGATCTTACCGCAGCGGCTCTGGGTACTCGGTGCATGGTTCCGGTCTGGGGCGCGTACCTGCCGATCGTCGGTAAAGAGAAAGGAGCTAAGTGGAAAGAGTACGAGGCGTTCCAATTGCTGGAGCGTTCCCGGCTGTTCGACTGCCCGGCATTCGCGCGTTTGGAAACTTACGTTCGGGCGAACATTGATGAGGATGACTTCGAGCTTCCAATCGTGTTCCAGCACCTTTCCAGCGAAGAGATTCCGAAGTACCTGGTTTCTCTGGCAACGATCAGGAAACTGTCGGTGGCGCCTCTGTCGGCCCTGACCGATAAAGACCACCTGATGAAGATCGTGTACAACTACGTCTGCGGTAAGAACAACCGCATGCCGGCCGCTTTCGGAAACAACATCCGGAAGAAAACCGACAATGAAGGCATGATGGACGATTCGAATGGATCAGTCTGGTGTGTCTTCAAGATGAAAGAGTCGATCAGTACCGGCGACTTGGCGATCTTCCGACTGTACGTCATGAAGTATCTGAAGGCAGCTGCCGACATCGACCCGAACCTTACACCGGAACGGATCGAGAAATGCGTGAGCCAAACTCAGAACCTGGATCGTTTCGATCCTCGCGATGAGCAGATCACGCTCTGCATCTGGGTAATGTCCACCGTAATCGCAGGTTGTGTCCCGGAGATGTTTGACCGGAAGACGCTGCTGACCACGATGGGTATCGCTCAGTCAGTGCTGTGGAATTGGGGATTCAAACAGCTGGCTGTGCTGCTGACCGCAACACCGATCTATCTCGAGGAAGGTGAGTTACCGACACCGATCTCTCGTTTGAAGATCAACGCAAAGAACCTGGAGATGTTGGATATCATCTATCCGTACAAGATTCCAGAAGGTAAACGTAGCGAGCTTACCACTTCGACCAACGTAGGGGTACGTGATGTCGAGGAGGTCGCAGTGGCGTTCTTCAAATATGACTGGGAACCACACTGCTGTAAAGAGCTAGGCCGCGATTACAACCGAGTGGACGTAACGCGTCGTCTCGAACCATCCACCGACCTGCGTGATGAACTCGCCGAATTGCTTATCAAGATCGACGAATTCCAACGCTGAGTCAAATTGCTGCGATTTAAGGAGTAGAAGATGGAACTGATTAAACTGGTGTTCATTGAGCAAGCGGGTACGGATGCTCCACTTATCCGCCCGATCGACCACTCGCTCAAGAGTCACCACATCGACCTGTTCGCCGAGGCTACCGAGGGCGGCACACGTCTTACCTCCAGCCGTCTGGCGAAGGTGGCGTCTCCACTTATCGGTCCATCGTCCCGCCGGAAACATAAGTCGTTCATCGACAACGGCTGGGATCAGAAGCGCATCATGTTCGGGATGGTAGTTGCCACCCTGGACCGTTCCGGCGGTAAGACTTACGAGTACATCGTAGGTTACACCGACCATGCTGAGCTGTCGAAGATCTCGAACCGCACCATTCGGTTCGACCGGAACATGAGGATGTACTTCAACCAGATCACCAGGGTTCACATGACCCTGTCGAACTTCCGTGAAGATGGGCGGAACAAGCAGGTCTGGCAGCCGCGTATTCAGCAGCATGACCAGATCCTGCGCCGCTCTGGTCTAACCGGCCAAGCTGGTGCCCGTGCCGGTAAGGGTGACGATCGTCCAGTGACTCTGCGCCCAACCGACATCTTCCGTCGCGGTGGTTCTGAGTCTTCGTTCGGTGCACATATCCGCCAGAACAACAGCGATGTTGTCAACCTGTCGGGTGCTTTCAGTACCGCCCTGCGCGCGTCGAACCTGTCGAACAACAGTCCGACCAACTTCATGCAGCGTAGCTTGAATGCTTACGTCGCAGCAAGTGGTGCGCCGTCGTCCGCGTATCTGGGTGATGACGATCGTGAAGAAACCATCGCCTCGGCACTCGATAAGGTTCAAGAGAACCAGATCGAACAGGATCCGTTCATCGAGTCGATCAAGCGCGATTCGAACATCCTGGCCTCCGGCTACATCACGTTCGGCGAACTGATGGACATGAACCCGGACTTCAACGAAGACGAACAGCTCGGCTTCAAGCCGTACAAGTCGTCCCGTGAAGACTTCAACCAGCTCAACAGCTGGAACGAAGATACCAACGAATGTATCGCAGCTACCATCATTGCGAACACTCTGCCGGGCATCATGATCAATTCGATGTATTCGGAAGTGAAGAGCCTGCGAATCACCAACCTTGCCCGTCAAGGCGAGTACAAGGTGCTTACCGGCCCGATCGCTCCGTTCGTCGAAGGGTTGTCGGTAAAGGCCAACTTCGCGTACTTCGAAGATCAGTGCGAGCACGTACTGCTTGAAGAAGTATCCAAAGGCGGCATGTTCGATATAGAAGCTACAATTGATGCGAACATCGATACCGAGATCCGTATCCGTATCAAGCTGGACGGTGGTCGCGAGCAGAGCTTCCGCTTCCCGGCCTTCGCCAGCGGCTGCTGTGCAATGACCATGGACAATAGTCTCCGTTCGGTAGATCAGCTCGCCAAGGGCATCATTGATCTGTCGGCCGGTCTGGCCAACGTCCGCTCGGGTCAGAACAAGAGCCATGTAGACGAACCACGCATCATCCTAGGTGGTGAAGCGCGTCGTCAAGAAGGTCGTGGCGATGACCGTCGCCGTGACGATCGCGACACCCGTCGTGACGATCGTGATGACCGCGATCGCGGTGGTCGTGGTCGCCCCTCCGATAAGCCGAAGTCCTGGTAACAGGGCTTCTTTAAATAGAAGGTCCAAAGATGTCGAGCAAAATTGACACGCTCAATAATGAGCTGTATATCCCACAGCTGGCTGATGTCGGTGTCTTTGACGCAGACGGTGGCGGCACCTGTTCCTACATGGCCAACGGTGCAGTCAAGCCGGTACGTCTGAACGGCAGTCGCCTGGTCTTCCCGACCGAGAAGTTCATCCGCGAAGGTAACTGGACGGATCGCACTGCATTCCACCCACTGGCAGAGCAAATCAGCGAAGGCCCATCGCCTGTGCTGAATGCCAACAAGAACTACATGACCGAGCGCCTGAAGGTTACCATTCAGGAATTGGCCATGGCGTTGATCGAACTGGCGGCTGAGCCTAAGCGCCACAAAGCGCTGACCGCCAAAGCCTCGGCGTTCCTGAAGAAGGTGATTGATGCCGACCAGAAAACGGTCGACACCATGCGCAAGGTGGTAAAGGATGCCGTTGGTTCGGCGCCTGAGAAACACCTGCTCACCATGTTCCTCAAGAACAAGACCGACGACGGCTCGCTGCGTGCCTGCCATGTATCCTTCCCGATCATGGACGATGCGCATACCGACGATACCTCCGAGTTCTTCGGGGTGAAGATGCCGCGTAAGACCAAGGACAAAGCGCTCTTGGTCGCAGTGCTCGAATACATCCTGGGTGATGAAGAAGAGCGTAAGGCATACAGCAGCGGTTCGAAAGATGGCAGTGCTCCGTACTACCACTCCCTGCTGCTGTCGTTCCGTAAGCTGACCGAACGTCTGAATGGCCTGCTGGAACTCCACGCTCCAGCCTGCGCTCATTTGGAAGGTTTCAAGTTCGGCATGGGTTGGGTCGCAGCTCTCGACGGCTTCGGCGAATTTGCAAAGAAATACGGCGTTTCTGTTCCGGCACTGCCAGGCAACACCGGCCGTGAAGATGAGGAAGAGGAATCTGTTTACGATGCAAGTGGTGAAGCGGTGGGGGTCGTTGATGACCTGCCTTGGGAAGAAACGGACGACGAGCGTGATCGTCGACTTGGGCGTAGCGATCGCCGGGACGTTCGTGAGGATCGTCGCGATTCTCGCGAGCCTAGCCGTGATCAAGGCCGTAGTGGCAAGGGTTCTCTGAAGGACCTGCTGGGTGGTCGTCGCGACGAGCGTGACGATCGTGGACGTGACCGTGACCGCGACTCTCGTCGTGACGATCGGGATCGTGATCGGGATTACCGTCGCGATGACCGCGATCGTGACCGTGAACGTGGTGGCCGTGGCGGTCGCCGCTGGTAACGGCATAAAGGCGGGGAGGTGACTCCCCGCTTTGCTTTTCTTTTTTCGTTTAACCGACAGTCATCGATGTCCGGTAGATTTGCTTCAGTCTGGCGACCAATGCCTGGTTAGGAATAAGCAGAGAAGTCATGGTCTCATCGATTTGATGCCGTGAACTGATACCGTTGACCATCATGATAAGTCGATGATCCTCCAGCTCCACACTCTGGGACAGGAGGAACGCCGTCAAGTCGAATTTGTAAAGATAGCCGACCTCAGGATCAATAGTAATCGCCCGAGTGTTCGGATCGTTTCGAATATACCCTACCATAGATTGAAGGAAAGTGTTGTATCCCTCGCTCAAGGTGTACTCATCTGGAGTTGCAACTTGTAGTGAATCGAGCTTAGTAGCCATCGAACTGTCCCGTAAAGTCTTTGGTTATACATTATCAGTTTAGTAACACCATCGCCCCATCAACGGAGAGTCGTTGAATGTCCTCAACTGTTTTTGAAACGCCGCCAGAAATGGTACCGATCAGTGGGGCCAACCCGTATTGGCCTTACGTAGCCGGTGCTCGTCAGGTCATGTATACCGGTAACCTATCACAGTTCGTGGTGGTTGACGGTCGGACTATCAAGCGTCAGCAATCTGGCCTTGAACGTGAACTGGCTCGTGGTACTTTTAGTCATAAGTTTCCTTCCAAAGCCGTGGTCAAGGCAGTCATCCCGAGACTGACCTCCACAAAGTTCGGAGATTCGTTCGACATCAACCCGCTGGACCTCGTTATCTTCGAGGATTACGATACAAAGCGTCTGGACGTTATTGAGCTGACCAAGTTCCACGTAATGCACCAGCACTACGGGTTCCAGTTCGAGTTCGACACCGACGTCTACGACAAGCTGGTCCCAGGCGCCAGGTTTGATAAAGACGTGACGATTGCCCGCTCCCCAGCTGTAACGGAGCATGGCGATTACATGTACGGCCTGGAAACCAACGTCTGCATGATCTCTGATCCGGCAGGTACTGAAGACGGCGTGAAGTATTCCAAGACCTACGCAAACCGTATCCGTTCCGACGGTTTCGAAATGCGTACGATCTCTTGCGGCCGTACTCACTACCCGGCTAACATCTACGGCACGGAGAATGTCTATCAGCCTCTGCCGGAGATCGGTCAGAAGATCCACAGCAACGGTTTGATTTGTGCCCAACGTCCGTATTCCGAGAAGTACGACGCGATGTACATGACCCGCAAGCAATTGCTCAAGCCGGTCTATGGGTTGGATACCACAGTGTTCGGTATCCCTGAAGCAACAGTGGTAGATATCCGGGTGATGCACAACGACCGGCTGTCGAATCCACGTATGCCTGAAGAGATGAGTCGTCAGTTCCGTAAGTATTACGAAGCCGACAAGCGTTTCTACATCAACCTGATCCGCACCTGCCTCTGCCGTAAAGGCGGTCAGATGTCGGATGACGTGGAACTCTCCCCGCGTCTGTGGGAGATGCTCTACGAAGCAATCGCTCGGGCTGGTGAATCACTCATCGACGAAGGTATCTGGCCGAAGAGTCGTAGCGAGCTGCTGCGAATCATGAAGAACTACCGCGGTGAAGTGTTGGATGAATGGCGTGTAGACGTCATCTACCAGTACAAGACCGCGATCGGTGAAGGTCCAAAGGTTACCGATACCGCAGGCGGTAAAGGCGTAGGCTCGGCTGTAGTAGAAGACGAGGACATGCCTGTCGATCAGTTCGGCAATCGGGCTGACGTGGTGATCTTCTCCAACTCGACTGTTAACCGTCTGAACAACGGTCGTCAGCACGAGCTGGTAGTTGGCGCTGCCGGCCGCGACATCATCAAGCGTATCCGCCGGACCTACGGTCTGCCAGATACTGGGGAGATCCCAACCAACGTTATTAAGCATGCGGTCTGCATGCAAGATAACCAGGTGCTGTCGATGAAGAACTTCGCGTACCTGATGGGCTTCTACAAGATGGTTTCGCCAAAGATGCACGGCATTCTGTCTCGCCCTGAAACGATCCCACAAGGTCGCCACCTGGCGCACCTGATCAAGGTCATCGAAGACGGTGCTCAGCCGTACGGTCTGTATCTCCACATCCCAGCAAACAGCGGCGTCCGCATGGATACCGTGATCAACGAAATCAAGAACGGTCCGTATTGCCCAGAGATGAGCGTCGTGACGTACCGTAACTTGGCTGGTGAAATGGTGACCACCAAGCAGCCATGCTTGATTGGACCGAACTACTACATGGCGCTGGAGAAGACGGCTACTGACTGGTCAGGTCAGAGTTCCTCGAAGCTTGGTCCATTCGGCACTCCTGCCCGTCTGACTAACGCCGACAAGTACTCGAGTCCTGGCCGTGAAACCGTCACTAAGACCGCTGGCGAATCGGAAGAGCGGAACATGGCTGCAGCCATGGGCGGTGACTGGATCGCTGAAATGAACGACATGAATAACAACCCTGTCGTTCACCGTGAAGCTTGCGACGTGATCCTGACTCACCCGACTCCGACCAACATCCCGCAGTTGATCGATCGGAAGAAGTTCCCGCTGGGTGGACACCGTCCACTTCAGTACGTCATCCACAACCTGGTGGTATCTGGGAAGAACATCTCCCGTGCAGATCCAGAACAACGCGAACGAGACCTGCGAGTCCCGATTTAAGGAGGTGATGTTACATGCCAAGTCACAATCGGTATTCGGCGCGTGAGCTGTTTGAAACTCCTCAGAATCGATGGCCATGCCACGACCATGAGGAATTCATCCTGGTGTTCGATGACGGCGATGAGCTGATCACCAACACCTACCGCACGCAGGTCTCTCGCAAGCTGTGGCTCCCACACGAGGAGTACAATCGGCTAGGGATCTATAAGCGCCACCACATCGGCAATGGTCCATTGTCGAATAACAAGATCCAGGATGTGCAGTCGGCCATCGTGGAGGATGTCCATAACGAATACGGGGAACGCGGCTACAACCGTGAAGAACTGTGGCGTGCTGGGTATTACTCCACTAACCGGCTGTACAACGACTCGATCGTCGAGTATTCGGAATACATCCGCGGAAGTAGCTCGTTCGACTTCAGCGATCTGTACGAATATCCGCCGATCAAGGAAGCGCGCGACACGGCAATCCGAGAGGCGACGAAGATCGCTATCGAGAAAGCTTATGACACGGTCAAGCTGATCCTGGAGCGTGATCCGAAGTTGGGCCGGAACGTCATCATCTCTGACATCCGGGCAGGGTTGCTTAAGATGGAGCAGCTATTGCAGATCCTGGTGGTGCGCGGTTTCAACACCGACATCGACAGCCATGTGTACAACAAGCCAATCCTGGGCAACTACTTCGCAGGTATCCACGATCCTGCCGAAGCCATCATGGAATCGACGCTGGCTGCTAAAGCGATTATCTTTACCGGTGCGCCTCTTGAGCAAACCGAATACGGTAACCGCAAGATGCAGTTTACGTCGGCTCAGGTGGACCTGCTGATCATGAACGACTGTGGCTCTCGGGTCATGTCGGATATCCTGATCACCAAAGGCAGGTTCAAAGGTCTAGACGGGCTGAACTATCTGGATAAGGCGACCGGCAAGTTCATCCCGCTGCGTGACAGCGATACGCACCTGATCGATACGGTCCAGAGTTTCCGGACTCCGTTCAACTGTGCGTGGCGCCACCACAACTGTGTTTGTCGAACCTGCTACGGTCTGTTGGCCTATAACGTGCCGTACGGTGCGAACATCGGCCACATCGCTTCCACGATGACTCAGTCCGAGATCTCCCAGCAGGTACTGAAGGTTAAGCACTCTGAAGCATCTGCCGCCTCTGATCCGATCAACATCAGTGAAGAGGAACGGCCGTACATTCTGCCGGGTGCTGAGCCTAACGTGATTCGACTGAACCCGCGTGTGGAAAAGAAAGGCATCAAGTTGTTGCTGCGTTCCGGCGCGCGTGACGGTGTGATCAACGGCTCCAAGCTGCCGATCCTCCGTCGTGCCGATGTGAAGGATGGAATGAGTGCTGCACGGTTCAGTCAGTTCCGTGACGTTACTTTCGAAATCCCAAGCGAAAGCAAGCAGCCAGTGCGGTATCACGTTTCTGTATCGCGTGGTGCACGTACTGCGTACCTGACCGAACAGTTCCTCAGGTTCTTCGTTAACGGGAACTTCAAGATTCATGATGATGGTTTCTATCACATCAGCCTTGAGAACTGGAACTTCGATAACCCAGTGTTCGAGTTGCCGAACCGCCACGGCAGCATGAAGGACTTCGCGGCAGAAGTTGAGGGGATGATCCGCTCGACTCGCGACAGTTCCAATCGACACCTCGGTCGTCTGAAGCAACTGGCAGCGTACGACGATCCAACCGAAGCATTGCTGGACCTGTACGAGACTATCGCAGTCAAAGTGCCTGTCCACATGACTCACGTTGCGGTCGTGATGACTTCGATGATGGTATCGAAAGATCGCTTCGGCGATTATCGAATCCCACCACTGGGCGAACCCACTCGCTTTGCGAAATACGACCACGTAATCAGTGGTCGTTCCATGGGTCCGTTCTTCGCCTACCAAGGTGGCCGGAAGCTGCTCGAGACTATCGAGTCGTATCTGGTGGTGGATAGACCGCAGCACTTGCTTGACCCGCTGCTGTCACCTGAAGTGACCTGCTGACAAAACTCCCTGTAGACAGCCCTTTCACGATAGTGTGAGAGTGTGCTGTCTACAGGGTTGTTTTATGTCTGCCGATAAGAAACACTGGGTTTATACCTTAACACACCTACCAACTGGACTCTTTCTCGTAGGTACGTCTGCTAACCCAGGTGTGCAGTTTGGCTCGATTAAGTCCAACTTGGCAAAAGGAACATACTCGGACCTACGCCTCCAGCAAGCCTACAAGGCGCCGGAGGAGCTGGAGTTCGGGTTAACATTTGAGGGGACTGAGAAAGAAGTTAACGTAGAAAAAGACAATATCCTCTTATCCTGTAAGGAAGATCCTAAGTGTCTAAACAACGCTCAGGATTTCAAGAGTGGGTCTATTCCCGCATCCCACCCGTTGTTCTCTCAGCACATGAGGAAGTTCGATGGCACGTCATGCGTCTACGTGCTCAAGAACCTGACCAATGGTTACTTCTACATTGGCAGTACCGCTTGCATCTATGACCGGACCAAGACACACCTCCGGGAATTACGCGACGGTATCCATCACTGTGTTAAGCTTCAAGAGGACTACTCGGGACTCTCTTCCATCGAGTTCGGAATATTCCCAGCAGGTACAGTCGCTCAGGCACGTCGTCTGGAGCAGCTGATGCTGGATAAGTTCCACGGCACGAAGAAGTGCCTCAATTCCTCGAACTCGGCTTACAGTAACTTCAAAGAGGTTCCCATCGAATGGCGTCATCGGTACCGTAGCGGCCGGATGCTTAAAGATGGACCTGAAGGTAGACCAAAGCCACGATTCAAACCCAGCAAGCCGTCCAGACCGTCTGCGCCTACTAAAACTAGCGCGCTGATTAATCTGAACAACAGGCAGCTGGATGCGACACGTCGGCATGGAGGATAGGTCTTGAGGATTGATGTTTATAGTCATTCATTCGCTGTAAGTGAAGTGTCTGACAAGCAGAAGAAGGCCATCGAGCAGTTCTGTGGTGGCTTAGTCCAGTACGAGCTCAAGATTGAAGATGGTCGCCGGGAGATGGTGAAGGCTCGGGTGTTTGCATCCGCGTCCGACCACCGAAAGAAGTATCACTTTCACATCAACATGAAAGTCGACTTCTTCAGGATGATGTCCTATCACGGCATTCGTGTCGATGAGATGGATATCAAAAAGCATCCTATCGAGATCGATGATCGTTACCGTGTGAAGTTTGAGGTGATCTCGTTGTGGCCGCCGCGCGACCCGCAGCCGGCTATTATCGAACACGTCTTATCTCCGGGCAGCAACAAGATCGTCACGCTACAAACGGGTAAGGGTAAGACCGAGCTCACCAAGCACTGTATCAACATTCAGGGCTTGAGGACGGCTTGCTTCATGAAAGGCGGGTTCATCGACCGGTGGACTCCTGACCTTGAAGAGTCGTTCAAGTTCAGACGCGGCGAGATCCTTGAGATCCGCGGCGGTAAGTCCCTTCGAGCAATCATGGAGATGGCGTTGGATGGCGATCCCATCGGCAACATCAACCTGATCTCGACCAACACGTTCTCCGATTATCTCAAAGACTTCGAGAAGGATGGGTACGGCTCCGGCTTCCCGATCGCCCCAATCGATTTCTTCGAGCGACTCGGTATCGGCTTCGGCGTACTCGATGAGGGTCACCAGTACCCCCATCAGATCATGAAGCTGTTCTCGCACATGAACATTCACAAGTTCCTCAGTCTGTCGGCAACGCTGGACACGAAGAACTCGTTCCTGAACAAGATGTACGAGACGATGTACCCTCGAGCTGACCGTTTCAATGCGGGCTACTACGACGCATTCATTCGAGTCATCGCGATCAAGTACAACCTGAAGAACCCTCGGGCGATCAGGTACAAAGGGTTCGGTGGTGCGTATAACCACAACACGTTCGAAGCGTCGCTCATGACTCGTAAGAACAAGCACCTGCTTGAGACTTACATCAACATGATCGGCCACTACCTGAAGGTCAACTTTGCTGACGTGATGGAGAAGGGTCAGAAAGCTATCGTGTTCTGCGGTACTGTGAACATGTGTACGCTCCTGACCAAGATGCTGGGTAAGATGTTCCCGCAGCTTAATGTGGTCCGCTACGTCTCTAAAGACAAGATGTCGGTAATGAACGACGCTGACATTATTGTCAGTACCGTCTTGTCCGCAGGTACGGCAGTAGACATCAAGAACCTGCGCTACAACCTCATGACCACTGCGGTTGACTCGCAGCAGTCAAATGAACAGACTCTTGGACGTACCCGCCGACTGAAGGACTGGCCTGAAATCACGCCGCTCTTCCAGTACTTTGTCTGTATCGACATCGACAAGCATGTGCGCTACCATGAGAATAAGGAAGAGTTCTTCCGCGGCAAGGTACTTGCTCACCTCAGTGAGTTCGCACCATTCTGCCTTTAATAGCGCGGGGAGAAATCCCCGCCTTATGTTTACTAACAGGAGTACAGCTGTGCCCATCGACAATCAAAAACTTCCGGGCGAATATAAAGAAGGAGCCCCTGATATCAGCATTACTCCGGAGACCGCTAAGGCTCGGCTGAGACCACGGCCGGTTGCCGCAGGTACAGAGAAGCAGTTCATCTACAACTACCTCGAGCAGACTATCCTGCGCTTGGACAATCGCGATACCATGCGCGAACCAGACTTCTGGGTCGAAGTACGTAAGAACACCATCGCCCGTTTCGGGCTGCGTAACCCATGCAGCGATTTCGATATCGCCGCTGCTGTGGAGCACGTCCACGCTGAATATAGAAAGCGTGAAGGCATCATCGTCCGTCAGTATCGTTGACGGCATAGAGACCCGGGCGTTTGCCCGGGTCTCCACTACTTCTTTTTTTTGCCTTACTCAGCGTAGAAGTGGATCACGTTGGTCCGCTCTTGTTCGCTGGTGACGTGGCGCAGGATGTTCGGCAGGTTGTACAGCTTGGCATCGCGCACGCGGCTGGCAGGTTTGCGGGTATGAACCAGCAGGGTCATCAGGTCTTCGAAGGTCGCAGCAGCGCCGCCGGAGATACCCATCTGGCTGTAGCCCTTACGCACCTTCTCTTCGGTGAAGACCTTGGTGTAGTTCTCGTTGATGAAGTCCAGGATGATGGTCCAGCCTTCATGGAACGATTGCGAGTCACGCTGCATCACGCTGCGGATGGCGCGGTACAGCATGGTCTGAGCGACGCCAGCGGTCTGGTCGGTCAGGTGTTTCGGGTTCTTGGTCATCACTACCAAGAATTCGTCCAGCTTGGACTTCAACATGATGTTGTTCACAGATGCCTCCGTAGGCGTCTCGTTCAGATTTTCCAGCAGCCGTTTGGCGCTGTAGGTTTCTTGCAGACCCAGGCGGACACGCAGGGCGCCGACGAGCTCTTCCTTGCTGAACTTCGACTCGATCTCACCCAAGAGGGCGGTGCGGATCTCGAGGAAGGTCCACTGGGAGAGCGTCTTCGAATCGCGCATGCGATCCTGCACCAGGACGTTGTTTGCGGTGTACGCAGGCTTACCGCCGCCGCTGATGTAGGTCGTGGCTGCTTCGATGGTCCAGTTGGACGGGATGTTGTAACGACGATAGATCTCGTCGTAGATCTCTTCCTCGTCCATACTGTTCGGAACGTTGATGGTCCCTTCGATGAAGTCCAGGAACACCGAAGGTTCCCAGGCACGCAGGTCACGCCCACGGCGCAGGTCGGTAGGCCAGTTACCGCGCTTGGTCACCGCTGGCTGCAGACCGGTTTCTTTGTATTCGGTCAGCTGCTTGAGGTCCCAGGCTTGCAGCGCATCGAGAGGCAGCTTGCCGGACAGCTCTTCGCGGATAGTTTCCAGAGCGGTCTTACCGCTAGCAGCTTTTGGAGCGACTGGCTCTACTTCAGGCTCCGGTTCTACGATCGGCTCAGGCTCGCTCGGATCCTCGCTTTCATCAAGAGGATCTTCAGATGCAACTTCCTCACCCTCAGTAGGAGAATCATCAGGCACATCTTCTGTCCCGGGCTCAAGAACGTCTGGCTCAGGCTCAGGAGCAGTCTCATCAGGGGCAATGGTATCGGCTGGTGCTTCTTCATTGCTGTCACCGTCACCGGGCACCGGCGCTTCGTTATCTGCGCCATCCTGGCTATCGGCAACATCGTTTTCCTGAAGGGTCTGTTCGCCTTCAGTGCTTTCTTGCAACACTTCCTCAGCAGGAGCCTCAGGAGTATTGTTGTTGCGATTCTTCTTACCCATGGTGTCTTACCTCAGGAAGTTCTCGATATCGAGAGGGGTAGTTTTGAGTTCTTTTGCGTGAGCCGAGCCCATCATCCGCGCCATCATCGTGGACGGAATCTCAGCTACCATCGAACCCACAGAGTCGGGATATTGGGAGAGTTTATCGCCCATGCATACCTCACAGCAGTCGCTTCGTGGGGTGATGCAGAACATCGGGGAGAACATCCCGTAGACCTTACCCGTATACTCGCCGATGTTTTCCTCGGTGAGCTTCACGGCCGTGAAATTGGTGATACCACCTTTTTCAACAGCCGAAGTAACGGTCGGCACCACGATAGTCCTGCCAATCCGACGCTTGTCGATCTTGACTTCGAAAGTATCGTGAGTACCGCAGAAGCCTGGTTCGATCCTGGCGTTCTGGAAGATACGACCCATCAAGTCCACGTCCTCACCCGCCAGTGCAGTCAAGGCACCGCGATAGAAGGAACCCGCCCGCAGGGAGTTCACCATGTGAGGGTAGTTCTTGATGTCGATACCTTCTTGCAGGGAGTTGACGATCAGCTTAGCGCGACCACCTTCATCGAAACCTGCCTCAGGACCGTGAATCAGGAACATCCGCTTCAGCGCCGTGTTCAGAGACTTCTTCTTGTAGAGGAAGCCTTCCGATGGATCGCCCTTGATGTAGTTCTTGTACGACTCCACCAGAGCGTCCTGAATGCGCGCTTGCGCAACGGGATCGTCTAGCCGCTCCTTGTATTCCTCAAGAAGCTTATTACGCAGCTCGTCGCGATCTGGAGGCGGCTGAAGGGCTCGCTCGGTAACCGATGGAACAAACACCTCGAAACCTGCCAAGTCGCCCACGGCTTTACCAAAGCGCATGTAGTGCTTGACGTACAGGGTGTTCGGATCATCCGCGCCTTCAGCAGGATCGTCCTGCATCTTGTTGAGGATGTACTTCTCATCGGTGCCTAAGTCGATAGGACCTACCCGGTACGGGATCAGCCGACCAGCTGCGTAGACAAGCACCCGACTGTTGTAGAGTAGGTCACCCCAAGTACCATCAGGTAGATCCTCAGCCAGGTTTTCAACGTCCCCGGCTTTGATGGGGCCGCAGCTATCGTGATAGATGAAAGGAATCTCGTAAGGCTTGACGTCCTCGAGCTCTTCCCATGCCCAGCCGTCATCGGTCCTAACATAGACCTCAACGCGGTCTTGAGTGTGGCGAAGCGCCCATTGGTAGTTGCCATTCTTTACGTCTCCGAGTACCACCGACATGGCTCGAAGAACCCACTCTCTGGAGTAGTGGGCTTTTGCCTGCAGGGATTTGATGAAGTAGTCGTACCTACGCATTGCGGTCACCAAAGATCGGTTTGTAGGTGTCTTTCAGGCGCAGGCGTACTTGTTCGGCCTGGCGGCGCTGATCGATGTCGTAGAAGAGATCGTCGATGCAAACCGATACCGACTCCATCGCCACGTCGTAGGCTTCATTGGAGATGACGGCCAAGGAGAAGATGTCTTCGACAGCTTTCTCAACCGGGGAATCGATGATGCGAGCGATGTAGGTGTTGTACAGCGATTCGGTGGAAAGTCCGAGACCTTTGTTCTCAGAACCAACCTCAGCACCAAGAGATTCCTTGCTGCTCTTCACCAAGCGAGACAAGCGCTTGAGCAGGTCAGCGCTGGCCGCCGTATCGAACTGAGGAGCTTCGATAGAGTCGGCTGCGTTTTTACAGACCTTGCGAGTGTTGGACGTGAAGTGAGGAGTGATCTCCTTGATGTACTGATACCACTCGTCTTCCTCGTAAGTGCCAAGGTGCTCCATGACCTTACAGAAAGCCTCATCAACGTCCTCAGCGCTGTCGAGCTGATCGATGATAATGGTCGGGGTATCGGTAGGATCGAAGTTGACAATCACTTCGACCACTTCACACAGACGTTCGAACGGAATATTCTCGTCAAGCTCCACGCCGCAGAAGTTCAAAGCTCGTTCGGCAGAGACACGCAGTACCTGATCGACCGCTGGAACGATTTCGAGTGGATCGATGTTCTGGTCGTTAAGCTGCGCCCAGAGCAAGTCCAGCTCATCGTAGTGAGCCTTCATGTTCGCGACGTGCAGCGCGGTGTTCATCCGAACGTACAGTTCTTCCAACTCGGGAGCACAGCGATCACGGCAGAGCGTCCGGATGGTCCATTCGACGATGTTGTCTTCGTTGACCTGGAGATTCGGGTTCATCGGAATTTACTCCCGGTGGAACAGTAAGTAATTAATTAAGTAATTGACCCTATATATGGGTCAGCTATGGCGTCATACTAGAAGAGGTCTCATCATCATGTCGTCTCAGGATACGGTGCGGTTCAAAGAAAACGGCACTACGGTGTCTCGAAATTGTGATGACCTGGAAAAAGAAGTTCGAGGTTATCGTGAAACTCTGGGCAAGTCGATCGCAGCGGCATCTGGGCCGGTGCTCGAACTCCCCAACTCGCTCGCCAAGATTATTGGCGAGGGGCGTCTTGATGACGCGAAGAAGATTGGCGTACTTACCAAAGGCATCGCCCGTGATGTAGACGAACTGATCAAAGAGAAAGCGAAACTCGATCAGAAATGCGATCGTCTACTCCAGAGTCGGCCAGCGAAGAAGAAACATCTCGCCGACCATTATACCCAGGTCATGCTGACCGGTAGCCAGTATCTGGCACTGAGTCAGCGCGCAACCGACACCGTGGTGAAGTCGATTGACGACTACGCTGACTTGGTGTCCCCAGAATCCAAAGAAGTCGAGGCCTAACGTGCAAGATAACGATCTGCCGGGCGAATCCCCAGCACCACTCGATCCAAGCGTTCGGCCTGCCGATCTCGACAGCGCTGATGCAACCCAGGCTCTGGTGCACGATGTTCCTGAAGTCGCAGAGAACGTTGACTTCGAGAACCTACCGGACGTTCCTACGCCAATGGAACCTACCGGTAACGAGCATCCGCTCGAAGTACCAGTGCATTCGCCAGAAGCGTTCGGCGCTGCTCCAGAGTCGACTCTGGAAAGCACCCTCGAACAGCCGATCGGCGCTGAAGAGCAAGAAGCTCCAGAACCTGCCCCGGAGCCTCCGTTCGCCGGTACCTTTCGTCCAAACCCAAACGTCGAGGAAGCAGTCCCCGTCCTCGAAGAAGTCGGTGAAGAGACGATCAAGCAGTTGGCTCGTGAAGGTTCTGTAGTCCTCTCGAACTTCGACAACGCCGAACTCGACACGATCACTCAGGCTGTACAGTTCGCAGTGCTGTCCAAGCAGAAAGAGCGCCGAGAACTCGCTTCCAAAGGTAAGGCTCAGAACTACTACGCCATGGAAATGGAAGGTGGTACTCTGTTCGTTACCAGTCAGGAGCGTATCGCTCTGACCACCGTTGCCGAATACCGTGCCTCGCTGCGCACCGCTGGTAATGACCAGCTGCTCGAGGATGGTGATGAATGGACCAACGTACCTAAGCGCGGCGACATCGCCATCGCTCCAGGTAATGCTGCCGGTAAGACCAAGGACCCAGTCGCTCGCGTCAAGTCTCGTCTCGGCCTTGCCACTCGAGTCTCCTGGCCGTTCTGGGGTTCTGGCTTCCACTTGGTCATCGAAGGTCCTGGGGCATTGGCTCAGCTGGCCCTGGATCAACGTATCGCGTCCGAAAAGGTCGAGTATGGGCGTGAGTCCAGCGGTTATGTCTACGGCGCTCCTGCGCTGTATTTGAACCGCTCTGTCGTAGAGTTCGCATTCAACCAGGTGGTTGAGGGTACTCCGGGCACTACCGACATTCAGCAGCTCAAGGAACTGCTGGTGATCACCGACGTGGAGCCGCTGGCTCTGGCTGTCGCTGCTGCCATGCATCCAAACGGTTATCTGCTCGAACGTCCTTGCCTGACTTCCCACGGTGGCTGCGGTCACGTAGAAGAACGCAAGATCAACCTGCGCCGCATGCAGTTCGTACGCCGTAGTCGTTTGACCGATGCGCACTTCAACGTCATGGTTCGCCGCACCGGCGTTGTCGACTCCAGTCAGATCAGGCTCTACCAAGAGCAGATGCGTCCTGAAGTCACTCGACTGGTTCCGCTGAAGGACAACCTCTTCCTGCGCCTGCGCCTGCCTACGTTCGCCCAGTACGAGCGTATTGCCGAAGCTTGGCTTTCGAAGATGGACCGCAAGGCCCGTGAAGTATCGGCGTCCAACGCTACCGAGCAGGAACGTGAAGCTTACATGACCATGGCGTCTCGTATCGCCCTGATCATGGCTTACGGTCACTGGATCGATGCGATCCTGGAACTCGATATCGACAACGACCCTGAGCCGCAGATCCTGCACCAGCGGCTCGACAACTCCGATCCTGAAGCTCAGCTTAAAGCTGACAACGAGATCGACGAGATCCTGGAATCGATCGCGCTCGATGTCGACATGACCGACGCTGTGTTCGTAGCGCTCGAGAAGTTCATCGCTGACATGACCATCGCCACTCCATGCGTGCCGAAGGTCAAGTGCCGTAATTGCGGCATGCCTCTGTCCGGCGAAGAAGTATCGAGTCACCCGCACCTCGTCAATGTGAATGCGGTAGAACTTTTTTTTACCCTTCTCCGCCACAGAATCCAGCGGCTGTCCGCCTAACGGCAGAAGGCGAGGTCTACCATCACGTCGCCACCGTGAACTTCGGCAAAGGGATCAATCCCTACGCTCCAGGTTCGCCGCTGTACGATCTGATCATGCGAAGGAAGGTCGCAGACGACTGGACCTCACAACTCGCATTCATGGAAGAATACGATCAGACGTACGGAATCTTCGATCACGATCTGAACGGCGATAACGATCCACTTGCCATCATTGGGATGCATCCAGCAGAAGATGTAATCACTGGTGGTAGGATCCAATTGCTGATGAACGAGTTGATGGCTTGCCGTATTCCTGAAATCACCAACACGCCTTTGATCGAGTTGATGAACTATCCGAGGCATTATCTGGATGGTCTTCTCAAGGAAGGTCGTAAGGCGCGGAAGAAGGAAGACGAAGTCGTTGACCAGATCACGGCAGAAACAAGGGCGACGCGAGACGCCGGTACCAAGCCACAGTGACGGAGACAGCATAGAGGCCGGGGAGTTCCCCGGCCCTTATGTCGCTTAGTCCTGCTCAGCACCAAACGATGCAGACAGCGCAGAACGCTGACGCCAGATGATGTTCTGCTCAGCGATAGTCAACGAGGACTTATTCGCTACGACCATCTGGTCAATCTTCTTGGCCACTTCAAGCGCAGCCTTGGCAATGCCGAGGGATACGTTGTTGCGGTTGTGGGTCAGCAGGCCCATGCTCTGTTCGACGGCGGTGAAGCCAGCCAGGATCGAGGTCAGTGCCTTGAAGGACGGAACCAGACGGTTCATGTAGGCATCTTCCAGACCCTGCTTCAGATTGTCGGCATTGAAGCCATCGATCTTCTTCAGAGTAGGCTCGACACGCCCCTTCACGTAGGACATGGTGTTCTCGATACCTTCGCGCCATGCGGAGATCTCGTAGGCAGTGAGAGCCGTGTTGTACTTCTCACGGTCAATCGCACAGCGCTCGTTGATCAGGCCGCGGTAAGTGCCGCGAATAGCACCGGCTTGAGCCTGGAATGGAGTAACCCCATTGCCCAGCTTGTCGCGAGCGCTGTAGCCCATGCGAGTGGCCAGAAGCAGCAGCTGCTGACTACCCATGTCGAACAGCTCGATCTTAGCGATCGCGTTCTCGATGTCCTGCTCAGTCTCAGCCTTGGAGGCTTCGGTGAGGAAGGTATCGACCGCATCGATGTAGGGCGGCAGCTTGGTAGTGATGACACCGGCCAGTGCGTTCAGATCTTCCAGGAACTTACCCGGAGTCTCCAGGTGCAGTTGACGGAACTTGGTCCAACGCTTGGTCAGGTTGTGGTACTGGTTGGTCATCGCAGCGTCGCGAGTCTTCCGGTAGTCTTCAGCAACCTTGGTGTTTACCATGATCGCATCGACTTCCTTCAGATAAGTCTGGATGGCGCGCAGCTTACCTTCCATCCCGTCGACAGCTGCGGTCTGCTGACCGGTCTTGGTCAGGAAGTCCCAGAACTTGCGAAGGCTCTCACCGATGAAAGTCAGGATGTCCTTCAGGGCCTTCACAACCGCTGTATAAGCCGACTTGATGAAGCTCTCAGTCGAGACATCATAGTTGATGCGACTCGGCTCCTGAGAGAAGCTGTTGACCGGGAACTTCTTCAGCAGCTTTTCCAGCGAAGGATAGCTACCGGCCAGTTCCTTGATCTTCAGCATGTCGTCACGGCAGATGTAACGACGGGTGGTAATGGTCTCGTAAGTGTCGAAGACAGTTTGCATGTCATCGAACTCTTTCGAGTGAATCGGGTTAGCGACTTCGTCACCCACCGCAGCGTCGGCACGAATCTCTTCGTTACCTGGCACTTCGGCAGATTCGAACGACAGCAACCCCAGATCGAAATTGGCGCCCATGTGGTTCTCGTCCTTCAGAGGTGGTGGCTTATTGAGCCGGGACTTCGGTGCATTCCTTCAGGAAGGCTACCGTGCTGCCAACGCGAGCTACGTCAACAGGCAGGTCGCTCAGCTCAGGAATGTGCTGGCTGACCACGACCCGGAAGTCGTAGCTGGTGAACAGATCGCTCGGCGTAGGCTTCAGCGCGATCTCGTAACGACGCGACCACAGAGCGTAACCGCTTTCCAGCGCACGGTCCACGTCGAAGGGAACGACTTCGTTCACCTTGAACATGGTGTCGCGCAGACCCTGGGCGTTGGCGAAGAAGTAGTCGCGGCCGGACTGCCCCTCGATTTCTTGGGTCGGCACTGGGACCAGGATGGCCAGAGCCATGCCGATGCAGGCGGTGACGTATTGGCGCTGTTTCTCCAGACCCGTACCTTCGGGCATGGCAAACTGTTCGCTGACTTTCATCGGATTCATGAGTGCTACCTTTTGAGCATTGCGGAGAGTTCGTACAAACGATTATTGGCGAGTTCCTCTTTCGCCAGTTCGTCTGACATCTTTTTATTGCCATTGAATAGATCAATGACGTAACGACTCACTTTACCAAGCACGTCGGAGAAAGGGTGAACCTGGGCGAGTTCTTCGTCAATGACCTTGATCTCAGCCAGAGCCGTATCGACGATGTCCTTCGGCAGTTCACGGTCTTTGAGTAAGGTCACGATCTCACGACGCTGCTGCTGGATACGCTGAGTGACGTCAAGGTGAGTATCGCTACCGAGCAGCTCAGCGATCACGTTGAAGCCAAAGCTCCAAGCGAAGTCCTTGGCAATGGTAGCCAGGCCCTGAGTCACGAGGTTGGCAACACCACCACTGATAGCCTTGAACGGGAAGCCCGACAAGTTCAGGAGGTTGTAGCTCAACCCCAGCCATTTCGGGTCGTAGCCTGCCTGGGCAAATATACCCTTCTTACGCTCAAGCTTTGCCAGAGCGCGTGCAAGTGCCGAACCGATCATCCAGCGAGCAGCCCACTGATCGGACAGGTACTCGGCCAGGCGACGGTCGTACCAGCGAGTGTCGGCTTCTTTCTGCATCCGGCTGACCTGACCTTGGAGCACCAGCGCAGTGATCTCGGAAGAGTCAACATCAAGAGGTGGTCGCTTGTCGACGCCAGCGAGTTTAAGCGCAGCAAGACCAACCGCGTACTTCTTCTCGATGGTAGCCTGAGTGTCCATCTGCCCGACCACTTCAGCGAGGACGACGTTGGTAGCCATCATCTCGCCAAGGTATTTGAAGTTAACCCATGCGTGGGCTACTTCATGGAAATACAGACCGGCCACTTCATCAGGTTCGAAGTGTCCATCGAACAGCGAGCGGCTGAAGTCAAAGTCGTGGCGGATCTTCGAGAAGAAGCCCGACACCTTACCTGTCTTCATGTCGATGGTGCCGGAGATGACCTGCTGGATCTGCATGCCTTCAACGTCGAACTTGCGCAGCCGCTTTACAGCACCCTCATTGAGAGGACTGACTACGTTGAGATCCGGCAAGCGGATGTTGACGACGTACGGCGCGAGGAAGCCTTGCGAATTCACTTGCCGAGGTTCCATCCAGATCCCGGTGATCTCGAGAGTATCGGCGGTGATCTTGCTCAGCACGGCGTTGAGTTCGTTCTCGGTCTCAGCACGCATGGCTTGGCCGAACAGTGACGTGATATCTTTGAAGAATGTCGAGTTCTTCTGGAAGGCGATCGCTTCCATCGACTCTTGTAGATTGATCATAATTACGGCTCCATAGACCGTGCGGAGGACTCATACCAGCCGCTGTAGAGAGTTACCCGATTAACATATGCTCTAGAGGAAAACCATTCGAGGCACATGATGGAAAGTTTGACTTCACCAGCCGCGATTGACGCGTTCTTACGAGCTCTGCCTAAGGAACGTGTAGTGGCAAAAGAGTGTAAGCACGCCACTTACACCCGCCACCGTGGTGGCGAGCACCACGACATGCTATCCATTAAAGAGTATTGGACCCTTGATGATGGCACACGTTGGCCAACCATGCGGTTCGTTGAGGACTACAAGCGTCCTTACTGGGTCACCAAAGAACACTTGCGCACCCACCCTGACAAGATTCAGTTCGAAGACATCAGTCGGGTGGACATGTTCAAGATCCCGCAGATTGGTCTGCGTCAGGATATCTGCTTCCGCTTAGGTCGTCAGGCTCCCTGCTCAGCAAGCAACCCGTTAAAGACCATTGCGCGCAGTCCTTACGTCTACGGTCTTGACGTAGGTCCTGAGGTGTTCATGAAGAACGCCTACATGCAGCGCTGGCCAACTGCGTTCCGTCCAAACCGCGTCGCTGTAATCGACGCCGAGACCGATGTAAACTGCCTGCTCGACAAGAAGCAACAGCTGCCCATCCTGTGGTCTCTGGTATCTGATGATGAGATCGTACTCTACGTCAACAAAGACTGGACGTTCGATATCACCAACTACGCTGAGCAAGTCCTTGACGAATACAAGGCAGTCATCGGCAACTGGGTTGGGATCATCAGGAAGAAGCTCAGTAACAAGAAGGGCGAATACGCATCGTGGATCGATGATATCGAAAAGATCCCAGTGCGTGTAGAATTTGCAGATGATCACTTCGGCATTACCAAAGCCATGATCGATCGCCTGCACTTTACTCAGCCTGACATCGTTACTGGTTGGAACGTATTCTTCGATGCGAAAGTAGTCGAAGCGTCGATCCTGCACGCCGGCTATGATCCTGCCGACATTCTGTCCGATCCTCGAGTTCCTTACGAGTATCGCGGGGTGCTGCTCAAAGAGGGCAGTGCTACCAAGAAGATGTCGTCTGGTCGTGAGATGCGCCTCGATCCTCAGGAACGTTGGAACGTCATCATGAACTGCGCCACATGGCGCATGCAGGACGCCATGCAGGTGTATTGGCAGCTGCGTAAGGCTAAGGGTAAGGAATCTGGCGGATACGGCTTAGGTGCCGTGCTAGACCGTCAGCTCGATGTAGGTAAGCTCGAATACCCTACCGAGGATACTTCCATCCCGAGCGGTACGATCCACTGGCACATGGACATGCAACGGGCGTACAAAGTACGTTACGGCGTGTACAACATCATTGACTCCCTCGGTGTGTACGTGCTTGATAAGAAGAACAGCGACCTTTCCAGCCAGATCAGCTCTCTGGCAGGCCCTTGCGACTTCTCCCGCTTCAACTCCCAGCCTACCATCAACGCTATCGACATGCTGTTCAGCGTGATGAAGAAGCGTAACAAGATCATCTGCTCGACTTCCGATGAAATGCGGGATGAGAACGATGAGCTCCTGATGGGCAAGGATGGCTGGATCGTTACGTTCCCAAGCCACAACGTGGTCGACTCTGGACTGTTCCTCTTCAGCGACATGCCTGAGGTCCAATCCCTAGTCCACATGTTCAACGCCGACGCCGACGTTGAGACGACGTACCCCACCGCGGAGATCATTCAGAACCTCTCCAAGGAAACCACGATGAACGAACCCTGTTCCATTCAGGGGGTTGGTCGTGAGAAACAGCGGTTGGCAAGTATCAACCTCACAGGCGGCAGGGTCAACGCAGTCGAGATCATCGAGACTGTCTGCGGCTGGCCGAAGTTCGACGAATGGCTTGAAGAAGCGAAGAAGGATTTCGAGAACGCAGCATAGTAAAGCACACACCTGCCGGTCGCCCGGCAGGTGTGTGGGCTTTATGCCGTACGCTTGCTGTGGAGCTTGAAGTTGACTTCAATAGCATCGACAATGGCGAAGGTGCCATCGGCTTGCTCCTCCAGCGCCTTGGCGATAACCAGACGCGAAGAGTCGTCGTTAAGCTGCACGACATTGAAGTTCTTATCTTGCCCGCCCAGACCCGACAGTTCGACAGTGACGATGTCAGTGCCGAGGTTATCGGTAATGGCCCGCTCGATCTTCGCTGCTGCCACGATATTGTTATCCATCCCAGCCACAGCCTGCGCAATGGAAGCCGCTTTCAGAGCAGCGCGCAGTTCGGTGTTGTTGTAGACTTCCTTCGTGACGTACAGGTCGATCGTCAGGTGCTGCGAAGTGAGCAGCGTTTCGAGCTCGCTGTCGTCTACGGTACACTCGACGTACTTGATCGTGTTGCGTGGTTGGAACAGCAAGTCGGTGTTCTCGAGCAGGTCCGCTCGAATAGCGCCCAACGTGTCGTTGATCCACTCGACCAATACAGCCGGTACGGAGGCCGTGTATTCCACGTCCTTGGCGTAGGTGGCGTAACGATAGACCGCATCAAACAGACAGACGTCCCACCAGCGAATGATGTTACGCTCATCTTCCATTACAGGCTGACCATGTTCGTCAAGAACCGCATCGCCTGCATGGTGTTCGATCTCACGCACGCCATCGGCGTTGAACTTAGGATCGCCTTTCTTGTGCTTGATCTTTAGACGCTTCTCGCCAGGATTGTCTGGATCATCTTCAATGATCGGACGCTGCGTCATCGGATCGGTGTCGATAACGTTGGTCTTGTAGATGGCCAGCACATCGGCAGGGTAGGTCACGTACTTACGCAGACCAATCATCGAACGCGAACGCGCCCACAGACCAGTCAGCTCGGAACCGAAGTTCACGTACAGCAGTTCGTGGTACACGCCGATAGCATCGTCAGGCAGCAGGTAATCGCCCAGTACCAGATCGACCTCGGTACTCTCGGCACCATCTACCGAATAGTCCGACACCGACCAGATCAGCGAGAAGCCGATATTCAGAGGAACCGGGTAGTTCCGCTCGACCGGCTCGTACATGCTGAAGTTGGTGGTGGTCAAGAAGTGCTCTTCATCAAGATCCCAGTTCGACGCAACACGGAACTCGTACCAGCGCTCACCGGACTTGGCGATTTGCACGCCGTTGATGTACGCGTAGTCGCTCTCACCTTTCGGAATGAACGCCAGCTGCACATGCACCTGATCGTCACGCAGCGCCTTCCATGCAGCGTTGGAGCTGGACTTGACCCGGATGACGTAGCCGTCCTTGTCCCGAGTAACGGTCCGATCTGCCGAAGAGCTTACCGTAAGGCCCAGCGTGTCGTTACTGGCCTCGTACGAGGTAACGTCGAAGCTTGGAGCGCTCAGGTAATACGGCCGTACTTCAAACTCCTCTTCCGAGATGTCGAGCACGTAATGCAGAGGCGTCCACAGATAGGTCCCGTCGGAGATGGTGTTAACCAGCGCATCGCCACGTAAGGCGTCGATAGCCTTACGTTCAGCATCGGTGCAGAACCGCAGGGTCCCGTCGATGTTGCGATACAGCGTCTCCGGTTGGATGGTGTACCGTGGATGGTTGTTGATCACCGTTTCCAGCGGAATGATGTCGGTCAAAGACTTCTTGGCCGTTACCACAGCTGCGTCGATACCGGTACTGGCCAGACTGCCTTCGCTATCAGGCATAGCCCGAGTGGCGAGGTAGGTGCGGAAGGTCACGAGGTCCTGGTTGACCATGGAGTCGAAACCAAGCTCTTCAAGCTGCGTACCCATCTGAGCGTCGCTGATCGGGATGACGTTATCACCCACCGCGTTATCCAGCACCCGTTGACGACGGACTTCAAACGTTGGCGCGTTAGTGCCGCCAGAGATCATGTCGGTCGAGAAGATACTGATGGTGGTCATCAGCGACAATGGAGCCGAATACATCCGGTTATCCGATTCGTCCAAGTCCTTCCACGTCACGACGTAAGCGTCAGGGGTGAGGTCGGACATCGACATATTGACTGGACCTTTGAAGGTATAGACGTCAACACGGATGTCAGCAGTCGCCAACGCTGTGGCGAAGTAGACGTACGGCAGCTCCACGGTAATCACACCGTCGATCACTTTGTAGAGCAGTGTCGGATCGAGTGGGTCGAACACCTGTTGAGAGTTGGTGGTCTTGATCTCAGTCCACCCAGTCTTGCCGGCGTTACGGCTGAAGGCACGGACGTAGTAGAACTGGTCGACGAGGTTCAGCGCCTTCTTCAACGCTTTCGCGCCGGTCAGGCTGTAGGTGTACGAGGTCAGTTGCATCTGCTTGACGTACGTACGGACCCTGATCATCTCGACACGACCAGCCGACTTGGTGTCCAGCCAGTAAGTGCCCCATTCAGGTTTGTTACCAGCCAGCGCCTGGATCGGCGAGGTCTGACTACCATCATAGACCACGTCGATACCACCATGCTTCTTCACGATGAACGTGATCGGATACTGCATGGTGAAGGCCAGGTTGTTGACCACGATCTGTGAGTGACGAGGTAGGGTCAGCTTCTTAGTGCCGGTGGTACCAACCTGCACTGCGTTGGCGATAACCTCTTCCTTAGAGAGGAGGATGTCAAACCAGCAGCCAGCCGGAGTACCAAACATGTTGACGAAGTTCTTGTCAGACAGGTGACGGAACAGCGAGTCTTCGTCTTCAGCCATGACCGGATACTGCTGCATGTTCAGCAGTTGATCTTCTTCGATCGCACCAGCGGTCAGGGTCGCGCTGATCTCGATGAGGTAAGGGAACGGCATTGACGGGTCGACCAAGATGTCTTTCCCATCAAACGCATCTTCCACGAGACCCATCGTCAGAGGTAGCAGCCGGGTAGGCTCGTAGCGGATCATCGACATCTGTTCGATGATCTTCGAGGATTCAGTTGCCATCATTCACTCCGTTACAGGCCCTTGATGAGCTGCGCGTAAGTTTCGTTATCCAGGTACCACTCAAGCTCTTGGGTCGCAAGGTTGATCCATGGGTAACCATTGTAGTTAGTGGCCAGCAGGTACTGACGTGGGATCTTGGTGTACTTCTGATTGCGTACGCCATCGACCATGTTCGGGTTCCAGCGCATGACGCGATAGTTGAATTCGATCAACTGGATCGGGTCATTATAGACAGCGCCGACACAAGCGAACTGAACGGAGATCTGCTTGTTCTCAAACTCGGTAGCCTCTTCACGGTTAAAGCCAAAGCCTGCACCGATAGAAAGGTTGGTTGGGAACGCAGCACCGCAGTGGAACCACGACGCGATCTTACGACCGTTCTCTTCGAGCTTGATGCGTTCGATACGAGTGAAGTAATCCATCTCGTTACGCTTACGCTGGATCGGGTGAGGGACGATCGGACCAACCCTCAACGCACCGATATAGATGATCCATGCGTGGAGCATGGCCAGCACAGCGTTGCCCTTAATGTTGTTGAAGGTGCAGGTGATGTCGTAACGACCGTTGTACTCAGCGATCGAGTCGTTCATGATCCACACCTCCTTCGCAGCACCTTCCGGAGAAGAATATGCGTTGAGGCCGATGTCTGGCGGAGCACTCGCCGTGGCGATCGTGTTCGTCAGCAAGGTGAGATAAGGTTGGAACGAGTCAACCAGCGGAGACTTCTTAGCTGTCTTATAGGTGGTCGGATCGAGTGCCATACGCACCGCGTACTGATAGGTATCGGGGTCCTGAGTCATCAGTGCCGCCAACTGCCGTACAGGCGCGATGTTATCGTATGACAAATTGAGATTCGGTCTTGTGAACAGCACAAGGCCTTGCAATTCTCTGTGCAATGGCAAAGGAGCCAACCCAGGGTTCCGGTTGATGCCGTAGAAGACGTCGTTGTAGCGACTGTATTCCGCGCCAGCACCCATCGTCCTGGAGACGTTGTCCATCAAAGAGTACTGGTCATCCAGTCCTCCTGTCTCAGCAACGTGTTGCATGATTTGCGAGTAAATGAAATCGGTTTCTGCGGCCATACCCAGCCCTACCTTCCTTTATTCAATGTATTCAATTAAACAGCTCTGGTAATGTCACCTCGGGAGTAACGCGATGAGCATTGGTGCCATCTTCAAAGCCGCAGGTGTTGCGGCAGGTGCAGCTGTAGGCGGAGCCTTCGCTAAAGCGGTCGTGGACAGAACGGCTGATGCCGTAGTCAACACTTCGCTGAACAAGGTCGTCGATGCACTGAAAGTCGCTTGGGCCTCCGGCGCCGGGCAGAACTACGTTTCCAAAACCAAGTCCGTGCGCATCGAGCCGTTCGCTTTGATCGACTCCCGCGCTGTGCGCCTGCCGTACACCAAGGACGTAATGAACGTCGCTCAGCGACTGTTCACCTCGTACTACTTGCTGACCGTGGCCTCCGACAACACCATCGGCGGGGTGCGTGTTGCGAAGTACCTCGACAAGTTCGCGCCGGATCGTGATCTGACTGCGGCATCGTTGTCCTTCCTTTCCAACGAATCATATCAATTGGGCTTGCCGTTCGTAGGCGAGGCCGCTGGTCTGGAGCGTTACTCGGACTACACCACCGAAGCCAACGACCCGCGCGGTTCTCGTAACGAGAAGGATCTGCCTTCTGGCGATCCGCTCGGCTCCGATAAAGGCACCTCCGGCGGCGCCACCTTCGGCTCCACCACCGCCAAGATCGCTCAGGACGTGGGTAACCTCGCCGTGGGTCAGATCGTTGACGTATCCATCCAGGACGGCGCTAACAAAGCCACTGTCCCGGTTGCTATCCGTCTGCGCACTCTCGCCATGGAGCCCGTCTCTCTGGTTGAGCTGCTGAGCCTGGTCGGTGAGAACAACCGCGCCCCTGCTCGCTGGCGTGCATGGCGTGTCGGTGAGAAAGAGCTGCTGCGTGACCTGGTGCTTGGCCTGGATCGTATCGACGCTTACCGTCGTGCCGTCATGTCTGACAAATCCGGCTACTTCCGCAAGGCTCACCAGCGCGCCAACAAGGGCCTGATCGCTACCATGCTGACTGGCCAGCCGTCCATCGGCGACGCCACCTCTATCTGCGTTATCACCAAAGACACGCAGCGTGAAGTGGAAGAGAAGATGAATGGCCGCTTCAACGACTTCGCAGTCCGTCAGGATATGTTCGAAGGTGGTTTGATGATGCTGCTGTTCGTGATCGATCCTGATCTCGAAACCGTCACCGTCTACACCCGCGACATCGAAGACTACGGCGTGTACACCCTCAAGGACATCAAGGGCGCAGGTCCTCAGTCCCAGAACGGTGATCTGTCGGAGATCATGAAGTCGTACCTGGAAGGCCGCGTACCAGGCCGTCTGTAATCACCAGTCACGAGAGTGGACACCCCATGAGCATCGCAACTTTCCTGCGCGACCTCCTCCCGACCTTCGGGAAGAAAGACGTCGTGAGCAAGATCCGAACCATCAGCAAGAAGCTGAACGACATCATCCGTCCCGCTCTCGAGCTGGTTGCTGAAACCATCGGCGAGCGGACCTACAAGTCGGCTTACGGCAAAGAGTTCATGAAGGAGCTCCTGCCACTGCTGCCTGGCCGTCTGCGCAACGATCCCTTGGGTTACAGCAAGGTGTCGATGATCGCCATCACCAACGCTGGTAAGTTGCTCGACTTGATCGAGCAGTACATCGGCAAGAACGTGGGCGATCAGATCCATATCGAAGGCCTGACGTATCAGAAAGCGTCGGTCATTCGTTTGATCGAGATCCTCGATTTCTTCGCTGACTACACCAGCCGGCACTTGTCCTACCTGGTAGCGTCTGAGACGAACATCGAAGCGTTCTCGCGACCTGACGGCAATCCCTACACCCCTGCTGTCTTGCGCTACCTGACTCAGAACCGCGGCTCCTACATCCGGGTGCTCGACCTACTCAATGCGGATCCAAAGAAGATCCTCAGTGATATCGAGAAAATCCCTGAAGTGACCATGAGCGAAGCGGCGCTTAGCGAAGTGCCGGCACTGGCCGGCGGTGCGGCAGCTGACCCGCTGCACCTGAACGCTATCCCGATCGTCTCCGGCATCTTCCACTGGGTCGGTATCCGTAGGGTCGACTGGGAAGTCGATCGCTACGAATGCGCCAAGAAAGAGCGGCAGGATGTCGAGATGCGTCTGGAGTGCCTGCGCAATAAGCGTAATGGCATGCAGGACGCTCAGGCTGAGGCCATCATCGATGGCTACACCCGTGAGCTCACCCTGCTCCGTGCTTCGATCACCGAGATGGAGGCAAGGGTGAAATGAACATCGTATATACCCATCGCGGCTTTCCGGCGCTGATGGCTATTGCGGTCTCAGCCGAAGCTGTCTATGAGGCGCCTGAGATCAGCGAGATCTATCGTCGCCGTTGTGAGCAGAACCGACCCGACTTCAAAGTCGAGCTCGATCAGCTTGCAATCATGCAGCGTGAATGGGCCGCTACCAGCGGCTTCTTCGCGGCTGCGCTTAGCCCCACTGTACGTCTGGGCACTTCCGTCCAGGCGTTCATCGCCGAGACTGCGCTCTTTCTGACCAAGCGTATCACGCGTCGTCGTGTGTGCTTCCAGGACCGGGCGCTGCTCTTGAAACATGATACTGTGGTAGCCACCCGCCTGCCGACGTTCTCTCCCGAGGAGCGTGAGGCAGTGGAATTCCTGGCCGCCATGGTTCCAGAACACCTCATTCAGCTTTGGGTGACCCGCCTTGGAGTGGACGATTTGTCCTCTACCCTCCAGTTATATGTAGGCGACCGCACCATTGCTGCCGTGATGTAATGATGTGCGTATACGCCGTCGGTGCGCACCGACGCAATCAATCTCCTCAGGAGCTTTACACATGAATTTTTCCCTCAATGATGCGCTGCGTCAATACGGCGTGGAATCTGGCCAGATCGATCCGGAGGAAGTGATCCTGCCGGCCGGTGAAGAAGAAATCACCGTCATCACCGACGAGACCCAGTCTGACCTCGAAGAAGCGGTCGCCGAACTGGCTGACGACGTCGAGAAGCTGGAGAACCAGGACAACGCCGCCGAGAAAGTCGTCGAAGCCGTTGAATCCCTGGAAGCCTACTGCGGCCAGATCGACGCGCTGGCTGCCGCCGGCATCCCGCTGAACAGCCTGGCTGCCAAGTTCCTGGCCCAGGGCATCGCTGGCTCGCTGGAAGCTCGTGGTATCCCTACCGCCATCTTCCAAGGCGACGTGGTCTCCATGCACGAGTCCTTCGAGAGCAACCAGCTCGAAGACTACACCACCGAAGCTGAAGAGAAAGGCCAGGGCGTTCTGGCTCGTCTGGTCGCCATGCTGCGCGCCGCTGCCTCGGCAGTCGCCACTGCGATCAAAGAGTTCTTCACCACCATGGGCAAATCGGCCAGCGCCATCAAGGCGTCGGGCGTCAAACTGAAGCGCGTAGCTTCGGGCCTGAAAGGTGAAGCCAAGGTCAAAGAAATCAGCTCCGGCGGTTTCGGCATGGTCGTCGTTGGCGGCAAGGTCGATCCGAAGAAAGCCCTGGACGACGCTCACGGCGTCTACACCAGCGGCGTGCTGAAAGTGACCAAGGGTATCCGTGATTCCCTGCGTCCTCTGATCTCCGAGCTGAGCAAAGGCAGCGTCTCCGGCGCTTCGCTGAAAGCTGCTGGTGCAGCCGTCAATACCTCGGCCCTGGCCGAGCAGACCATCGCCCTGCCAGGCGGCTACAGCGCCGTGTTCAAGCCTGGTCAAGGCGAGAACTTCGACAAGCTGTCCGGTGCTACCTTCGGCATCAAGAACCCCGAGAAGAAAGAAGCTCCTGAAAAGAGCCCGATCCTCTCGCCTGCCGAAATTGGCGCCGTTGGCGACTCGCTGGTCAAAGTCGGCACCCTGATGGAAACCGCTCGTAAGGACGGTGACGCTGTCATCGCTGCCAACGAAGCGCTGATCAACGCCGCTTCGAAAGTTGTCGGCGGTGCTGGTCGTGCCATCAAGGACAAAGTCGGCCTGAACAAGTCCGAGACCAAGGACGACGATGCTGCCGCTCGTCAGCTGCTGAAAATGGCCAAGTCCGCCATCAGCGCCAACAAAGGCATCATCCCGACCTACGTGTCGTACCTGGGCAAGCTGTCCAAAGAAGCCTACCGCGCTGCTGCCGCTTCGGCCGGCAAGTACGGCGGCAAGGCTCCGGCTGCTGACGCCGGCGCTGCTGACAAGAAAGATGACGCAGCTGCGAAGAAAGAAGACGACGCCGCCAAGACCGAGTAATCGATCTGTAGCGCCGTAAGTATAGCGGGGGAGCGATCCCCCGCTATATGCCGTTGATAATATAGCTTAGCCTACCAAGCCGCCTCGACTAAAGGTACTTCCATGTCCATCTTTTCCAATTCCCTGCGGAACGCCTTCCGAGGCGCCCCAAGCTTTGAATCGGCTATCGTCGAAACTCCCGAACCAGAAGTCCGGGCCGACGAAGTCACCGACGAACTGATCATCCAGACCCAAGAAGAACGTGCTGAGCTCTCCGATGCTCTGGACGAAGTTCATGAGTTGGGTGAAGACCAACGCGACCTCGATACAGCCACTGCGGTGGTACACAACGTGGCCGCAGCCGTGAATGCCGCTGAGGACGTCCCAGCTCACGCTGCTGAAGCTTTCGCTGAAATCGCCAACGTTACCATTGCTGACGCCGAGAAGATCCTGGAGACCGATCTGCCGCGTCTGGAGACTGGTCCTGATGGATCGGTAACCGAAGCGTCGATGGAATCCTTTGGCGACTGGTTCAAAGGTGCAGTCAAGTCCTTTGGTTCTGCCATGGGTTCGTTCGTCGAGCGTATGGCTCTGTCCTTCTCTCGTCTGAACGACAGCTCCAAGGGCCTGGTCAAGCGCAGCATGCGTGTGCGCGGCATCATCGCCAAGCGTAAGGGTACCGGTGGTAAACCGCTCAAGCTGAACTCCGGTGTGCTCAAGCACCTGATCCTGGGTGACGGCTACAGCAAGAACCCGGGTGCGGACTTGAAGGAGTTCGCCGAGACCAACCTTGCGATCACCAAGGTGGTTGAGCAATATCACCACCGGTTGGCTGAGATCATCAAGACTCGAATCTTCGACGCCTTGAGCAGCAACACCACTCAGAACGTGTTGATCAACATCCCAACCGAAGACCTGCTGCGGGATCTCAAGAAGATCCTCGATGGCCAGCCGAAGAACTGGCTGGGTAACCAGGTCTACGCTATTCAGGAAAACCGTTACAACGTGATCCTGCAAGCGGTGTTGTCGTCCACGGCTACTGACGCCGGTATGCTCATCAAGCATCTCGATGCGCCAGCATCGCTGACCAATGATCAGATCGGTGTGATCCTGGCTCAACTGGAAGGTATCGTTACCGACCAGGTCAAGGCCTTGGAGCGCATCACCGATTCGACCACCTCCACCTTCAAGTCGGTGCGTAGCGTCATCCAGCAGCTGAACAAGTCTGCTGAAGACGACAAGGACGACGGTGTGGATCTGCCGCACAACGTCAACTACCTCGACTTGCTGCGTATCGAGAACGACATGGTGGCTGAACTCGGCCGCGTGTGCGATCGCCTCAATCGCTACCAGAGCGACCTGGTCGACCGTATCGACTCGGTGCTGACCTACGTCGAAGAGTCGGTCTTCCAGGACTGATAACCTCGGGTGCGCGGAGAGGGGTGTTTCCCCTCTCCGTGTATGCCGCCATTAGGTAGGAACCAGCATGCCAAGAATCACTGTGAAACTGGCATCGAACTACGAGAACATCAGCCGCCCTGTAGCGATGAAGATTGCTCGGGATGTGATGAAGGTGGTGGATATTCCTGAAACCACTGACGTGTTCATGCCTGGTGAGTTCGAGCAGATCGGACAAGCCGCCAACAGAACCGATCAAGGTGATGACGTTCAGCTCGAGAGTTACCGTAAGGTTAAGGTGACAGTCACCGACCGTATCCGTAACGAATCGGTGATCAATGCCATCATCCGTCAGAACGAGATGCCGCCCATGCTGGTGGATCCTAAATTGGGTATTTCCATTCGCCCAGTTTACATCCCGTCTGATATCACCATGAACTTCACCTACACTGCGCCCTCTCGTGTTGAGGTTACTCAGTGGCGGGATGAGTTTGCAGCACGTCGGGCCGAGAACCGTACGTCGCTTGAGCATGAGGTCAACTACGACATCCCGATGCAAGATGGCGTGGTGCGTATCCTTGCGCATCTACATGAGCTGCGTGAGAGGACTGCCGGTTACGGTGAAGACTTCCTGACTTACTTCAAAGGGATGCAGCGCCGTCCGTTCGGCACGGTAGGTACTCTCGATCACGTAATCGAGAAGAGCACCATCGTCATCCCTGAGAAACAAGTCAACGTGCAGGGGTGGTTTGACTTCAGCGACATCCCGGTTGAAGAGAAGGTCGACGGGAACAGCGTCTGGCGTATCGAGTTTACCTACAAGGTCATGTACCACAGGGCGACTCACCTGTACTTCGTATTCCCGATGCAGGTTCACCAGAAGATGATCTCTGCCAAACTCCTCGACAAGCGTGAGCGCTACAGTCTCGATGAGCTTTCCAAGAATGGTCCGATCGGTATCACTGCGCTCGACATCATTCGCGGTAACTACAACTTCAGTCCACCGCCAGCAGACGGTGTGCGTTTCCCGTCGTACGACGAATGGATCCCGGGTAAGCGGCGTCAGCCGATGTACACGGTGCCTGCGATGACGTGGATGCTGCAACTGGACCCTAAGGATTCTCAGGAACTGATCAACCTGACGCAGATCCCCAAGGTAAGGTTCACGGTTGAAGTAGATGCGTACATGCGTAAGATGCACGCACATCTGCACCGTAAGGGCGGCTCGACCATGCTCTTCACGTTGTTCGCTGACGATACGCCGATGAGTGAGGAAATGCTGACGATCGATGAGCATCTGAACGTCAGAGCGACCAGACCGTTGGACCTACGCAGACAGTACCATCTGCGGCTATCCTTCCCTACCTATTACTCTTTGTTCTCCGATGCTGCCATTCGTAGTATGCAGGTAGACCCGAAGTCCACCTTGTCAGTATTCCAGACGATCGTACCAGCGCTTGACGTTGAATACGCGATGGGAATTCTGCTTGATGGCAAGTATCTGCCAAAGTCGTACATCAAGTGGTTCTACAAGTATTTACAGGATAAGGGAATTGGTTTCGATAACGGTGGTGATTCTGGACCAGGCGGTCCTATCAACACCGGAGGCGGTGAGGCAGGGGCTCTGCCAGGGGGAGGGAATAAAGGCGATGGTGGTTCAGGTGGGCCTGGAGGGAGCGTCGGCGGCGGGGACGGTTCTGGAGGTTCTGGAGGTGGTAACTGGGGTCCTGGTGACCACTGGTCGCGTGAAGGAATGAATGGCAATAAATACGTGCAGTACCTCGGCATCATCGCCCTGAGGAAGTAAAGTATTTAAAGCCATACATAATCCACGCGTCATGAACATACCGAAAAGGAGCGGACCATGACTCGTGAGATATTCACGTACCTCGACGTTGCGATCACTATCATTGCAATAGTCGTATTCGGCGGGATCTATCTATACCTAATCGGTATCAGGATGGATAAAGAGCAGGCGGAGTGGGATGAGCGATATGCGATCGGCATGCTGGTCGCCATGGGATTCATCACCATAGTCAGCCTGATTTCATTGTTGTTCCCGAAAGGGTACGTGTGGCTTGTGGGTCTGATCACCCTGCTCGCTCTGGCGATTGACTATCGCCGTACTCGTCAGCTGAAGTGATATAATGGGGAGAGGCAAATGCCTCTCCCCTATGCCGTCTTTTTTTTGACTTTGGTATGAACATGAACCTGGCTCAGGAGAGATTCGATGCCATTCGTAGAAGAAGAGGATGAAGTACCGGCCGAGAAGCCTAACCTCATCATCAGTGAAGTTCCATACGTAACCCCAGTCGCCGAGACCAGGAACCAAGGTCACGAATCGCTTGCAGGCTTCGCAGCCGGTAAGAAGATGACGGTCGACTATTACAAGCAGATCCAACGCCGCGATTCGGCGCCTGCTTCGTATCAAGATGACCTGCCAGCTGCTTACGGTCAGTACGAGCTGATCAAAGGCTTTGAGCTGATCATCACTGACGACATGAGTCAGGATCAGAACACCAGCGATACTGGCGGCTTCGCCCTGACCGGCGGTGCGGCGGTTTACAGCATCGTCACGCCTGAGAACGGCGACATGTTCATTGCCGACGTAGGTAACGGTCGTCGCGTAATGTTCCAGGTGAACGAACCCAAGCGTGGTTCGATCTACCCTGAAGCCAACACCACGATCTCGTTCCGCGGTTTGCATTGGGTCGACGCGGCATTCGCTGAAAAGATCAACACCAAGCGCGTCAGCTATACCTACGTATTCCTGCGCGAGAACTTCCGCAATGGCGTGAAGGCGCTGCTGCGTGAAGAAGAAGTCTCGGTACTGCGGCGCCTTAACAAGGCCCGTAAGCGTTTGATCGCGATGTACTTCAAGGATCACTTCGACGACGCTCGTCAGACGTTCGTTGTACCGCACCCGACCAGGCTGGTGTACGACCCTAACGTCACCAAGTACATGAAGGCGACCCTCGAAACCATCGACCATCCTCACGTTCCGTGGATCACGGAATTGGGCGTAGGAGGCGATGTATATTCTAACCAATGGTCGCTATTCGATGTACTTGCTCGTAAGGACATCGACCTGCTTTATAGCTGTTCTCAGAAGTTTGGGTTCAGTCCCATTGGTGCTTACAAAGCCAGAGCTCACTTCGCCTCGATCTACTACAGCGGTGTCCAGCTGGTAGTGTCGGCCGTCGATCCGACGTGGAGTGCGAATAACAACTACGAGCCTCCTCACGCAATCGATTCGTTCGTCAAGGCCGATGTTCGCCAAGACGACATCCGGTCTCTGCTGCCACAGCTGGACCTGGTCGGTGATGAACCAGCGCCCGAATACGGCCAGTACATCAAACGAATCGTGGTGGATGATTACTACGTGTTCAGTAAAGATTTCTACGAGGACCTGCCTGGCCAGAGTCATCTCGAACGTCTGACGCGTCAACGCATCTCGGGGCAAGCAATTGATCTGGGTATGTTGGCAGACATTGCCGACTACGCAGTGAAGTTCGATAACCTCGAGCGCTTCTACTACATCCCAATCATTCTGACGCTGATCAAGTTGGCGCCTGGAGTATTCTGATGCGATCAACAACTCTCCAAGCTCGGGGCTTCAAGATCAGTCCGAAGAAGGTCGCACACGACACGTCGGATTACATCTTCGCCCGTTTCGAGCTACACGAATACGAGATCGACAACGCCCACTTCAAGATGAAGAACGGTCTTGGGCGGATGCCGGTCGTGGTACAGCAAGGTGGTGAGAACGAGATGCGGTGGATCGCTAACCAGATGGTTGCGACTGCCGATAACATCATCACCATCTGCGACCAGTTCATCGACGGCGCTACCATCCGGTTCCCTCGTAAAGAAACCGCGGTCAAGATCTATCAGCGTATCCTCAACCACATGGACGCCCACTTGGCTGCCATGCGTACCGACAAGATGTACGAAGCGCCTAACGCCGATGACTTCCGTCAGCTGGCAGAGTTTGCGCTGATGTGCCGGTCGGTTGGTGTGGATGCTGACCCTGATATCGACCAGCGCATCGTCAAGAACCAGATGCAGGGCTTCCTGCCAGTCCGCGCACAGTTCAGTCGTGCTGACCTGCCGGACGTGAAGAAAGAGCGTCTGGTGCCTAAGTCTGTCCAGCGTATGGATATCATCGAACGATTCCTGGAGGAACGTAATGGCTGAGTTAGAGACCTCTGCGCTGATGCAAGAGGTAGCTCTAATCTCCGCTGCTGCGGGCAGCCCGTACTTTCAAATGCGGGCTGTTATCCATGCTGGCGGAAAGGAGATCACTCCTCTCCAGATCCTGCGCAAAGATACAGAGCGTAACTATCGTGAGGCCATCGCTGACAACACCGCTATCGTGGTGGCTATCGGCGCTGGTACTCTGATGAACGGGATCGGTCCCTTCCAAGACGATCTCAAGATCACGCTGACGATCGTCGATGCTGATGAGAACGGCACTGAGTTCACCGACAAGCCGGTATTGGCAAGAACGTACTGCGCCTATCTGGGCGATGAGATCGCAAGACCTAGCGACTCGGGCTATAACCCGTCATTGACGGATACCGAGACAGCTGACCGGTCGAGCATCAAGTACGTGACCTTCATCTTGGAAGAAGTAGCTGCAGCGCAGCTGCGCAAAATGAGGGTGGGCTATATCGGCCGAGGTTGTCCTCCGTATGCCGTCATGCAGACGTTGATGGTGCGAGCATGCGGTGCGTTGAAGCTAGCCGCTGATGAAGCGGTTACAGGCTTTGACATGGCTACGCCAAACAACCAGACGCCGCGTGACCACGTCATCATCGAAGATAACACCGATCTGTTCGAAGTCCCAGACATCTTACAAAACGATCAAGGCGGCATCTACTCGACAGGGCTGGGCATCTATCTACAGGGCGCCTACATCTACTCGTGGCCTCTGTACGACTGCTATCGCCAAGCGTCCGCTAAACGTCTGCTGCAAGTGCTCCTTGCCCCTAACCGCCATTCGGTCATGGTCGATAAGACGTGGCGCCAGGCAGGCCGGGCAACGATCATCTATTCGGCAGGTGTGTCGAAAGTCCTCGACGACTCCTTCGGTCAACTGAACACCGGTGGTAACGCCGTACGATTCACGATGGCTAATCAGCTCGTCGACGGAGAGCTAGATATCGCCAACAACACCATGATCGCCCATCGCGGCAAGACGAACAGTGAGTTCTCTACCGCAGTGGTTGGTAACGGTCAGAACGTAGCGAATACGTCTGATCGGCGCATCACAGGGAACATGTACCACGAGGCCAGTCAAATGGCTAAGCGGGCAGGTGCTCTCATGCTGGTACCGTGGCGACGCAGCAACCCTGAGCTGATCACTCCCGGCATGGCTGTTGAAATCATGTACGACTTCAATGGCATCATCAGGACCATCGAAGGCACTCTGCTCAACTGCACCAGCTCTTACGAGTTGGAAGGTCAGGGCATGAACGCATTCCGCTACACTTGCGCATCGGTGTTGTCGATCTTTGTTGATCGTAACGACCCTGATTACATCGACTACATGAAGAACGGTGGTCAGGTTAGCCCAACGCCTGAGATCGGTAGTCTATAATTCTGAGGTGATACATTACCTGCATGAATTCACTGGGGCATCTTGCCCCAGTTTCTTTTTAGTTGGGTGAAAGGGATCCCAGATGGTTTTAAGAATCGAGGTGGCAATCAATGAGTGTTGTCCTATCACCGGATCGACCGCAAGTCGATCAAGGAGTAATGTTAAGCTTAGTCGTTCGAACTGAAGGAACGAACATCATTCACAAGCAGTTCACCGTAAAGAAACCATTCGATTACAGTGATTTCTTGGACCAGATCATCCGTGAAGGATTGATCAAGACGGACGAGGTCTTTCTAAGGCTCTCAGACCTGCTTATTAAAGGAGATTACGTCGAACCCGTTGAATCGTACATCCTCGATATAGGAATGCAAGGACGAGCTTCTAGCGCCCTTAAAGAGTGTCGTGAGTATTCGCTCAATAACGACACCTGCAAGATCAAGAACCTCATCAAGGATCTTGAGAAACAACTGTTCAGTTTCAATGGACCGGAAGGGACTCTCCATGTGCTCAAGGCCGACACTGGGGAGACATTAGGCCAAGTAACTGTCATGTTCGATACCGAGTCCGGCATCTTAAGAAAGATGGTGCTAGACGTGGTAGGGCCTGGGGATGCAGACTTCCCTTGGGATTTCAGGCAGGATATCGAATACGCCCTGAAACACCACATCGTAATGAATCATCCCGATATCAACAGTACCATGACAGTGCGCGTGCAGAGGTCGGAGCTAGCAATAGCTACGAGTACGCTCCTTGAACAGTGCTGACCAGCTGATCGAAGACATCGGCAACATTTCCAAGTCAAACTTCAATGAAGCGCCAATGGTGATCTCTCTAGCAGTCCAATACTGGCTAAAGGACCACACCGTAAGCGAACTCACTCGAGCTTTAGATATTAGCGATTACACCTACGCCGTCGGTAGAGACCTTCTGATCCTTACCGTCGACAACACCCACTTACGAATACCCCTTAGGAGCCGTGATGAAAGGGAAGACTCCTGATCTCTCTGCACTCAAGCAAGATATCTTCACAACCCTCGCAATCGCCGCACTGCTCAATCTGGACGATAACAGAGCCGTGCAGAACTGCGCTAAACGTTTGATCAAACGCGCCCCACGAGCGCTGGCTAAGAACACACTCTACCCAATGGCCGACAGCCTCCACGCTTACGATATCGTAATGGATGAGGTGGTCTTCCCAGAAGAGATCCTCACCATCGGTACTGCAAGACGTGAAGGCTACGAGTACGACATCGTCCTGAAGTGGCGCGAGTTCATCGACTTCGATTACCACGAGGTCGTGAGCTTGGTAGCTGCTGAGTTTGTCAAGCGCGGCATCATTGAGGGACGTGTCTACATGAGCTTCACTCATCCGTTCATCCGTCGTAATTACGACACGAGCGCATTCCTTCCAGATTACGCTCGATATAGTGCGGTGGAGCAGGATGCGGCATAAACGACATAGAGCAGGTGGGGAAACCCACCTGCTCTATGCTGTCTTTTTTTTTGCTATCGAGCGTTTCTGCGAATGCTGTTGTTGGCATGCGCAAAGACTTTCTGAGCAAGTGCGCCAGACGTTGGTAGTACGATGCGAGGCACGGCAATCATGCTTTTGATCATCGAAGCGATCGCAGCAGGACTTACCGGCAGCGCTTCCTTCCCGATCCTGCGTTGGATGCTCTGCATGGTGCTGATACGGGCCTTGAGGCCTTTCTCAACAAGGTTCATGGCGCGAGCCAGATCTTCCATGCGTTCAGCCACATGTTTGATCTCGACATCGCTCAGGACATCTACGCGGTGAGGTCGCTTAGGATTCTTCACGACACTCACTGAGGTGTTCAGGATCGAACCACCAGGCTTGGTGAGGTCCACTGTAAATTCAATGGACGTACCACCAGGCCATTCGATGGTCTTCGAAGGAGGTGCTGCGATGGTGTTCAGGTACTCCATGGTAACTGGCTTACCGCCCAACGCCATCTTGATGCAAGCATCAGCCGGATCGATGAAGGCATCCATCCACTTCAGAGCCTCGGTCTGCAAGATACCGATCGCGGCCTCAAGAGAAGCACGCGCCGATACTTGGTTACCCTTGTACATCAGGTAGTCAGACCACGAAGGAACCATGTCGAACGACATGCCGTTAGGCGGGTTGGCGTCTGGAAACTTGTCTTGCAAGTTATTCATCGCCATGATCATCTTTCTGACCGCCTTGGAAGTCTTCCCGTAGTTGACGACCAGCTGGGTGACTTTGTCAACCACCATAGCCAGCAACCCACGGAAGGATTCCCACAAGCGGGCCAAGAACGATTTCATTGCCCCGCCGATACCGGCCTTATCGGACGCTTCGGTGGATAGATCGAAGAGTGGGGTGTCGAGGACAATACCCCCTGCCGAGAGGATCTGGCCAGCCCCGGTATAAAACTGCACCGAGGTCTTGTCAGTCCACTTGTCGGCAGGAACGGTATCCAAGAACCTGGCAGTGTACGACTCCAGGCTCTCGGTAATGCTAGCGAGTTTCTCGAGGTTGCCCACGCTTTCGCCTAACTGCACGTCGTCAACTGGATCGAAGATCGGTCCGTCTACTTCGGCTTCGGTCAGAGGACCAAGGTCCTCAGCAGGGGTTTCGGGAAACAGGCTAGTATCAGTCATCCTTCTTCCCATCCTCTTTGTCGCCAGCCTTCGGTTCTTCCTTCTTCACTTCCTTCTCGTCACCGCCCTTGCTGTCTTCAACAGCCGGCGAGTCGCCTTTGTACATCTTCAGCGAAGCGGAGCCGTGGCTGTAGGCGTCCTGCACCAGGTTAGCCGAGTAAGGCAGGATAACCTTGGCCATCGAGGTGATGTTGCTGATCATGTCCGACAGCTGCGAAGAACGAAGACGGGTCGGGGTCGCTTTATTCGCGGCGCTGTGGATGTTGCGACGAATCTTCTCGAGACCCTTCACCGCAGCCTTCACGCCACCTTCGACTTTCTCCATGCTGTCCGCCACGTTGGTGATAGCGGTACCGAGTTCATTGATCTCGGTGATGGTCAGGACTTTGATGTCCTTGACGGCCGGAGCAGTCTTGGTGATCTTGGCTTTGATACCAGGGACCAGCTTGTCTTCGGAGACTTCGATCTCGAGCTTCTGACCACCGAAGAGATCACCACCTTCATCGGCGATGTCCTTCAGGTCTTTCGAGAACTTGTCGTCGTCGAGCACATCGCCTTCGGCAACGGCCTTGGAGAAGACTTCGGCCATCTTGGAGTAAGCGTCGATGGTCGGAACGGCTACGTGCATCAGCTCGTAGGTCGCCGAAGCAACAGCAGCGGCCGGCTTGCCCTGACTGCCGTTCTTGTACAGGTACTTGCCCCAAGCCGGAGCCCCGTCGAAGGTATCCTTCTTTGGAGTGCCCTTGGCTTTCTTGGCACGAGCCCACAGGTTCTCGCCGGCCTTACGGCAGGCCAGGGCGCTCTTACCGACTTTACCGGCGAACAGCATGATGTTGCTAGCCAGCGACGCCAGGGCTTTCAGGAAGGCTTCCCACATGCGCTTGACGATGTTCTTGCCCTTGGTCTCGGACTCGGCGCGGTTCTCTTCGTTGGTCTGCTCTTTACCAGCATCTTCGAAGGAGGCGGAGTAGATCCGCGAATCCATCGGAACGCCAGCGGCAGCGAAGATAGAGCCAACACCTACCTGGTACTGACGGGCAACCTTGGCGTTCCACTCGGCAGCAGGAACCTGCTCGAAGATGCCGTGGATGAAGGACTCGAGCGATTCGGTCACTTCAGCGATCTTGACCACTTCCTGACCGGAAGCGTCAGCGGCGATCACGGCGTTGTTCAGCTCACCGGCTGCTTCTTCGACCATGCACTCGACCAGAGCGGTCGGGTTCTCTTCCAGTTGCGCCTGGGCCGCGGCTTGTTGCAGTGCGTCGTCATGAACGAACATTGGGTGAATCCTCTATCAAGAGTAACGGCTGGCCGATGCGTCAATGTACTTGACACAAGCCTTGAGGGTTTTGAGGTAATACGGTACGGCGTTGGTCCAGCCCCAAGAGGCGAAGCCGCAAGCCTTGGAGAGAGCCTTCAGCGTTTGACGCAGCTCACTCTCTTTGATCTCGACACCGGTGTCTTTGACCGAGACGCTCTTGGTCAGCCGGGAGACACGCAGAGTGGTCTGACCCACTTTGTCCATGTCCTTCTCCAGCTTCTTCAGCACACCGAAGGCTTCGAGCACGGTATCGATACCGTGTTTCATCTCATCCTTGGTGAGCACAGGAGCGGTCTTGTCTTTGACCGTCACGTTGACAACCACCTTAGTGGTCGCAGTCAGCATCGGGACTTCGCCAGCACCTGGCTTGAGGTCGATAGCATGACCCACGGTGATGTCGATCTTGACAGGCTTGGTACCCTTCACGGTGGAGACGGCAAGATCATGCAGCTTCTTGTTCAACACCTCCATGTTCTTCGGATCGCTCAACGGCGACGGGAACTGGAAGTCGATGATGCTACCCCACAGGTTACGCCATTCGACGACGAAGTCTTCGAAGCGTGCCACTGTTTCCACGACATGGCGATCTGGCTTGGAGATATGATCGCTACGACCAGTCAACCAGAGCGCATCAGCACCTACGTTGATGGTAGCAGCAGGATCCTTCAACTCGCCATCCACGGCCTTGACTCTCTCGGCGACCTTCTTAGCGTACTCCTCCACCGACTTACTGCTGTTGGTGAGGCGTAGCCAGAAGGACTTCATCGATTCGCTGATCGATTGCAGAGCAGCGTGCAGCCAGGTCATGATCCTGGAAATGACATTACCCTTCTGGGTTGCCACTTCGGCGGAGTAATTACCGGTCACAGATTCGAAGGAAGGAGCGACCATCTCGGCAGGGATGTTTATACCACCTACCTTGAGGATGGATTCCACAGAGATCCTGAGAAGCTCAGCACCCTGTTCGTCGATACCGCCTTCGCCATAAATAGCGATGGTGTTGTCGACTACGTCGGTCAGACTGTCCGCCACGCAAATCCCAGTCGAGATCTCCCCGACATGTTGATTAACCGTAGCGGCAATATCAGACAAACTTTCGATATTGCCGTCCGCGGTGGCAGCAGCCTCGACGATAGCGCTCTCGAGGCTGTGATCAACTTGAGGTTTGTGTGGCGCCGACACTGCCGACAATTGCTTAAGCAGCGAGGCGCCCATTCACCATCCCCTTACTTTCGTTTCTGGTAAGTGGTGCCTTCTTTCTCAGGCTCCTTACCGTTGCCGTAGGAGGTGCTCTTCTTGCCGGTAGCGTCGTAGCCGATGGCCTTGTTGTCATCAGGCTTGATGGTCTTCAGCTCAGGAGCATCTTTGTCCTGACCAGCCGAACCACGGCAGCTGCGGTCAACCCAGGCGGCGTGCGCCTTGACGGAGCGCAGGAACAGAGGAGCTGCCTGTGCCCAGCCTTGAGCCATGACCTGCGAAGCGCCGACGACGGACTTCAGCATGTCGCGGTGACGAAGCTGCTGAGCCTTCATGTGAACGTTATCCTCAACCTTGGCCAGCATGCTTTGGTTGAAGGCATTCGAGGACGCCCACTTCTGCAGACGCTTGGCATCTTTCAGCCATTCATCGACCTTGGTCTTCATGCCATCCAGGACTTTCAGTGCCTTGTCGCACACCTCGATACCGGACTTGCAATCAGACAGCGAAACGCCACGGACTTTGGTGTCCTTCGGCTTTTCCTTACCTTCGACTTTCAGCTTGGCGCCGATCATCGGGAACTCGTTGTTGGCGCCTTTCGACACCTCGACCGAATAGCCAGGAACGATCTCGAGACCCTTGAGGTGGGTAACGCCGGATTCCATCATGCCGCTCATCGCGTTGGTAGCGGAGCTGAAGGTTTCCTGCAGACCACCGACCTTGATATCGGCGATAGGGCCGAAGGTGCTGGTCCAGCGCTGAACGAACTTCTGGAAGACCTGAACGTTCTTGTTCAGGCTGGCCGAAGGGTTGCCGCCATCGATGAAGAGGATCTCGCCACCCAGGCTGATCTCACCAGCGCCGCCATCACCCTTCTGGGCGTTGACTTTGTCTTTGACCTTGTCGACGTACTTCTGGACACGACCAGCAGTAACGAAGAAGCGGGTGAAGAAGTTGCTGATGCCGTCGATCACAGCGTGGTAGGCGTCAGCCAGCCACTTCAGGATGCGGCTGATGACGCCGCCCTTCTTCTCTTCGGCTTCGGTCGAGTAGTCGGTACGAGTCATACCGCTTTCGAACGATGGGACGAGCATGGACACCGGGATGTCGAGGCCAGCAGCCTTGAGCACCGATTCCATCGAGGATTGCAGGATGGCTGCACCTTGTTCGGTGATGCCGTCTTCGCCGTAGGTTTCGATGGTCTGGTCAACCAGATTCTCGATAGCGCCGGAGGCTACGGAAGCCTTGGACACTTCGTCGGCGGATTTTTCGATGTCGTTACCGATGGCACCGATAACTTCGATGTCGGAGTCGATTTCGTCGGAGAGGGTGATTACTTCACGCTCTTCTTCGGCTGCTGCGGCTTGGGCTTGGGCTGCGATGACTTCCTCGCTCGGTGCGAGGCTTTCCATCGAGGCGCCAGCCAGTTGCTTGAAGATGCTCATGTTTCACTTCCTGATCAGGGGAATGGATGGCTATAGAATTTGGTTACTCGGCTAGCTCTCGATATTGTTCGAGGTTCGCGCGCACGAAATGCTTGATCGAACCGAGGTAAGTCAGCCCAGCGAAGTAGGTCTGACTGATCGCACGGCAGTGAGAGTCGATCATGGTGGTCAAGGCGTTGAATACGTTGGCGTCTTGTTCCAGCTTGTCGTAATCGACCTGAGGTCCCCGGCGGTTTGCTTCCATCTTCTGCTTCATGGCATCGTAGTGGCGATTGCCCAGCGCTTCGTAATTCTTCTTACGAATAGCCTCGATCCGCTGATCGAACTTATTCAGCGACTTGACGGCAGCGGCTTCGCCACTGCTTAGTTCATCGATGGCTTTGAGGGAAGTTTGGCAGGCCTCTTTCATGGCAGAGGCTGCGAGTACAGCGCCGGTATAAGTGTGGTGCTTCATACCGGAACGGCCCTCAACGTTAACGGTCGCGATGCCGATGTCGAGCTTCATTTCGCCGATTAGATTGAATTTGTACTCAAGGCCTAACTTGCTCCGGATCATACCGCCGGTCTCGACTTTGTTCTTGACCGGAGTTACCGATGTCGCGTCGAAGTTCACCAACTTCTCGATGTTACTGACGATGGTATTGGTGGCTTTGGCACAAGCGTCCAGACCTGAACGAATGTTCCCCGTACCAACAAACGCGCCACTGGCGTTGATCACGTACGGGTCGTTAGGACGGCGACTATCGGAGAATGGCTCGGCTTTATCCTTTGCGATACGACCGATGGCTTCCAGCATCTTCTTGAGGTCGGCCTCAACGCGGATGAGCTTGGTCTTCTGCAGCCCCATGAACTTGCGAATCATCTTCATCAAGTTGGAAACGGCCGCTTTGATCCATTCCCAGATACGCTTGAGCATACCCGGAGACTTTTCAGAGGCCTCAGTGCTGTAACCGACGTCCAGCTGCATGAAGTCATAAGTGAGCGCACTTGCGCTCTCCATGCTTTGCTGGTAGTTGCTGCGGTCGAACTGAGTGGTTGGTAACCAACCATCGGCGAGTTTACGATCGTACCCGCTGACGATGTTGAGAGCCTGAGTCGCTCGATCGATCTGGTCGTTCAGATGGAGGATCTTTGCAGCCTCGGCCTCGTAGTTATCCGTGGCAACATTAGCGATACAACTGGCCGATAGCTGCTTCAAAATACCTGTCATTTTACACGCTCGCCACAGCTATTATAGAAACGGTGGATCGTAGCAAACAGACCCACTCCCATAGGATCTTTTGGAGGCAATGTGGCTACCAAACGAGTTGCCGTCATCGGCTCGAGGGAAACCCCAGACAATGTATGCCTGCTCGCTAAGAGGTTCACAAACATCCTCGTAGAGCTAGGCTATGCCATTTATTCAGGAGGCTGTCCTAAAGGGATGGACTACGCAGCGCTAAAGGGCGCTTACGGCCACAAAGCTTCCGATAAGTCAAAGAACCGCATCTATCTCGCATGGGATGGAATGGCTGATCTCCATCATGATCCAGCTAACGGTTTTTACGACGCTACTAAGTTTGAGAACTACGACATAGCAAAGATCATTGCGGAGCTAGCGCGCGGTAGTTGGCACGGCCTCTATGAGAAGGGGATCATGCTGCATTCCAGGAACCCGTACCAGGTCCTAGGAGACGATCTTTGCAGCAACGTGGACTTTGTGCTCACCTGGGCTATCCCGTCCGGTAAACAAGGTCGGGTGAAAGGCGGTACGGCGACTGCCGTGCGGATTGCCGTAGAGCATTTCATCCCGGTGTACAACCTCTATTACGAAGATGTATTTAACCGAGTCGATCACTTCGTCAGCTCGGTACTAATGCAAAGGGCGGTAGACAATGCTAAACGGTAAACGCGCCGTGGTCACGGACATCGTGTTCATGACCGCGAGCACTGGTGACGTGAAGCCGGTGATCGTCCTCGACGATAAAGGTCAGGTGGTTCTGCGTAACGTTCACCTGCTCAGTTATCACGCGGTATTGGTAGGCGACACTATCGAGGTCGACAAGTTCGGTGAGATCACTTCGGTCATTAAATGCGAACGTCCAGTCGATGCTCATCCAACCGCCATACCTGACAAATGCCCGTCGTGTAACAGCGCACTGCTGACCTATCCTCGGAAGACCTCTCTTAAGTGCACCAAGTCTCACAGTTGCCGTGACCAGATAATCCCTAGGATCGTGCGATACCTCGACCTGATGAAAGCTCCCCTCGAGCAAGTAACCGTGAAGGCCCTTTACGACAAAGGGTTGGTGCGCGGCATCCCTGATCTCTATTCCCTGCGCGGTCATCATTTGGTCGAGGTGGGTATGTCGATGCGCGATGCACTGGACTGGATGACCATGCTCGACGACCCTCACGCCATCGAGTTTTCCGATCATCTCTATGCACTAGGGATTCCTGGGATGTCGAAGAATGCAGCCAAGGACGTCACCAGTGCTCATGGCGACTACGACTCTCTGCTGAAGAAGATGGAAACCAGACCTACGGAGATGTTGCAGGTCCACGGATCTCCGGGTCTACTGGAGTATTACGAGAGCATGCACGGTAGAGAGGTCCTTCTAGAGATGCGCGATATTCTGAGGTAGGACTATGCTTGTCGATATAAAAGGAGACATGCTGAAGCTGGCCCCTAAAGGCTCGCTCGTAGGCATTCCGGTAAACACCGTAGGCGTGGCTGGTAAAGGCCTTGCCTGTTACATGCGGGAGCGCTGGAAGAAAGCTCACGAGCACTACGTCAAGGCATGTAGACGAGGCCGGATCGCAACGGGCGAACTCGTAACTTACGAGGTTGATGCATTCACCTTAGCGTTCCTTCCTACCAAGTACCATTGGCCTGATCCATCCGTTCCTGATCTCATCAAGGTAACGCTGGCGCGGCTCGATAAGTACATGGAGCAGAATCTAATCACGGAGTGTCATATCCCGAGGATCGGATGTGGCGAAACGACGGGGACGTTGGATTACAGGACCGAGGTCAGGCCTTTGATCGAAGCACGGTTCGGTGATAACAACGTTACCGATACGCTCTACGTGTACGACTGGTAACGGCATAGACGGCGGGCGGGAAACCGCCCGCTTATGCCGCATCTTATCGCATCTAAAAAGTTTTCAGTCACACATAGTCAGCGCGATAGCACACCTTGAGACCTCGGAGGTCCGCCATGTTTTACGCCAGTGAAAAAGAAGTGGCTAAAGCGAAGGCCCGCTTTAGCAAGGTACACCCGACGGAACTTGATCACGGCATGCACAGCATCTGCCGAAAGATCAACAAGATCCCAACCGTCGCCACGCTCGCCAGCAGCATCGGCGCGCCAGAAGAAGGTAAGGTCCGGTTCTACGTCAGCTTCATCGTCGCGGATGAAGCCGGCGAGCGTCGGATGAAAGATCTGTACAAACGCTGGTGCATGAACCTCGGCATGGAGCGAGTCACTGAGGAAGTAACCATCCCAGTGGCTAAGAACACCCTGCTGAACGTGCACCGTACCGAGATGCCGCACGAGGTGGATGACATCATCTGGTTGTGGACTCTCGAGACCATCGTCGATGTTGAACACATCACCCCGATGGTAGCTCGCGAAATGCTGAGCAATGCCGTAGATTCGATCACACGCTAAACCTAGGAAGGGTAGTCAATAGTGACTACCCTAACCCGAACATACAACGACCGCGGAGGTCAACATGAAATACAAACCTTTTAAGCTGGCCCTGACTGGTATCATGATTGGCGCACTGTTCGCTAGCATGACTGCCAACAACTTCTTCAACGAATCTGGCAACGCCCAGGCCGCTCGCGCCGCTTTTGCATCGGTGCAAGGAGAATGAACATGGAAGGTCAAGTAAAGGTAACCCACGATGCTGAAGGTCGAGTGTTCTTCCCTGAGCACTACGAGTTCCATGGGCAGAAGTGCCTGCACTACACACTGCTGCGCAAAGCGGATCTGGCTGAACAAGCCATGCTGCGCAAGACCGTGGACGGCAAGCACCACTACGTGAGGATCGTCACTATCATCGACGATCTGAAGTATCGTGACTGGTGCGCATTCGCCCAGTGTCATGACAAGCCATCTCCGCTCTACGGAGATAACCGCGCCGATCAATTGGAAGAGATCTATCAACACCTCTCCACTGTGGACGGCATAAAGAAGAGTGCGATCTGGCCGCGCTTGCTGTATGCGCGTGCGCAGCGAATCGCACTCTAAATTTCCCAAGGCACACATTACCAGCATAGACATGCGCTGTCTTTTGTCCCTAACCGAGGAGTAACATCATGGCTAACTTTCTTCGCAGTGTAGCTGTAGGCGTAACCGTAGTGGTTGTAGCCAACATCGTAATCTCCCAACTCCACAAACGCGGGTACATGTAACTCGATTCAACCATCGACCGAGGAGGTCAACCAATGCTTAACTTCATCGACATCGTTATCGCTATACTTACCGTCGGCGGCGCCACTTTCAGTGTCGGCATCCTGATCTACGGGATTGGTTTCAGGGAAGGTGCGCGTTACTTGGTCAGCTACCACCGTGCGCTGGGTAAATGGTCCGCCAGCATCGACGTCGTGAGTTTGGGGCTGTTCTTGATCGCCTACAACTACTTCGGTATGTCGTGGAGCATCTGGGCCACCGTATACTCGACCTTCATGGTCTATGGCTACACCGCAATCGGCTGCTGCATACGCGCCGAGTAAGGATATGTCAGAGGCGGCCCAGCCGCCTCATTCCTTTCTTTTTTTTTGTCAGCGGAGTGGCAAGTATGCCCAGCAAAAGTAAGGCCCAGTACAAGCTTTTCGAGATCGCGTCTTACAACAAGGACTTCGCTGAGGCCCGCCACATAAACCAGGAACAAGCCAGGGAGTGGCACGCCGAAGATAAGAAGAAACGCAAGGAAGATCCTAAGTGGTACGAGAATCTGCCGGAGAAAGCAGAAGACGACGACAAGAAGGATAAGAAAGAAAAGAAGAGCGACAAAAAGAAAGATGACAAGAAGGGCGATGAATCCATGGAGGCTAAAGGCCTGCTGTGGGATATCGTGGTCGGCTTGACCAACTTCTTCAGCGGCACGAAGAAGAAAGATGAAGACAGCAACGAGATCTACGAATCGAAGTGGACCTTCATCCAGAAAGCTGAGAAGACGGTGCAGGGCACCTACACGAACAAGGAATGGCTGTCGCAGATCGAAGTGACCGACGCCATGATCCCGTTCGGTGACATTGGTCCTCTGCTACGCCTGAAGCCTTGGCCTCAGAACCTGCTCGACGGCATCGAGAAAGGCGTCAACGAGATCGAGAAGTTCCTGATCGATTACAGTCGGGAAATGACCAAGTACATGGGCAAGATGGAAACGCTCTGGGGTGAATTCCTCAAAGCCGATGACTACACCGAAGCAAAGGTCAAGCTCCTGGCTGAGCAAGCCAAGATCGCAGGACCAATGAATGCGCTGAAAGTGCCGCGCGGTACACTCGGTAACTTCAAGATCGAAGTCAAACGCGACATCTACCACTCCATCGTACAAGAGCCTCAGAACAGCCCAAGCTACTGGCCAGCCCTTACCGTCAACGGTGTGGAGAAAGCCGGTAAGCTCATGTTCAGGATCCTTGGTATCCTTGACGATCAGTACGGTCGTCATGAGTGGTGGTACACCGACGTGATGGACGATTTCAAATGGGCTGCTCGCAACGGTAAGTTCGAGAAGAACGAGAAGAACGAGAACGCGTTCTACTCGGTGACTGAGTTGGTGGATAACTCCTACGACCCCGTCAACTACTATTACGACCAGCCAATGATCGACCAGCTCGTCAGAACGCTCAAAGCGCTCGACAAGTTGATCTCGGCCTCCGTCAAATAAACATAACGCCCCGGTTGACACCGGGGCTTTATGCAGTTAAATTAACTACGGTCACACATTGTAGACCTGCAATACCATACCGACCGTGAAGGTCATTATCTTAAAAGGAAGTTGTAAATGCGTCCAATGAAACAAGCTGTATACTCCTCCCGCACTGCTGACAAATTCGTTGTTCGTCTGCCTGATGGCATGCGTGAGCGTATCGCAGAAGTAGCTCGTGAACATCACCGTTCGATGAACTCTGAAATCATCGCACGTCTGGAACGATCCCTGATTGAAGGCGATCTGGTTGATGAAACCGGACCGACCCCAGTGATCGACGTTACTGATGCGTGGAGCCCGATTCCAGGCATGGTGGTAACGATGCGTAAAGGCGAATACCGCGGCCAGCCGCTGATCCTCCAGAAGCTGACCATTGATAAGAAGAGCGGTAAGCTGATGGCAGTCGTCACCGGCCACGCAGGCGGTGGCGAAAATCCAATCGGCGATCTGATGCCGTTCCTCGTTAAGTAAAAGATTACAGCCTCCGGTTATCATGTAGTACAACCGGAGGCTGTAACCAATGACTCAACAGAAAGGTTATCTGATTGCTCTTGAAGGTACCGACAAGGTAGGCAAGAGTACTCAACGCGCCAAGATTGGCAAGTTTTACGAAGATGCTGGTTTCCGAGTGCACTACACTCGCGAGCCAGGTGGGACCCCAGCAGGGGAAAAGCTGCGTGAATTTCTTTTTGCCGAAAGGAAGGACGGGCAGGAGATTTCCGACATCGCCGAGCTCCTGTTGTTCTTCGCAGCACGCGACATTCACATCAACCAGCTCATCAAGCCGCTGCTGGCTGACGGCTGGATCGTCATTACCGATCGCTATGTCGATTCGAGCTATGCCTACCAGATCGCCGGCGGCGGTGCGCCTGTCGAACTGATCAACATGCTCGACAAACATGTCGTGGGTGAGGTCGTTCCTGACATGACCTTCCTGCTGACCGCTGATGTGAACACCAAACTCCAGCGCGCTGAAGGTTCCACTCGCGATGCGATGGAGCTCAAGGGTTCCGATTACTACGCCCGCGCCGAGCAGGCTTATCTGGACCTCGCTCTCAGCGAGCCTGATCGTTATCGCGTCATTGACGCTAACGTCGACGTCGAGCAAGTGTTCGCACAGATCCTCCCAACCCTGGGTGAGATCGATCGTGATCTGCGCAAGCGTCCGACCATGACCATCGACTCGTTGATGGCCGAAGGTGCTCACGCAGATATCGAGCCAGGCCGTGCAATGGATCCGGTTAAGCCGATCCCGACCGAAAACTGCCCTGACCTCTGGCTTGCCGGCGGTGTTGAAGTCCTCCCAGGCTTCATCATTGCTCCTCAGGTCGGTACTGCGATTCAGGAAGGTGCGCCTGCTGGCCATCTATTCGTCGAGTACACCGAAGGCCTGAACTTCATGAACGCCGTTGTGCCATTCTGGGTCGAGACCACCTGGAATACCGCACAACTGTATTCGCTGAATACCGAAGTCAGCGCGAATGTCATCCGCAACATGCTGATGGCAATGACCAACAAACCTGATGTCCTCGTCGATGTCATGGTCGTGGTCGACAACTTCGCAACCAACTTCGGCACCCACCATCTTCGTAAAGGTAGCCGCTACCCGGCTGAACGTTGGTTCGATCTCCCGGAGCCGTCGCGCAGCCTTGACGCCATCATCCCGGCTCGCATCGGCGAAGCTGTTCGCGGCTGCGCTGCGATCTCGACACCTATCGACGAACATCCTCTCCAGCGTCTGGAAGGCATCGACCGCTCGGTATCGATCAGAACCTTGAACGATGGTCGTATCGAACTGCACGTCGTCATCGATGCCAACGATCAGCGTCCGTACGACACGGTCCAATCTATCGCTGAATTCATGCTGCCGCGCAGCCGTGGTTTCGTCGCTGACGAGAAGGGTGAATAAACATGTCGCCGATCAACGAAGAATACAAGTACGAGAAGCAGCTTGAGAGCATCTTCGGCCTGGAGATCATGCAGGCAATCGTCCTGCTGAACACTCCGCGCCAGGGCGTGATCAAGCAAGACGTCGAGAAGTTCTGCCACGACGCACGCTGGGACATCGTCTCGCGTACCCGTAAGCGGATGGAAGCGTCTCGTACGGAGCTGCACTTCATCCCCTACGGCACCGTGTCGAAGTGGCCAGGTGAAGGTAATAAGAAGTCCACCCTGTCGTACAAGCGCCCTGACCAGAACAACGGTGAAGTGCGTCTGTCCGGCAAGCGTTCGGTAGGGTTTGCAGGTCATGTCGATTCCATCGACTACGTCCGTAGCCCGAAAGGCGTGATCTACGCCTACCAGACGCTGCGCGCTTCGTTCATCCGTGAGGTAGACGAAGAGCTGCGGTTCTACCACCCAGGTCTTGGCAAGTTCGTAACCATTGCCGATGATCCTGAATACTTCTGCGTGGAAGCGCGAGGTTTCATCTATGACACCACGGACGACGTCGGCAAGACTCACCTCGGTGTGTACTTCGATGTTGAAGTACAGCCAGTACTTGAAGTCACTTCGGGCGAAGAAGATGCAATCGAAGACGTCAAATGGCAAACCGGCTTTGAGCTGGATGATACCATCGACGTTTACGAAAACTGGTCGCAGTTCATCATCAGCGCAGACCTTGCGCCGGTGGTAGGTTGATCCACGCCCCGCCAGCAATGGCGGGGCTTTATGTCCCTCAATGTAAGGAAATAGAAAAAAATGGCCAACGAAGCAATGCTGTCCCCAATGAATGATTGGACCTCCGATGACTTCACTCAGGTACCGTGGGAGGATTCGTATTTCGCTGAACCTATCCATCTCTTCCCGGGCATGAGCATCTGCGTCAGTAACGAAAAAGACCTCGTGAAACTCCCTGATGCTGACGGCTATCTGCACATCCGCATGAAGACCGACAAGGGCGAGAAAGACTGGGCGATCTTCTTCAAGTTCGCTCCAGATATCGACTGGGACAAACGTGAATTCGCAGTTCTTGATGTTGTTCGCTTCAGTAAGCTTATTGCCGAAGAAGTGGTCTACAGCGTACAAGACCCTAATGTGGAACTGAAGCGCGTCTGGTTCATTGACGCTGCCCGCTTCGGGCTTGACTTCAAGTCGGTGATGTACGGAAGTGCCGATAATCGCAACATCCGTTCGGCTTGGGGTCCTGGTGATGAGCCTAAACAGTCGTCGGCGGTGGTGATCCGCTGATGAGTACGATGACCACATTCCTGGAATCAGGTCTGCTCGGTCTGCTACAGCAAGGCTGGTGGCGGGATAATGTTCTCGCCATCTTCCCTTTCCTGGACGCACTCACCAAGGAAGACTATCACCACATCGCAATGGCGATCCTGTATCTTGGCAGCATGCTCACCACGTTTACTGAGGCCTTCCTCAAAGCCTTCCAGTCGCGAAACATCATGGCAGGCCATTACTGGTCGGCTTGGTTGACATCGTGGCTGGTAACGACGTGTGCTGTGGCTAGTGTATCGTTCATCGTCATGGGCGGCTGGGTAATCTTACTGACCTCTGGAATAGGTGGGTCATTTGGTTGCATTGCGGCCATGGCGGCTCATGAGCGATTGTTCAAATCAAAACATACAAAACCGGCTAATTAGATAGAAGACCATTGGGAGCAAACTGATGTCCGATCCAGTAATCCACAACCTTGTTGATGCTCAGTTCGTCGACAAGTATCGCCATTGCCTCGATCACGGCTGGTTCCAAGAGGACCGCACCGGGGTGGGTACCTACGCCACTCACGCAGCGGTCATGCGCTTTGACTGCCAGTTCGGTCAGATGCCGATCATCAGCCTGCGCGGTATCCTACCTGAGAAGTTCCAGCACGAGATGCATTGGTTCGTCTCCGGTAACACCAACATCAAGTACCTGCGCGACAACAAGGTAGGTATCTGGGACAGCTGGTTCATCAAGGGCACCGACAAGTACGATGAGCCGCGCATCAGGCGCCGCACTTGCCAGCAGCGTATCGACCTGTCGTGCACCACCCTCGAAAATACCGAGGCGATCCAGAAGTTCATCGAACGTCGCATCGAGATCAGCGGCATTGGTGGTCCCGAAAGACTTTCGCTGCTGCCCGGGCGAAGCTCGAAGCAGGTGACTTACTCCAATCTGGCCGATGCTGACATCCATGAGATCCACAAGTTCCTTGACCAGTTTGGCGTAGCTCGCGTGTACGAGTTCTGGGACGCTGTGGAAGGCGACACACTCACCACCCAAGAACGTATCGAGCTGGCTATACAGACGGGGAAGGTCTACATGGTGGTGCCGTTCCTCCATGGGTTCCATCCGGGCGGTGGTCGTGAGCCGTACGAGTACCTGGACTTCAAGCATCCGAACATCGCCAGTAACTTCGGGTTCGATCGCGACCAGGTCGACGGTTTCAACCACATCCTCGACTACAGCGGCATCCCACGCCGCCGTAACGTGCCGAAGCGCCTGTCGCTCAAGCGTCGGTTGGCGCGCCTGTCGAAGAACCGCGAACATGAATGGAGCCGAATCATTGGCGCTATCATGATGGGTGAGGACGATCCTGCTGAAACCAAGACCGTCCCGGTGGTCGTGTTCCGCAACGGCAAGTTCGAGGACGATATCCTCAACAACGCCCAAGTGGAACGGGTAGAGAAACTGCTGGACTTCTTCGGCATCAATGCGTGGCCTCTGCTTGAAGCTGACATCGGTGCGGGTGGTTACGGCGCACAGTGGCGCAAATGGCAGGATTGGCAAGTAGTGTCCAATGCTGACAATGCCGTCCCTAGCTTCTCCGACTACATCAAGCAGGGCTACTTGAAGTGGGGCGAGATTCAGCCAGAGTTCACCACTCTCGGTCACTCGGTCATGCACCGCAGCATCGACCAGTTGCAGAACTGTATCGATACGCTACGCACCAACCCGGATGACCGTCGGATCATCGTGACTGCTCACAACCCCGGCCGTACCTGGCAGGCAGCGCTTCCTCCATGTCACCTGTACTTCCAGTTCACCTCGCAAGTGCTCACCATGGCGCAACGCGTGAAGCTGCTGAAGTACAAACATCGCGATGACGTCGAGCTTCCCCAAGGCGGTGCTGGTAGCGTCGATGAATATCTCGACAAGCAAGACATTCCGCGTCGTGGCCTGAACTGCTTCGTCCTGTTGCGTTCCAGCGACCTGCCGCTGGGAGCCGTGTTCAACGTAGCTCAGTACGCCTACCTGCTGCACATGGTAGCTCACGTCACCAACCACGCTCCGATGGAACTCGTAACGGTCGGCGTCAATGCTCACATCTACCTCAACCAGGTCGATGCGATCAAAGAGCTGATCTGGCGCGACTCCGACGGTGACTTCGATGCCCGCATGGTCATCAACGGTAAGTTCGACAACATCGACGACATCAAGTTCAGCGATGTTGAGATCACCGGCTATACCCACGGTCCGTTCATGGACATCCCTGTCGCTGTATAAGGAAAGTAATCATGCTGGGAACACTCCTCGTAATCGGGGCCTTTGTCATAGGCCTTCTTGCCGGGAGTTTCCTGGCATGCTGGTGGGTTCTCCGTCGCGGCAGACGTATCGCCGAAGAACACAATGCTGACTTGAGAATCCTTCGTCGCCGGGCGAAACGGTACGGCTTCCTGCTCGACATGAACAATTTAGAAGTCGTGTGTTTCGAATGCGGTAATGCGAAGGGTGATGTCTGTCATGACGAGCAGAAGCGACTCGCGTTCATCCGTAAAATCAAAGCCCACAAACTACTGTACCTGAACATGCTGATGGAACACTTTGGAGTAAAGTAATGATCAAAGTAATTGCCACCATGAACTTCGCCACTGGCGTAATGTCCCGCGACATCGCTGTCAAGATTGGCAAGTTCCCGGGCGGTGAGATCGATGTCAAACTCGATCCATGCGATGCACCGATGATCCGTCCTGACGTGACCATCGTAGCCCACCTCAGCAGCTCCGACCTGCTGATCGGTCTCATGCTCACCGCTGACGCTGTGCGTCGCCGCTGGCCGGGCTGTGCAGTACGTCTGTTCATCCCGTACCTGCCGTACGCTCGTCAGGACCGCGTCTGCAACGAAGGCGAGGCTCTGTCGCTGGCAGTGGTTGGGCAGATGATCAATTCGATCAATGCGGAAACCGTGACCATCGTGGACGCTCACTCCGAAGGCGCCATGACCGGTATCAACAACTGTGTCAACGTCAGCGCCCTGGAGTACATCGGTAAGCTCCACCTGCCCGAAGGTCTGGTGTTGATCGCTCCTGATGCCGGTGCGCTCAAGAAGACCTACCAGTACGCCAAAGAGCTCAAGGCGTCTGAAGTCATCGTGGCCAGTAAGCACCGTGACCCAGCTACCGGCAAGATCTCCCACACCGAGATCTACGGTGATGTTGATGGCAAGAATGTCATCATCTTCGACGACATCTGTGATGGCGGCCGTACCTTCATGGAGCTTTCCAAGAAGCTGCGTGAGAAAGGCGCTAAGTACATGTCGCTGTTCGTAACCCACGGCATCTTCAGCCACGGCTACGACGAAATGCCGAAGTATTTCGATGCGATCTACAGCACCAACTCGTTCCACGGTAAAGGACGTGGCCCGCTCTGCCCTGACGGCGAAGTGCGCGAAGGCTACCACTGGCTCGAAGTTTAAACACCCACCCGCAAGCAAGGACGTAACATGTCTCTCAAGAAACTGTTCAAAGCTTTCAAGATGTTCGGCCCTACCGGTACCGATGGCTACAAACAAGGCCATGGTCCGATGTATCCCGACGGTTCGTCGTTCCTCTACGCCAACAGCACCGCGCGTAGCGACAAGATCTTCGCTCGATCGCCGAGTTGTAGTTCGATGTGGGACCGTAAGATCCTGGTCACCGGTCACGTAGCCGCGCTGCATGAAATCGTCAGCATGTGGGAAGAGAGCTTCTTCAGCAAGCCGAAGTCCGACGTGCTCTACAAGTTCAAGCGCCGCTGCGACACCTACATCGGCAAAGACAAGGTATCGGCCAAGTCCCTTGCCAACCTGCACGATATCGGTCACCTGCCGCTGCGTATCCTGGGCGTGGAAGAAGGTACCCGTCTGCCGATTGGCGTGCCTATGTACGTCATCTACGACAGCAACGGTAATGTCATCGATGAAGGCTCCGAGTTCTTCTGGCTGGCCGAGTTCCTCGAAACCATCATGTCGAACATGACCTGGAAACAGGTTACCGTCGGCACCATTGCGTTCGAGTACCGTCGCGTCCTGACCAAGTGGGCCAAGATCACCGGCGTGCCTACCGACTTCGTCAAGTTCCAGGCTCACGACTTCTCGTACCGTGGCATGTCGGGTATGGAAGATGGCGCTCGTTGCGGCGCGGCTCACCTGCGCGTGTTCACCGGCAGTGATACCATGCCGGCCATCGACTACATCGAGCAGATGTACAACGGCGATGCCGAGAAGGTGATGATCGCAGGTACCATTCCTGCGACTGAGCACTCGGTGGCAACCGCGAACATCCTGAGTCGGCTGCGTCAGATGGTCAAGGCTCGTCGAGCCGAAGGCGCTACCGAAGAAGAGCTGCTCTCTGAACTGAAAGGCATGCGCCTGGAAGCAGAGCGTGGCTTCATCAAGGAAATGTTGACCGTCAAGTTCAAGACCGGCATGCTGGGCCTGGTGTGCGACAGCTTCGACTTCTTTGGCGTACTGACCTCGGTCCTGCCTTCGCTGAAGGAAGAGATCCTGGCTCGTCTGCCTGACGAGAACGGCATGGCCAAGCTGGTCATCCGTCCTGACTCGGGCGATCCTGTAGAAATCATCTGCGGCGTGGAAATCCTGGACCAGCTTGCTGCCGAAGCTCAGATGGTGAACTACAAGCCGGAGTTCGTCTACTTCAAAGATCCGGAAGGCAAGATTCACAAAGCCACCAGTATCGCCGGTAAAGCGATCTCCCGCACCATCAGTCAGGTCAAGGCCGATCTGCCTGCGGTTGATCACAGCTACTACGACGAACTGATGACCGACGTGATGGGCTCCGCCGCCCTGTTCGACTACCCGTTCCCGATCAGCGCCGATTGCACCGACCCGGTCCGCTTCAAAGCGTATCGTGAGCTGCATGACCTGCTCGAGCTGCGCGGTGTCGAAGTCATGGTCATGGGTAAGGGCACTTACCGCAACGGCTACAAGATCGAACAGGTCGAGCTGTCGGCGCAAGAGAAGGGTGCCATCGAGCTGCTGTGGGAAACCTTCGGCGGTACCGAAACCGAACGCGGCTACAAAGTTCTGCACGAACGCATCGGCCTGATCTACGGCGATTCCATCACCGTACACCGCGCTGAAGAAATCTGCCGTCGTCTGGCGATCAAAGGTTTCGCATCGTGCAACGTCGTGTTCGGCGTCGGCTCCTACACCTACAACTACCTGACTCGCGATACCTTCGGCATTGCCGTTAAGGCTACCGCGACCATGGTCAATGGTGAGATGGTCGAGCTGTACAAAGACCCAGCCACCGGTGACGGTCTGAAGAAGTCGGCCAAAGGCCTGCTGGCGCTGATCGACAGCGATGAAGGTATCGTGCTCAACCAAGAGCAAGATATGAAGATCGCCGAGATCCACGTCAAGTCTGGTCTGCTGAAACCGATCTTCATGGATGGCGGTTTCGTGGTTGATCCTAACCACACCGACATCTGTGCGAAGGTCGATCAGCACATCACCGAAACTACTGACCGGTGGTTCGAACTGCACGGCAATTCGAAAGTCGCGTAAGCGGCATAAATCGGCGGGGAGAAATCCCCGCCTTTCTTTTTGTTAATTGGAGTTGAAGTAAGTGGACCTTAGCATCGCCCTGTCGGCGTTGGTACTTTGTGCAATCATCACTTTCAAAATCGCCGGCGTATGCGCGTCTATCAAAGACATTCGCAAATGGGAAATCCATCTCAGCGGTTTTGGTGAGATCGTCGATCACATCAAAGCTTGGGGCTTGATCTACCCTGCGGTAATGCTTGCGGGTTGGGTTGTAGCTCTTCAGATGGCGGGGTTCAAGATACTTACTCTGTAAGGAGACGACATGCTGACGATCCTGTTCTACGATGGTCGAGATGAAGAAGATGGGGCTACCTTCGACTTCACCGCCGATGGTTTCAAAGCCCTGATCGCCACCAGGATTTTCCGCACCGCCCACATCGCGACAGATGACGGTAAGCGGGCGATCGATCTGGGCATCTACCAGGTAAAAGTAGCTCAGTACTTCGAACAGCTGGAGCCGAAGCATCCCCAACACAAAGAGATCCTGCGCTGCTGCAAACAGTTCAGGTATCTCGTAGGAAGTCCTTAAGGAAAAGCCATGTACGTCAACGTAATCCGCTATAAAGGTCAAGCCATCCAGCGCGGTAGCGATGCGGCCAAGCTGTGGGAAGACAAGAAGTTCGATGAGCTGGATAAGCATCTAGCAAAACTCGACAAGGCCTGGAGAGATCTGGAGGGGCGTAAGTGAAGGTACTCCCGATCGATGTACGCACCCGTGAAGAACTGGAAGCCGACTTCCTCGAACTGTTCAAGAAGCACAAGTTCGAATGGAAGAAAGAGAACTGCGTCAGAGCGTTCCGAGTAAGCCATCGGGTTCTCTTCACCGTCCAGCTGGTCCATTTCCCGAGCGGGAGTATGACCATGCGGTTCGGCAGCACCTCGAAGCTGTACATCCATTACTCGGCCTCCGAAGATAAGATCACGATCGGTGTACCGGGCATGGATAGCGAAACCCAGTGGCTGATGGCTGGTCAATACTACGTCATGGCAGAAGCATTACTGGCGACGCTCGCCGAGGATCTGCTGTAATGAACGCCGACAGTACCGAAAGGTACTGTCGGTGCTTTCTTTTTTTTTGTGCTGTGTAAATTAATAAGATACCACATTATCGGATGGAGATAACATAACCTGGGGAAAGGTAAATGCGTGGTGCTTTAATCGTAGCTGTAGGTTTGGTCTTGACAGGTCTGGCGATAATCGCCGCCTCTAACGGTCAGTTAGACAAACCGCAGCGAATGGAAGGCAGTGATGCCATTGTGGTCGCCATGCGCAAGTGTCTTGATGAAGGTGGGGATCAGGCCCTCATCTATCGCCAATGCTGGAATAAAGCAGAACTCGTAGGTAAACGCAAGGGAGCTAAGTAATGCGCAAGTCCAAGATTTACATCGGTCGTAACAAAGGCATCGACAAGTTCGGCCGCAACAAACTCAAGAAGATGCCGTCGGTTCTCAAGAACTACTTCTTGCTGCAGATCCGCCGTTGGGCTGAGATCCAGCAGCTCAAGATCAACATGAACTCGACGTTCGGCATGGCGTCTCAAGCGCTTGAGTCAAAAGGTTACGAAACGGCGCTGGAGCGTCGTATCGGCATCAGTAAGCGCTTTCATTCCGGTAGCTATCACGGGGGCATGGTTTAATGACGACTGTAGTATTCGATGGCGTCACTCTGGCAGCCGACTCTCAGCGTAGCCGCGGCATGGGCTCGGGCGATCGTCATTGCGTCCATTGTAAGGAATCGATCAACGCAACTGCGTCGTTCGTTGAGAAGCTTCAAGTACCTAAGAAGGCGGTGTCCTTCCAAGGCGAACGTGTCGTCGCTGTCGCCACTGCCGGTACGGTGAATCTCACCCAAGGCCTCGTCCACGCCATATTCACCGGGATGGATCTTGATGCGGCTATTGAACTCCTGAAAGCCACCACGACAGAAAATCAGACTCTGCCCACCGGTACCGTGCTGGTTCTCACCAAGGAGAGTTTCTTCGAACTCAAGATGGGCATCAAGCACAAGTTCACCGTCAAGAAGATCACCAAGTTCCCGTACTTCGCTGGATCTGGTGCTGACGTGGCTCGTTGCGGCATGGACATGCTCGGCCTCAGCGCGGCTAAGGCGGTTCAGTTGGCCCGCCAGTACGACAAGGCTACCGGCGGTGAAGTCCGCTACATCGCCCGTAAGGGCAAAGTCAAGACAATCCCTGTCGATCGCATGATCGAAACGAATCATTCTCGCGGCGAATGACCAGGACCCTAGCAGCGTTAAGGGCTAGGGTCTACGCAAAGGTCTACGGCGAATGCTCGGACCCTGAGAGTCTACGACTAAGGGCTGCTGCGTTTGAAGTGGACCTCAGGGATCTAAGCCATTACAGCAGAGAACGTCGCGAACTGATAAAGAAGGTTCGTGAACTTAACGAATACGCTGATGCGTTAGAACGATTGGAGAGATAATGGAACGTAACAACCTCCACAAGGAAGGTGAGTATTACGTAGTGCTGCTCGGGAATTTCCATACGCCGTCCCCGCATACCGGCTTCACGTACGAGATCAACAGTAATCTCCACAAGGAGATTGCCCGACTCAACAAAATGCGGACACTCTATTGCACCTTAGGCGGACCGACTCGACGTGCGCACGCCACATCGGAAGATGCGATCATTGCATTTCAGAATATCGAGATGGATGACATTTGTGCTCTGGTGCGTAACGTGCATATGCGGTACGAAGACGATCAAGCTTTCCTGCTCGGCCAACTTCGGTTTGCTGGACCTAAAGGTCAGATCGCCAAAGACATGTTCGCAGAACCGGGCAAAGCGCGTATGGCGATGCGGTCACTTCTAAAACCGACAGTCAGCACGCACAAAGAAATCGATCGCATCATCACATTCGATTTGGTCTACGGCGAATGAGTAAGAACTCTCAGCGTGCCAAGCTCTGGTACGAGGAAGGTAAACGCGACGCACTATCTGGTAAATGGAAGCTCAAACGAAGGCCACGCCATGGGGTGTTCAAGAACGCAGCCATGTGGTCTTACCGTAAGGGCTTCCAACACGGCCTCGCGGAATTACATCAGCAAAGGAAGCGCGAGCAATTGGCAACATTCAAAAGGAAAGCCGGGAGGGTCATTCGCGATATCCTGGTCTTCGGTTCCATCATCGGCTGCGTAGCCTACGTAGCGTTCTTCAAGTAAGGAAACCCCATGCCAAAGATTCATTTCATCAGTAAGGAAGCTGCTGTCGCGCTGACTAAGCCGACGCGACTGATCGGCCTGCGCGGTAGTTACGACTCGCCAGCCGTTTACCACGCTAACCACATTCAGCTCTTGCAGCTGAAGTTCGATCCGATGAACATGTCGAAGGTCAAGCCGGAAGGTCAAATCACCGACGAGCACATCCTCTCGATCATCGACTTCGCGTTGGTAGCGTCAGAGTCTCGTAAGGAGATCATCGTCCATTGTGGCGAAGGCCGTATCCGCTCTCCGGCGGTGGCTCAGTTCATCGAGTACATCCTCGAGTTCATCTACGAGGAAGAGGACGCGGCTCCTGATGTCGAACCTTACTACATGGCCACTGACCACCCTGGCTGCATCGGCAGCGCTGGCGGTATGGACCGTGAGTTGTTCTTCCGCATGAAGATGTTCTGGGAGCATCGCGGTAAGAAAGACCCTCTGGTTGAGATGTTCCACAAGAACCGCAAAGCCGGGCACAAGGTCGTGGAGATCTTGCGCGATGCAGGCATGGTTCGTTACATCCCCAAACATCTTCTCGACAATCGCTACCCCGGCTATGTGTTCTGTCCTGAGGACAGAACCAATACCGAGGAGTTGACGTTCGAGGAGCGTTACGCCTTGATGTACCCCGGCTGCAAGCCGCCGACGAATGAATTCGAGCTCGGCGACGCGCACTGTGCTGTCGAAAACAACCGCACTCCAACTCACCGCATTATCCCAACTATGGACAAGGAAGCTGTATAATGACTGCAAAGAAACAAACTGCCCGCGAAGAATTCCTGGCTAAATACCCGACCCTCGACACCGTAGATGTCGCCGTTGCCAAACCCGAAGAACTGCCAGCGGGCGAGCGCTTCGTCGTTTACCAATACTTGAACGGTAGCTTCGAGGTACGCGCCATTCAAGAAGTCGCTGAGCGTCTCATCGACAGCCAGCGGTCTGCCTGGTGGCCAAAGGTGTTCAAAGCCATTGTGGACGGTAAGTACACCAAGCTCAGCGTTACTCCTGATGTTGCCGATCCACGCGCGCACATCAAGGCCAGATGTAACGAGATGCGCGATAATTACCGTCAACTGTTCCCAGACTTCGAAATGCCGTCGACGCGTAAGCTCGAGAAGGACCGCTACGGCGTCCCGATCAAAGTCTTCGAAACCGACAATTGTCACTTCTGTGAAGTGTTCGACGACAAGTTGTACGAAGACCTGGTCGGCGAAAAGGCAGAAGCGCTCATTGAGTTCTACAGCCTCGTAATGCGTGGCGAAGTCACCAAGCTGCGCGAAATCAATCCTGAGACTGACAACATGACTGCAGAAGCCATGATCAAAGAGCGCGATAAATACGTGGTTGAAGAAGGCGAAATGCAGATCCATGATTGGGGTACCATTACCCTCATCGACCTGCATGCATGGACAGCTATCGGCTCTCCAGCTGATCTGCGTCCTACGCACTACGTCAGCCTCACCCACGGTACCAAGCCACTCACTCGTAAGTTCTACTTCCGTGTTGAGCAGGACTTCTCGTTCACCTCTCGCCATGGCGTTGTCGTCAACCATGCCTTGCTGAACAAGCAGATCAACCTGCTGGCCATCGAGCTGCTCAAAGCGCTGGACTATACCGACTGGCTCGCCTACAAGACTGCGGACCGTGTCGGCGCTCTGGGTTCTGCGCGCCGCGAACTCACCGGATTTGAGCTCTCGACGCCGTTTGGTATACTCGGCGCCAGTGTCTTGGACCACTCGGTCGACTCGTTGAGCTCCGTGTTGCGGAAGATGGACTTCAAGCGCAAGCCTACCATGGTGATGACTGCCGCTGGTAAGGAAGTCGAACTGAGCGACGCCATCACTACGTTCAGCCTGACTACCATCAACGACATCACCAAGCACGAAAACGTGGTCAACGTTGACGTCGATGAGATTTCGCGCGAGATCAGTGTCGACATCGGCCCGTGGGCGTTCAGCACCAATCGTCATTCCGGCATCAAGGCGGCAATCAACACGCTCTGGCCTGGCGTGACGATCACCCTGTACGCCAACCCTGGTCACTACCCTGACTCGGCGCTGGTGCAGAAGATCACCGACATCGACTACGAGGCCTTGGAAAGCCAAGTAGGTCCTAAGCTGCACAACGAGGTCTTCGAGCCTTGTGAGGGCGTCACCATCAGCCTCGAGAACGCCACCTTCCGGTTCGTGTTCGAGTAACGTTTCACATACCCGCGCTAGGCTATGTCCTAGCGTGGGACTTCTTCCCCCTGCCAACTTTTTTATTTTGGATTCCTATGTCTCTCGATCTTTCGCGATTCCAACTGGAAATGGCTGATCCCGTCAAAGGGAAACTCGCCATGATCGTCGCAGCTACTGCAAACGGCGAGATAGGTTACAAGGGCACCATCCCATGGAAACTCGAAGGTGATCTTCCCCGGTTCAAAGACCTGACCACGGGTAACGTCATCATCTCCGGGCGTAGTACTCACGAATCGATGCCGGCTGTCATGGTCGGTCGTAAGCGTATCGTCGTCACCCGCTCGCCGGAATACGCTTCCGAGGTGCATGATCCAGAGAACGAAATCTATGGCGTGTCCAGTGTCGATGAAGCTCTGGAACTGGCCCGTACGTTCGACACCGAGTGGATCTTCTTTGTCGGTGGCGCCAGCATCTACGAAGAAGCCCTCGACATCGTCGGTACTGTGTTCCTGACGCTGGTCCACAAGACAGCACCGAAGTACGATACTGTCATCAAGAACTTCCGCCTCCCTCAAGATAAGTGGGTGCGGCAGCATCTGCGTGACGTGAAAGAATCAAACCCCAAAGCGCCGGAGTTCCAGACTCCGTCCCACACCTACTACACCTTCGAGCGAATCGAAGCAACGGAGTAAGGCATGAACGTCCCATTCCCTGTATTTGAAGGTATCTACGTAGCCTGTAATAACCGCGGTGTAATGCCGATCAAGGCCGCGGTCCATTCGACCGATTACGGCATCAAGAACCACCATCTGGTGCAGTTCCTCTACGCCCACCCGCCGGGCAAGTATCAGGGTCTGTCGCGCCCAAGTGCCGACAAGATCGAAATCACCTATGAAGAAGGTGATCTGAAAATCCAGGTGATTGGCTACGAGATTCTCGACCACTTCCGTAACATCGAGAAGGGCGGTAAGCCGCTCGAGTTCACCTACCCGGAAACTCTCCACTACGGTATCGACCTCGCTCAAGACCTCTGGGCGAATAGCCCGTTTGTGGAAGACGTGACCTACGCCACCTTCCTGGAGCGCACGGCGAAGAACGTAGCGGCCATCGCCGCAGCGCGCGTCCGTTGCCTGGTGATGGAATCTCGCTACATCGAAGAACTCACCAGCGCCAACCTGGTCCTGAAAGATCCGAACGTCAACCAGCACTCTGCCGGCCTGTTGCGTAACCTCCAGTTGGCAGTCCTGTATCCGCTGTTGCGTGCACGCTCCATTCGCGTACATATGTCGCCAATCGTGGCGGTCGAGCGTGCGCTGGAAGCCGTTCCTGCACTGATGCGCGACGAGATCATCCACTACCTGACCAGCGACGAACAACCTCGCTCGACGTTCTCCGTCCCGCTCAAGAACTATATCGAACGCGTCATCGAAGACGGCGCTCTCGATCAGTCCATGGTCGGCAATGCAATGACCGATGAAGAAGTCGAAGCTACCCTGCGCGACATCTTCTCCGATCTGCGGTTCGGCGCGACGTTGAACTAACGACATAAGCGGCGGGGAAACCCGCCGTCTTTTTTTTGCTCAGTTAAAGAAATTAGGGTAACACATTACTGCCCTGGATAACCACCATTAATAAGGACAGCAACATGTTGGCTTTCAATAGCGTCGAACGCTCCCGCATCTACACCGCCATCGGCAAGATGATCAAGAAAGATCGAGGCTTCCCGCACTTGCGCTTCATGGCATTTAACGAAGTCTTCGCGATCACCAAAGCGCACATGTCGGCCCAAGGTCTAGGTACTCGCGGCGGCGTTTACACGTACGAGAATAGCTTCGGCCTCGGCGTGATGATTCATGGGGAATATGGCAACGTCGCTATCGAGGTTTCCCACGACTGTAAGGACACCAACATGTTCGTGTCTCCGCAGTACGTGTTCCACGACCGTCAGGTCGAGGGCCTGGTGGAGATGTCGAAGACGGCAATGAACTTGATGGTTCGCTGCATGTGCGCAGGCTTTAGCCTCGAAGCTGTCATGCAGTGGTTCGATAGCATCTATCGTCTCCACACCAACCGCCGCACCTCGCCTAACTTCAACCCGCAGCAAACGTTCGACAAGATGTGCACGTTCCTTGAGCCGGGTTGCCGACTCATCGAAAACAAATACCAAAGTCTCATCAATAACGAGAGACTACATTCCTGGTTCTGAGGATAAGTGAAATGCCGCTACGCAAGCAAACTCAACCCGCTCCAGTCTATAAACCCATCTACGTGGGCGATACCTACACTACCAAGCGTAAAGGGTCACACGCAACCCTAAGCGTATACGTGGTGGAAGTCAAACGTGATAAGGTGAAGCTCAAGCGCGATCAGTTCTGCGTAGATAGCTTCACCGAATCCCGGGCCAAGATGGACGCCTACTACGTCCGTCAAGAAGACAAGTCCACCCGTTGCCATGATGAATGCGTAAAGAACATCATCGGCTTCGCAGACGCCAGTCTCGCAATACGTCGAGCAATCGTCGAGCATCGCATGAAGCATAACGCCCAGTTCGATGAGTTCGTAAAGAGCACCACCTCCTGTGACGTCAATCACGTCGTCACGGAGTTTTCTCTGCGTACGGCACTCTAAGCCTACGCATTAACAATACCGACACCACACGGTGTTTAGGAGAGCCACATGGCTAGCAATAACATTCACAGCGCAACTTCGACAATCTCGGCCAGACTGATCGTTCTGGCAATGGAGAGAAGAACCACTACCTACGAAGAGCTCGCAGGTCTCGTGGGCATCCCTAACAGGGGCAACCAGATGGCCAAGACCATCGGCGGTCTGCTCACCCACATCTTCCACTTCTGCATCGAGAAGAACTGGCCGCACCTGACCTCGCTCGTCGTACGTAAGTCGGGCACCAACGCCGGACTGCCCGGTTCTGGATTCTGGAATCTGCTGGAAGAAGTGGGGGCTGAAGAAGCCAAGGCCTACACCAGCGGCGCACTATTCTGCGCCCCGAAGAATGTCAGGGCATCTATCGCAGGGTATCTGCAACTGCGCTGCTACGCTTACTTCGAAAAGCTCAACGGACCATCGGTGTTCGAGGAGTACCACATCGCAGACTCTGGCCGGCTTCAAAGACCTCCAAGCGGTTACTCGAAAAACGCAGCTGCCCCTACCGACTCCGAGTTGGCGGAAATCCCTTACTTCAATCTCCTCAAGGAGTGCGAACGTGAGTTCATCAAATCTCGGTTTTCGAGATGCGGGATGGATGAGCTTGAGGAATTCATCTCGCTGGTCCTCAATAGATCTGCCGATCTCCCAATGACCCTGCCGTCCAACTTGCATCATCTCCGTTCCAGGTTTGCCGGACTCAGAATTCCTGGAGAGGGTGGGAAGACCTACTACGAAGTATCCCAAGAGGTCTGCTGGCACATTACCGGCTACAAGGAACTGCGCGTCGATGAACAGCAGTTCCTGATTCGCCACCTGGCGGCGCGTAGTCCGCTGGCTCGTGATCGCGAGATCTCGATCATCAATAACCTCGGCTTCAACATCCCAGTCGCGCGCATTCGCCAATACCTCCTCAATGAAGAGAACCCGACCTAATGGAAGGCATGAACGTAAACATCGAGCTCAATCCCGATGAACCACTCCCTGAGTGGATGTTGGCCAAGAACGCTGAAGAGACTGACTCCGAACGCGTGATTGACCTACTGGAAGAAGCGCTCGGGTCTTACGAACGCCTCGGTCGGATACAGCGCCGTGACGTGATGGATCTGATCGCCACTCTGGAAGAGCATGGGTTGAAACTCGAACTCATCTGAGGACGAGCTATGAAACATAAACCTCCGCTCAAGCCATTCACGGCTAAGCAGAAGAAAGCAATGTGTCGATTGAAGATCATCATGGCAGTTACCATGGCGATCTCCATGTTGATGCGTTGATCCACAAGCCGCGGGGCTAACCACCCCGCGTTCTTTTTTTTTGTCGAGAAATCAAAATGACCCGAGAAACCATGGACTTCCGTCAACGTATCGAGAACGTCATCAAAGACGTGGCCGCAGAGAATAACCTTCCGTTCACTGAGGTAGGTCTGGCCGAACTTACCGAGCTCATGCAGCCTAAGGTTCATGAGATCATCTGGGTGCTGCTCGGTCTGGATCCTGAAGATGTCGAGGTGAAGATCGCTATCACCGCATCTCCTGTAGAGCGGGCAACGCATACCTGGAAGACCGACATCAACATCAAGGCCGGTACTCCTCGTCCTGGCTGTAAAGGTTGCCGGAGTTGCTCGAAGGGATCTCATTGATTTCCGTACATTTTTACGGAACGTGTAGATAAGATGTAAGAAAGATAGTGCCGTAGCTCAGCTGGTAGAGCGCACCCCTGATAAGGATAAGGTCGGTGGTTCCATCCCACTCGGTACTACCACTTGCATCTGGATGAGTTCACGAGAGGTCAAAGGGAGCGGCCTGTAAAGCCGCCATTAATTTTTCGAAGGTTCGAATCCTTCCCCATCCACCATTTACGACCCTTGCCAGGCAGCGTATTACGCAGCGCGCTTAACTAGCCGTAGATCGGCTGGAGGGTCACCCTTTGTTCCACGATAACTCAGTCGGTAGAGTAGCGGACTGTTAATTCGCCTGTCCCTGGTTCGAGTCCAGGTCGTGGAGCCATTTTCAATCGGGGTATAGCTTAGCCTGGCCTAAAGCAGCGGCCTTTGACGCCGCGATCATTGGTTCGAATCCAATTACCCCTGCCAAATCAGAAGCTCGGTACTCCTATGCCAAGCCTAAGATCCTAGCCCCGTGCCCTCCCTACCCGAGGCGCTATAGCTGCACGTAAGGCTTTGTAGTTACATTAGACCCTACGACGACGAGGAGCCAGTCTGTTGGCTTTGAGTTATCAGGGAAGCGCCAGCGCCGCACATGCCGAGCACTGTTCTAGCATGGTCAGACACTAGCTAGTACCGCGCAAACCTGCCTGAAGCGATATGAAGGCACCTTGGCCACTAGGGTAATTAGTGGCAAGACCTGGGGAATGTCCTCCCCAGGCGCTTATTCTAACTCTGTAGCTCATTGGTAGAGCGTCCTCACCTTCCTGAAAAGGATTGCAGGTTCGAGTCCTGCTTGGCCGGCACTATCGGCCAATGGCGGAATTGGTAGACGCAAACATGAGGAAGGCAGCGGGTTCGATTCCCTGCTAGAGTTACCTATTCAATAGCACTGTAGCTCAGTTTGGTAGAGCGTCGTCCCTCCCTTAAGGTCGCCGGTTCGAGTCCGGCATCGCCCGTATGGGTGATTAGCTCAGTTGGTTAGAGCGTAAGGCCAACTTGACGAAGGTCACTGGTTCAATTCCAGTCAGTGCTCCCTATTCAGAGAAACTTGTGATGCGCAATAAGCAACTGAAAGAACTCGAGGTTAGTCCAGAACTGGAAGCCAAGATAATCAGGCTGCTGCACGTCCACGGGGATCTCTACACCACCGACCTCGTTGCGTTCGATAAGGTCGGTAATTTCTTCAGAAAGCAAACCGAAGAAAGCATCACCGCTATGGGTAAAGAACCTAAGTGGTGGCGCTGGAAAGGTTTTGCCGGTACCGAAATCCTGTACGATGGTTTCTTTGATGACCTCGAACAGTTCATGATCTCGGAAGGTTTGCTTTAAGCTACATGCTTCCTTAACTCAGTTGGTAGAGTGCCGTCTTCGAGCCTCCTGGCCCCTTAAATGGGGCAGGCTCACCATACCTGGCGGAAGTCCGAAGTTCGATTCTTCGAGGAAGCCCCTATTCTCGTTCCTTAGCTCAGCTGGTTAGAGCGTCGGCCCCTTAGCTAAAAGACACGCCGAAGGTCCGTGGTTCAAATCCACGAGGAACGCCCTATTCATCCAACCACCCGCAGAGATCTTTCATGACTCAGAACTATCTGGTGAACAAGAACGTTACTGTCCTCGCCTGGTCGTCTCAATCCGGCGAAGATGGTAAGCCTGGCTACAACGTCAAAGACGAAGCCGGCAACGTAACCTGGCAATCGGAAGAGCAGTTCCTGAAAGATCACTTGCCGCTCGGTCACATCGACAGCCGCCCGGCGCATGTCCAGCGCATGATTATCGAGCAAGCGCAACTGACCGCGCGTCACAAAGGTCTGTGCTCGTTCCTCTACAACGTGGGTCAGGGCGCCAAGCCTGAAGGTCTTTCCGATCTCGATGTAGACATGATGATGCAGCAAGGCGCGTTCATGGACAAGTACTCCACTGTCCTGCGTCGTCGCATTGGCCGCGCTACCGAGCGTCGCCTCGAAGCCAAGAACCTGCCGTTGGTCGATGGTAAGTTCAACGTGTTCGGCTTCGGCGATCCCAGCGTGTTGGATCTGACCGACAGCGTCGGCGCTATCCGCTTCAACAACGTCCGCACGGCCGATGGTATCAAGCTGTCCCATGACCTCTCTGCTATCAAGCAGATCGAAGGTCAGCGTACTCAGAACTACACCCTCAGCATCCCTGGTGCTGAAGACATCTACCTGAAGGTAGATCCTGAGCGCGCCTTGCTTTCCATCACCGTGCCGTCCAGCATCAAGACCGAGCTGTTCTTCGACCTCGAGGTTGTTCTCGAGAACCCGAACTACCGCTGCGCGTAAGTTTTATCTCCGCCTAGCTCAGATGGTAGAGCGCACTCTTTCGGTTCGATTCCGAACATGCCCATCCCTTCGGGGTTCGGCGTGGATCAGGTACATGAGTGAGGTCCGTGTCTCGAAAACACGGGTGGAGACCTATTTTCCAACGTGGTATCGCTAAAGTGTCGCAATCGTCCAAAACGCTACATCAGGACATCGCCCAGCAATGGGGAAAATTTAGGTACGACCCGAAATCCTAACTGCGACCGCTCAACAATACAATAGGCGATACACTGGGTATGTTGGAGACCTATTAGGAGAGAGTGCAATGCTTGAGTCGTATGAAGAAGGAGTGGATTACAAGTCTCCTAGCGGACTGCGATTCAAAGTCCTGTATAAGGCGCAACATGGGCAAGATTGCTCTTGGCCGATGGTGGTCTACACAAATGTGGAGCCTACCCATGATGCACCGGCAGGGAAGATCTGGACCATTGCTGAGTCCATCTTCATGCGCACCTTCTCCGATTTCTAAACAATACAGGATACCGGCATGAGCGAAGCTACCAAGTTCGAACCAGGTGATGTCGTCTACCTCAAAAGCGGTTCTCCGGAACTGACCGTCGAGCGTTATGATGAGGAAGACGAGCACACGGTGGTTCGTTGGATGGCCGATGGTGAAGTTCGCGCTACCGGCTTCCCGGCGGCTTGCCTGACTAAGGAAAAGCCCAAGTTCCTGTAACGATCATCCCTGGCTAGCGGCTGGCGCTACTCCGGCGAACTGCGATACGATATACTGGAAAGGGTTTCATGCCTGACGCACTTTCCCGTGTCCGTCGTTTATTAGTTGGTGGGGAGTTCAAATCTCCCGCTCGGGGCCTAAACATACTGCCGGGATAGATCCCGGCTTTATGCCGTAAACTTTCATTTATGCTGGCAAATGTATGTCAGAGAATACCGGAGCTTAGCATGGCCTTTTGGACAGCGCAGATTAGCCAGTGGAGACTGGTGCAGGATAGGGGAATCATCCTGGCCGATACCACGGTAAAGTCAGCTGTGGAGTACGAGTTTCTCGCACCCACTTGGACGATGGTCATGAACCACAAGGGCGAGCTCATAACCGACGAGATGTATACCGAACAATACCTAGCGCTATTACGCGATCGGTACGGTAGTTGGCGTCGGTCTTTCTACGATCTGCTCGAATTGGGACGAGACAGTGAGGTGGCCATTGCGTGCTATTGTAGTCCCGGTAAGTTCTGTCACCGACACTTAAGCATAAACGTTTTACGGAAGATCGCTGAGAAGGCGAACTTACCGTTTGAATATAAAGGCGAGATTACAAGATGAGTAAGAAAACGGTCTCACAACCTCCCTTCAATCCGAAGGAGATGGTACAGAGCCTGCTGGCGCCATTCCACGCCGAACAGGAGTGGTTCGAGGAACAGTACAGAAGGGCAGCTCCTCCAGACGACATCTGGTTGCGTGACTGGAAGACTGTGGGGTTCTTCGTCCCACGTCAGACCGGCCGTACCAGAGCTTTGGCTCAGATCTTCAACCTGGTAGGTGAGGCGCTCTACATCGTACCGAACCTCAGGATCAAGAAGATGCTGATCCAGAACTGTGCGAACGAGAACCCTGATTTCATCGGGTATCCCCGTGCAGAATTAGAAAGCGTTCGTGTGTGTACGCCATACGAAGTAAAGCGCTCGATCCTGCATCGGAAGAAAGGTCTGCCCGATCCTATTCCCCCAGCAAAGCTCATCATCGTCGACGATGCCAGTTACTTCTTCTGCAATATGAAGTATACGCAGTTCTACGAATGGCTGGCTCAACGCGGTGGTCGTGATCAAGTGATCCTTCGGGTCAACTGACTGTAACTAATCACAACCACACATTACCGTATAGAGCAACACCAACCCAACTGCAATGGAGCTTCACATGCAACTGACCGCTGAACAAATCGCCAAGCTATCCACCGAGAACGGCGAAACCTACGCTACTCTGGCGCATCTGAGCGACCAAGGCGCCAGCCTGGTATTCGGTGACAATTCCATGGAATCGGTCCTGGTCGGCGATACCGCCATCACCGAAACCATCGGCACCCGTATCTACTTCGGCACCGACGGCAAAGTGACCCGCAGCACCGCACCGACCTACAAGGCACCGGCTCCGAAGCAGGGTCAAGGTTCGACGGCACTGCGCCCGGACCTTTAAGCAGCACAAGCGAGAGCAGGGTCGAAAGACCCTGCTCTTTATGTCGTTTTATTTTGTAAGGAGATAGATGTGTCGTTGATCATTTACAAGGATGGAGTCCTCGGCGCTGATCGCTGTGGTGTTGTCCAGCCTTACACCACCTATTCCAACCTTCAGGAAATGCGGAAGCTGTACGTCTGCAAGACCAAGCGCATGGCTGTAGCTTTCTGTGGGGACAACATCCATCCTGAAAGCGTTCAGATTGCGATGGATATATTCAGCATCGTACTGATGGGCTGGGAAGCGGCTGAGAAGAACGTCGGCCCTGAGTTCACCGAGGAACAGCGGGAAGCATTCCTGGGCGACCGCACTTATTTCGTAATGACCACCACTGACGCGTGGTGCGTTGATGGTTACCGCTGGACCCATCTGAACGAAACCACCCAATGTCGAGGTAACGGTGCATGGATGGGATACGTCGGCTTGGCCCACGGCCTGTCAGTCACAGACACGATCATCTCAGTAGGTGAGCTCAACCCTGAGGTAGGTACGGTGGTTGATGTCATCGGCCAGAGCGACCTGTTGCCGCTGATCACTCCACCTGCGAAGCCAGCGCCGGTAGAAGTAGCGCCTACCCGTAAACGTGCCCGTAAGCCTCGAGTCCCAAGGATCGCTAAGTAATGGCAAACGTAACTGTATTCAAAGACAACGAGATCTTCCTCCAGACCGGCATCTTGAAACCTAACGATCTATACACCAAGGTGTCGATCGATTCGCTGATTACCAAGTACGGGTTAATCATCCCGCTGGAATGCAACTGGCCGGTGATCTACGATTACTTCGATGGCACTATCGATGAGATCCGCCAGGCTGAAGTCGCCAACGTCTGCAATATCCTGACGCCTAGCGGAAAGCTCTACGAGTTCCGCGTACCCAACAAAAGCGAAGAACACAAGACGTACATGCTGCGCCGCCGCGTACATTACGGGCAAGGCGTTACCTACGTCCGCGGAGCTGCCAGTAAGCTTGAAGAACAGATGACCATGGCTGTTCACATCACAAAGAGCCTTGACGAAGCGGGTCAACTGCTGCGCAAGTGTTCGCTCGGCGGCTTACCGCCTTACGAGATCTGGAAGGTCGAAGATATCTTGGCGCTGCTGCATGCCAAAGGTTTCACGGAGGACCACAACCTCAAGCCTCCCATCCGCAAGATCACTACCGAAGAAAGGCGCGAACGCATGACCGATCGGTTGCAATCTGAAGTTGATGAGAGCATGGGTTACGCGGAACCCATGAACCAAGCGACCGATAACGGTTAAAATCTAACCCAATGCCTTATGTTCTGACATAAGGCAAACTGGAGACTGTAATGCTTGTAATCTACCACGCTGACTGTTTCGACGGCGTCGTTGCCGCATGGGCAGCTCGCAACAAGTACGGTGATGATGCCGACTACATCGCCGCAGCTTATGGTGATAACCCACCCGACGTTACCGACCGTACGGTCATCATCCTCGACTTCTCCTATCCGCCGAACGTCCTCGCTGAGATGTGCGATAAGGCGAAGATGGTCACTGTGCTCGATCATCACGAGACGGCCATCGAACGTATCGACGAATACTTCGAGAAGGCGGGCTATCCGAACAACCTCGACCTGCGTCTTGACATGACCCGGTCTGGTGCAGGTCTGGCGTGGGACATCATCTTCCCCAATCAGCCGCGGCCGACGATTGTCGACCTTGTGGAAGACCACGACCTGTGGAACTACAAGCTGCCTGATACCCGAGCTTTCATCGCAGGCTTTGCCACCTTGCCTATCGAAATCGATTCGGTGACTTACGCTCATGCGTATACCGAACATCTGATTGATGTAGGGCAGCCGCTGGTGGCGATGGAAGATCAGCAGATCGGCCGACATCTGGAAGAAAGCTTCCTGGTCAGCTTCGCTGGCTATGAGAACATTCCGATGTCGAACGTGCCGCGCTACAACGGCAGCCGCGTCGGTGAAGAGTTGATCAAGAAGTACAACTCGCCGTTCTCGATCACTTGGTACGAAGACGCCAAGTTCCGTTACTACCGTCTGCGTTCGCTCAAGAGCTCTGACGTTAACGTCGCCACCATTGCCGAACAACACGGCGGCGGCGGTCACACTAACGCGGCAAGCTTCAAGCGTAACCGCATCGATCATCTCGATATCGTCGAACTCGTGTAAGGAAACAAGATGCCAACCATTCTGGCCGATGAAGGCCCATACGTAACGCTCAGCAATATCAACCTGCACAACAAGATCGACGCAGTCGCTCCAATGGTCTACCGTGTAGGGACCAAGGATGAAGAAGTCATCCTGATCAAGGACCGCGAAAAGTTCAAGGTTCCGACCAAGCGCTATGGTCAGCACGATGCTTACAAGACCAGCTTCATCAGAACCTACGGTGAGGCCAAGGGCACCACCGGTATCTTGCTGACCGGTCTGAAAGGTGCGGGTAAGTCGTTGCTGGCTGAAGACACCATCAACTCGGTGATCGAGAAGTTCAAGCGGCCGTGTCTCATGATTACCAGCGCCATCCCGGCCTCGGTGATCAAGCGCCTGATCCTGGCGATGGGTAAGTGCGTCGTCTACTTCGATGAGTTCGGTAAGTACTACGAAGAAGAAGCTCGCGATAAGATGCTGACGTTGTTCAGCGACTCGGATCTGGAAGGGGTGATGTTCATCGTTACCTCCAACCATGTCCACGAGCTCAGCGACTACATGATCCACCGCCCTGGCCGCTTCCTGTACAAGATCAACTACGAAGGCATGCAGGAAGATGCCATCCTCGAAGTGATCGAAGAGCTTCAGCTCAAGCCGGCTATCCTGGCATACATCCTCGACTACTGCAAGTGTCACCGCATCAGCTTTGACATGCTGCGAGTGGTAGCGAAGGTGGCCACCGGCGCCAAGGATCTGAAGGCCTTCAAGCAAGAGCTCAAGATCCACAACGTACCTGACGAAGTGTACGCGAACTACAACCTGCGTGAGATCCTGCACAACGGTGAGGCGTTCAAAGGCGACAGTCGTTTCGTGCATGAGGATGATGGCACTATCGTTCTCGAACTGCGCGATCCGAAGTCCAACGAGATCGTCGACAGTGGTAAGTTCGAATGGCTCACGGCCTCCAAGGTCGAGACTGCCGCTGATGAAAGCGAATGGCGTGTGGTGATCAGCCCAACCATCACCATCAAGGTCAATCGCAATCTGTCGCCGTATAAACAGCGCGCAACCAATTCGTCGAAGATGAAGCGTTACCGTCATGACGATGATGAACCGCACCTGCACAGTGACCCAAACGATCCATGGGGCGCTCCACCGCCCGGTCAGCATCGTCGTTTTAAAGGAGGTGGTAAATGATTGCAGAACTGTTTGATACGCCAGACAAGCTGCCGCGCCTGATGGTGCAATACAGCGATGGTAATATCGAGCGTCGCGACGCGATGTTGCGTTTCCAGTTCAATAATGCTGGACCGCTGGCTTACGATTCAATCGATAGGCTGGTGTTCGATTTCTCTACCGAATTCGCCGATGCTCGCCGTCGTGGCGAACGCCGTCAGATCGTCACGATTACTTCGCTGGTGGTCGAGCCGTTGAAAGACCCGCTGGTCTGGGTTCTCCCAAACGGTCTGGGCGGTAAAGCGCTGGACTATGCGGTGGCCGTAGCGCTGAATTGGACCGAGCCGTATTACGGCCGGGGTACGATTCGTCTACATGAGGATCGCGAAGGTGAACCTCCGTTCATCTCCTACGATGCGCCGGACCCGGATGAGGAAGAACTTGAGTTCAACCACACCTACGGCTTCAATCCATCCCGCAGTGTGAACATGGCGGCACACATCGCCATCAATAACAACATCAACACGCAGTTCCGCACTCGCCGGGATCCGGAAGGCCAGTACACGCGGGCTTGGATCGACGATGAAACTCGCTTTGCTGAAAACTGCCAATCGTATTCGGTGGCCGTATGTAGAGCGTTGGTAGCGTACAGGTTCCCTAACGGGATGGCGATCCCACTTTCGTTCATCCGTGCTGACGAAGCCCCGGCCGAGAAGTAATTGATGCGGGGCTCTTGCCCCGCTTCTTTTTTTTTGCCTATCTAAGAATTAGATAGTCACACATTTTGGAAGTGAATAACCAAACCAACCACTAGGATCAGGACTACATGAAAGTTGCAATCTTTTCGGCATTGATGCTGACCGCTGTTATCGCTAACGCCATGCCGCACTATGACGATAGCCTTCCGGAATTCGAATACCACAGAGTCACCACTGAGGATTGTAAGATGGTGGCTGACATCAGTAAGGGCGCAGTAGCTGCTCGTGCTGAGAACGCAGGTATGGACTCGGTGCTGCTGGGTTTGATGAAGCCCGAACATCTGCAAGATGACGGCTACCGCGCAATGGTACCGATGGCTATCGCCAACGTGACCAAGATCTTCAACTCGCCAGCGGCTGCCAAAGCCGAAGTGGTGGGTGAAAGTGACTACGCGGACTGCGTGCTCTACATCGGCTTCGATATGCCGTACCAGAAGTAGTCGTGTTTCTTTACTGGGCATTTACTTGGTATGGGCAACCCAATCAGGAGATTCATCATGCCAGCTTGTAAGTATACTCCCGGGCAGATTCTCAAACACTACAAAGGACAGGAGTACGTGATCGTTACTACTCCTGAACTGCATCATGTCCGACTCGAACAAACCGGTGAATGGGCCTATGGCTACGCCAAGCCTGGTCTGCCGGTCGATGACGAGAACCCACTCTGGCAACGCGGCCAGGCGGAGATCGAGGACGAAACTCGCTTCGCTCCCGTCCCTAAAGAAGGAATCAGCTGATGAGCATCGTCGTCTGGTACTTTGTCCTCGGCGGTGACGATAAGCCTCGTGAACCGTCTATCGACTGCGAGCCCGTCTTGAAGAAAGTGCCAACGACGAGCACCAGCATCGCTGACATCAAGCAATACAACTATTGTCGTGACATCGAGATAGCCAACAGGGAGTTCCATGAACGCGCCTGGCTGTACTTGATCGTCATCGCAATAATCATCGGTTTCATCACCCTAGTCGTACGTGACGTACGACACCCCAAACGGAGAAAGTCCCCATGAGCAACGCCGAAACCAAAGTCTATTCCGTCGACTGCCTGCTGGCTCTGGCTACCGCTGTTACTCACGATATCGTGGACAACGGCAAGAAGGTCATCACCAAGGTGATCATCGGCGGTCAAACCAGCCAGTGCGAGGGCGACGTCATCACTACCGGCCAGACCATCAGTTCCCTGATGGACAACAACCTGGACATCGCTCTCAACGCTGCTGTCGAAGCGATCGAGAACGGTGCCGACGTGTTCGTCAATGGCAGCAAGATCGTCATCGCTACTGAAGAAGAGCAACACGCCTTCAAGCAGGAGCGTGATGACGCTCAGATCGCTCGCATCGCACGCGGCGAAGAAACCCTGTCGTGAGTAAAGGTGACGAGGCATTCAAGCAATGCCTCGAAGCCGCATGCTGTATCCCGTACAGCCCTAAGTACGTAACGTCGATCCAACGACCTGCGTGGGACGGTTGTGTTGATAAGCATCATCCGAAGTTTGACACCAGCGAGGCTATGGCTGCAATCCTCCTGTCGTTCTTCCTGATGATGCTTGTCGGGTATGGGGTGATCTTGGCAAGTCGTAGTCATTTCAGGAGAAACACCCGTGACAGTAATCGCTAGCACGGATCGCTTCCAGAAGAAACGCGAAGTCGACACAGCCGGTAAAACGCAGCTCGACTATGCGGTCGCTTTTGAAGAAGCAGTTGAGTTGTTCCCGGATAATCCGCTTTGGTCGATCGCCGGCAAGATTCAGCGCGAGTTTGCTGATGGGAAGTATCGTGAGCAGCATGCGATCTATACCGCAATAATCTCCCGTGATTCGGATACTACCGGCAAGTTGGAGAACGTCGGCGAAAGCGTAGCTGTTCTGTGGCGTACTAAAGTTCGTCCAGAGCACGATTGCTTCATGGCGCTTCAAGCCACCCGTCAGAATCGTCCAGATGACGTCGAAGCCATGCCGGATTACAGCATGCTGGAAGAGCTGCTGGCCGATCTGCTCGAAGACTACGGACGGCTCAATCCGGCCGTGGCGATGTTCATCGAGAGCAGTGTCAGACTGTTCATCGAGAACGAACTCGATGTTGTCTACGTCGACGTCGAAGAGGGCGGGGGCATGTTCGACATCCAGGGGTACGTCAAAGGGCGAGACTTGCTCATCGACGTGCAGTTCGATATCAACGCACTGGTGGAGGATTGCGATGTCTCGTCGTGATCACGTCTACTGCTGCGAATGTAAACGCCAGCCGTGCCAATGCGTTTTGCAAGGCTGGCTTTTCACCGCTGGCCTAGTCATCGTCTGCTTGGCGGTGTACGGCGCTTACAAGCTTTTCAATTAACCCACCCGCAGTACCACTCGAGAGTAAAACATGAAGAAGATGCTCGTCGCCGCACTGGCCATGATGGCCATGTCGTTCAACGCCCTCGCTATCGAAGGCAAAACCCTCAACTTCTGCGGCGGTGCAGAAGGCGGCTTCTACGAGTCGTTTGCCAAGCAGATCGCCAATGATGTCGCCAAAGCAGCCAAGGTCCAGGTTGAGGTGCTGTCGACTGAAGGCTCGGTGTCCTCGGCCCAGATGCTGAAGGACGGCGACTGCGATGTCGCCATTCTGCAAGCTGACGCCGTGATCTCCCGTCCCCTGCCGTCTGACATCGCCGTCAGCGACGCCCACAAGGAAGCCATCTACTGGCTGTTCGGTAAGGGTGGCGTGAGCGACTTCGGTGACATGTCCGACAAGGAACACAAGAACAAAGGCATCGCCGTTGTTGAAGGTTCCGGTGCTGAAGTGACCCTGCGTAACTTCGGTAACGTCGACAAGGACTTCAAAGACCTGAACATCATCGTCTTCGACGACTGGTTCTCGGCTGCGAAGGCTGCTGCTGACGGCAAGGTGCGTCGTGCCAAGAACGACATCCCAATCGCTGGCATGGTCTACATTGGTCGCCCTGGCAACATCAGCTCTGAAATCACTGGCGAGTTCAAAGAAGACCTGACCATCGGCGAGATCGATGTCTCGAGCTTCAAGGGCGTGAAAGACGCCATCGGTGGTCAGCTGTACTCCACCTGTGAACTGACCGACAAGCAGACCAACGGCCTGAAGACCTCCACCCGTCTGAAGCCCGATACCTACTGCGTCAATGCTCAGATCGTCTACAACAACGAGCTGTTCGACGGTCTGGACAAGAAAGATGTTCGCCTCCTGCGCAAGTCGCTGGATAAGGCCATCGTGCAAAACGTGCGTCAACAGCGCGTTCAGTAACACGGCATAAAGCGGGGGAGAAATCCCCCGCCTTTTATTTTTTGTAAGCAGCACTTTTTCTTAAAGAAGGAACTCGCATGAAAACTCTCATCGTATCCGTTAACACTAAGGGCGTTAACTTCGTAGCTGGCTTCTTCGACGTATTCCCTGTCGCGGTTACGTCCCTGTCGCCAGAGGCGCTGACCAAACGTCCGCAGCATCTGAGCATCGTAGTCACCCCTAAGGTCGGCGAAACCGCTGCCGAGTGGGCTGCCCGCGTAAAGGCCGATGACCGCTACGGTCCTCTGGTCAAAGACTATCTCGAACTCGGCCGCGTACATCTCGCGTTCAGCGATGACGGCAAACCACCATTCTCCCACCTCGACGTATAAGGAAACAATCATGAGCAACTACGAAAAGAAACTTGGCGACATCAACATTACCGTGTTCACTGACTCCTTCAATCCGAAGGGTAAGTGCATCTACACCAAAGGCGCTGACGACGTCACCATCATCTTCAACTTCAGCACTGACAAGCCGGTCAGTCCAAAGGTGCTGAAGAAGCTCTGGAACGAAGACAAGGAAACACGCGCTATCTTCGGTGTTCTGGAGAACGTGGTCGAGAGCACGCCTTACTGCCACCCAATGCCGAAAGAAGTCCAATTCGGCAGCTGGAACTTCCAGGTCTATTCGACTCGTCGAGAAGGTAAGCGTCTTCAGAAAATCAACGAAGTGTTGGGCGGCCTTGCCTTCGCACCAAAGAACCCGACCGAAGACGAAACTCTCCCTAACCGCATCATCAAGTTGGGTGAGTCTGCATGATCGCCATTGATCTGATCCGTACGAAAGACGGTGAGACCTACAAGTCGAAGAAGACCGATCAGCCTTGGGGTGCGTTGAGTCAGTTGCTCGAATGCGATATCGGCTGGAATAGCGAAATCCTCGAACTCACCGAAACCCGGCTGGTCAATCGCGTCAAGGTATTGGGCTGCATCGACGACACCGTTTACACCGGTACTGAAGAAGAAATGAAGTACCTGGTCAAGGCGGCTGGCTATGCGGCGTTACTGCAAGCCAAGCAGCTACAGCCGGAATATCGAGACGCGCTGGTAAGTAAAGTACAGCATCTCTCTGGCGGTAATGCTCGCGTCATCGACATGGGCCTGCCGATGTTCCTCGGTAGCGGCGTCAAGCGTGGCGCCATCATCGGCATCATCTGCGAAGGTCACGAAGGCGACATCGAGAAAGTCAAGCAACTCGATTACTCGCGTCTCATCACGCTCCTTGAATGGAAGGTGGAAGGCGCTGATCACGAAACACTAATGTCTACTATCGCATAAAGGAATTTGCACATGAACAATCTGGTTCGTCGACTGTTTCTCACTCTCTGCCTGGTAGCTGGCCTGTACGGTATCTCCGAATTAGGCAAACAGGAACCGCTCGGCGACCGGATTGCTGAGCAGATCATCAAGCGTACGAATTAAGGGGATGATGATGGCTGAACAACAAATGGAGTTGGAGTTGGATTGGCAAACAGCTCTATCAGTGCTGAAGCATCACATCAGCGCAACCCAGTTACGAATGGACCGTCTCGAGAAGGCGTTCCGAGAAGCTCCTGAAGTGACCAGACCTAAAGCCCGCCGACAGTTCAGCGGTAATGTTGACGCTGCCGTTGCCATGAACTTCGGGATCAAGCTGACCGTCGTCGAAGTTAATGGCGGTCCTTGGCATTACGTGTTACGTGATTTCAATGACCAAGTCCTCGCCTTAGGCAATGCTTACATGATCGTAGGACGACAGTCCGATGGATATTGCGAAAGTGTGACCATCGCTATGCTGCGTCGAGCCGATTATAAAATCGTCGTGACCATCCACCTTGAGACATCCAGGTGTTTCGCTGCATTGTTTTACAAAGGCGGCAAAATGCTTGAAACCGAATTGAAGGAGGTGCGTGATGCGCCGGGAAGTATTGACCGCTAAGAACCTCTCCAGAAACCTTAAGGAACATGAGGAGGCGTTCAAGTCCCGCAATGGGTACGAGGTAGAACCTCCGCCCGAAGTAGATGGTGACGTAAGCGGTATCATCGCTCAGATCGTCTTACTGGAAAAGGTCTCTGAGAGGGTTATCAACGAGGCTGCTCGAAAGATCCGCGATCTGTCTGAACGCAAGATCAAATACATGAGAGCATCATTGATGATCTATCAGGCGATGGGTTATAAGGACAGGCAGGAAGCTGCTGCCTTCAACTCAGATCCTGATTTCATCGCCAATCGTAACTTCGGCCGTAAAGACCCAGGTGTTCTGGCTGATGAAATCACAGCCGAACGTTTGAAGCGACTTGCGCGGGCGAAGGAGCTACTGACGCCATTCTTCGATGAAGTAAAGTCGTGGGATAACTTTGGCTGGTTCGGTGCATTTGCTTCTGTTCCTGATTCTAAAGCTCGGTTCCTCGCTGCGGCCATTCAATACGTTGCAGAGCGTCTACCCGATGCCGAGCATGAATACAGACTCGGCATCGTCTGTGCTCTGTCGTGGCGGTTCCGACCGATGCGTCCAGAACGTCGCAAATGCGCGCGAGTTTTCTGGATCGGCACTGGCGCAGATGTCTACCAAGTGGCTCAGGAACTAGGTGACGTATACTGGCCGAAAACCAAAGGTGAAACTCCACCTGAGCAATAAACGATTTGTATCCCTGCCTGGGTAACCGGGCAGGTTTTTTATTTTGTCGAGGTGGTTATGAATGCAGCAAAGATTCAGGAACTGATCAAAGCCCTCACCTCTAGCGGAAGTTGTCGAATCATCCTGACAGGTCCGGGCGCTGAGGGTCGTCGCTACATCGCGAACACTATCCTCGATGAGTTGGCGCTCGAAAGTAAGTCAGTCCAAGACATCGTGATCGTAGTCGAGGAAGAGAAGCACCTCGACGCCATGGTGAACATGCAGCAGATCCTAGCTCTGCATCGCGGGCGGAAGTATCCTGGCCTGATCGCTCCACCTGACGTCGACGACATGATAGATGCGCTGGACGGGCTGACCAGGGATCCGATGGAAGGCTTCAAGCAACTCATCGATTCCATCAACCCGGACTCGAAGCAATTCGTACTCGGCATTCCCAGTAAACGGAATTCTGGTCGTACATTGTTGACTGGAGAAACCGGTAGCGAGCGTAAAGCTCATGCCAAGAAGGGTTCTGCTAAAGCCCACGATCCGCGCGTTAGACGTCGCGGCTATTAATTGACATTCCACATTAGGAGAGTTACATGATCGATCGATTGCACCACGAGCAAAAGAATACTGACTTCGTTGACGTACGCGTCGCTGAAGGCGTAGCGATGACTCCAGGCACCATCCCTGAGTTCACCGGCGATGGTTACGTGCAGAGCAACCTTGCCCACGGCTGGCATGCGCTGTTCCGTGATCCGTCCAACAAAGACTTCCCGGTCATGGACCACCTGTACCTGGTGAACCAACACACCGGCCAGCAGCTGATCCTGCGCCTTGGTCTGGCTAAGCCTACCCGCCGCATGCTGGTGCCTATCGAGTCTGAGTTCGATACCGTAGAGCAGCAGCTCAACGCGATTCTCCACAGCTGTGATACCGGGGGGTTCCAGCTTTACTGGAGAGCGCGTGACGTCGAGTTCAAGGACAGTAAGTCTCTCGGCGATGAACTCCTGTACACCAACATCGGCGGTGTCATGGTCCATATTGCAGCTCTGGCAGACCCGCGCCTGAGCTACTACTGGGCTCGCGATCTGCCAAACCACGACTTCCCCGGACAGGAAGCTGTGATTGAACGCCTGAAGGCCATCAAAGACCTGATCGGCAATTGATGTAAAAAGATAAGCAGCAAGACCATTAGATGTAAATCCCGCAAACAAGGACTGTAATAATGACTCAAGAAGTAGTTGGTAACTCCGTAGCCGAGGTTCTGTCGGCCTCCGGTGCTGATTTCCACAAGGCCCAAGCTCTGGCGATCCAGACCTTCAAGGAAAACTTCGCAAGCTTCGGCCCGCATCTGTACTCCACCCGCGGCAAAGGTCTGTCGACTGTCTACCGTCAGGCCTTCCCGGAAGAGCTCCAGAAGCACAACAAGTGCACCAGCTGCCGTCTGTTCTTCGAACGCTTCGGCCACCTGGTCTTCATCACTCCGGAAGGCCGTACCGTTCCGGCATTCTGGGACTCCAACGCCGTGCCTGAAGAATACCGCGCCTCGACCAAGGCTGTGGAAACCTTCGTACGTCGTCAGGGCGTTGCCGGTTACTTCTGGACCGAGCACGCCAGCTGGGGCGAAGAACTGACCGACGGTCAGCAGAACGGCGAAGCGGTGAAGTGGTCGCACTACTTCCTGCCGAAAGATCTGGTGCGTCAGGTGTGTTCCGAAAGCAACGTTGCCGAGAACATCGGCCGTTACGCTGAGAACTTCACCCTGCTGGAAAACGCGATCAAGAACTACCCGCTGAAAGCTATCGCTGCCGCGGTCGTGATCTCCGAATCCTGCGGTCAGATCGCTCTCAAGCACACCGAACTGTTGAAGTGGTTCCACGGCGTGGTCAAGGCGAAAGACGACCTGGGTCTGAAGGACACCCTGCTGCGCAACTACATCTGGCGTGCAGTGGCTGAAGGCATGGCCATCAACCCAACCTTCCCGCGCGTCGGCACCAACGTCGTGGCTTCCATGCTCCTGGATCCGATCGTCAACGGTCGCTCCACCGAGATGGCCAAGCGTGCGTTCATCAAGCAGATCGATCCGGTCAACTACCGTCAGCAGACCGCTGCTCCTTCCGAAGGTAACGTCGAGCGTGCTCGTCAGATCTTCGAAGAGCTGGGCCTGGGCGAAGAAGACCTGCTGCGCCGCCTGGCGAAGATCGACGAAGTGGCCAATCGTTTCACCTGGTCGCCAAACCCGATCGAAGTCAAGCAGCCTGAGAAGAAGCTGTTCGGCAGCCTGACCACCAAGCAGGAAGAAGCCAAGCCGCAGATCAAGGAACACATCGCTCCGGCGGTGACCATGACCTGGGAGAAGTTCTGCGAGAAGGTTCTGCCTAACGCTCGCACCATGCAGGCTCGTCCCGCCATCGTCCAAGGTAACTTCTTCTGCGTTACCGCGCCGGTGAAGGAAGACTCTGGTCGTATCTTCTTCTACGACCACGAGGACAACCGCAACCCGTTCTGCTGGTACACCAGCTCCGAAATGGTCGACATGCGTCAGTACAACATGGCTCCTAACGTGTTCCATGACGTGGCTGGCGTCCTGCCGATCCCTGGTACCTGGACTGGCGGTGAGGCTGCTGCGAAGTACGCCGGTGACATCATCGTGCTGGAAGGCCTGAAAGAACGCAACCCCCGCAAGCTCTGCCTCTTCAACGAACTGCTGCGTCGCGAGTTCAAGGAAGTGGAGCGTGTGATCAGCGCGTTCTCTGACGGCGGTTCGCTGGAACTTGACGTAGAGCGTCCGGCCATCGGCCTGCGCCCTGCACAAGGCGCACCGTTCATCATCCGTGTCGAGACTGAATTCGGTAAAGCCGATTACATCATCGACCGTCCAGAGTGATGCCTGAGCCGGGTGGGAAACCACCCGGCCTTTATTCCGCAAACAGGAGATTACCGTGAAGCTCTTCGGACTCATCGAAATCAACTGGGCAAAGAAAGAACCGCCCCTAGATAAAGATACAACCGTGGCCGATGTCTTCCAAGCGTTACAGGCCATGGGCCGTATCGCAGCACCTGAACCGGGTCAGCATCGGCGGGTAAGGACAATCGGCCGTGCGCGCATTACCGACCAGATTGTCTTCCCGGAACCGAACGACCATAATGACGTTTGGGAAGTCCAGCGCCTGACTAACTTGGTTCAAAACGTCGATAAGATGTTTACCAGGGGATGGATAGATATCTGTGAATTAGACAAAGCGGTCACCGAGTTCAAACTGTGTCAGCCGCCTAGGGCGAAAGCTGCTTATGAGAAGCTCCGCCTGCTCCACTGCGTCAGTTTCAATAAATACCTGCCGGGTATCTTTGAGCAAGTACCTGACTTGATGACCTGCGTCTTCAGCGAAGGACGTCTACCAGCCCAACCGGTAAGCGATAGCTTACGAATCACCCAGGAGTGACACGATGTCCACAGAAGCCCTCCCAAGCAATAACGAAGATTCCCACGTAGTCGTACTCGATGCGGGAATCGCCTCACGCGACAAGATGGTGCAGAAGCATCGCGATGTTCTACAGAACGCCAGACTCTTCATGTTGCGTGTCTACCTGATGGTCACCATTGCTGGGATCATCATGATTGGCGCTATCGGCTGGATCGGCTGGGATACCAAGAAGACTGGTTATCTGTCGTACCCAGTGGACTGCAAGATTACCAAGAATGACGCCACCGTCAACGGCACCAGAACATTCGGTCAGCCCTTCATCGACTTCTACGGCGCGTACCGTCACATGAACAAGCTGGAGACTACCGAGAAGACCACTATCAAACTCACAGGCGATGATACCGAAGTCATCGGTCTGATGAAAGATGGGTCATGGTGGTGGAAGAATGCAAGTAAGGGAGAGTTCGGTAATCTCCCTATCGAACACGCCGATCAGTATGTAATCATGGTCGGTAATAAGCGAACGGTATTCACCGATCGCGAATTCTGTAAGTAGGAGGTAATCGCTATGTCTGAAGTAATTCGTGGGGCTAAGCAGATCAATGATCGTCTCCTCGAGTTGCTCGAGGAACAGGCGATCACCCCTGATCAGTTCACGGACGCCGAATCGATCATTATCGCCACGCCAGATGTGGAGATGATCCTCACCTATTTTAACGGCAGTCCAATAATCAACATCAAGGCCGGCGGCATAGACCTCGGCTTCTTCTAAGGAGTCCTCGTGGATATTCTCGAATTCCTCTCTGCGAAGTTCAGCGGTGAGTTGCTGGAACGTTTCAAATACCTCACTGAGAAGCAGAAGGTTCCGCTGGATCTGTTTCGTGATGAAGCTAACCAGGAAGTGCTTGCGCGCTACCTGATGGGCGAGATTGCTGAACTGATCAGCAAGCATGACAGCGAGAACGCTTGGATCGATATCTCGATCTACTCGTTCATGCTCCACATCCTCGGTGCTGAAACCGCGGGTGAAATCATCAGTACCTATCAGCGGGCAGCCTCGGAGGTCCCAGCAGTGGGTATCGCCCAGGCTCACGCTATCGACATCAGCAGTTTGGAATAGGAGTACACCATGGCTACATTTGTAGGCTGGGTTGTAATCATTGGACTGGGTCTTTACGGACTCAAAGCCCTGTACGATAAATACGGTAATAACGACAAGGGCTAACAGCATAGATGCCGGGGCTTAATCGCCCCGGCATTTTGATCTCTTTTATTTTGTTACAGTGACACATTATAGAATAGATGTCAACTTAGGAATTCGTGTCATGGCTTACGATCCACTCGACGCGTTACTGCGCATGGCGCTGATAGTCGAATACGTAAAAGATAAGAAGGAACAGAAGAAGAAACTCATCAAGTTATCCAAACGCTGCACCCGCTCTGTCCAGGAAGCGATGGTCAATAAAGTCATCGACGCCCCTGGCCGTAAAGAGATGGTCTATTTCCTTGCCGACGGCCTGCTCGATCTGTATGAATGCTCGACCGAGATCTCGAAGATGGGGCGACCTGGCTTTGTGATCTATGAGGGCGAAGCTATCCCTCTGGACATACAGCTGCGGGACCCTAAGGTAATGCGAGAACAGGATGGTAACAAGCATCCCGTCGAACACTACCGCAAGGACGTCGTCGAGGACAGGGCGTGGATAATTGCAAACGAGCATGAGATGGTGGCAGCCGCCGCTCACGCTCTGATGAACTTCCTTAACATAGAGCGAGTTGCATGCGAAGTCGTCCTGTTCAAGACCAGGGGCTTCTCAGGCACTCGTCAAAGCATCGAGGTAGAACGTGGTGTCGCAGGGAAATTCAACAAACGCATCGGTAAGTCGAACTACTACTTCTAATAGGGGATACGGATGTTGATTCGTCACTTCGGTAGAAATAAGTTTGGTCGCGATATTGCGATCGGCGATATCCACGGTTGCTGGGACCGTGTCGAGCGGGGACTCGAAGAGATCGGCTTCGATAAGCAGTACGATCGTCTGTTCAGCGTCGGCGACCTGGTAGACCGTGGACCCCAGAGCAGCCAATCGCTCTGGTGGTTGTCTCAGCCATGGTTCTTCGCTGTACGCGGCAACCATGATCAGTACGTCGTCGACTGGCGTCAACGCCCTGTAGACAAGTGGGTCTCTGAAGGTGGTTCGTGGTTCCAGAACTTCAAAGAAGAGCACAAAGATGAATGGGCTGCCGCGTTCGGCAAGCTGCCCATCGGGATGGAGATCGAGACTGAAGAAGGTCTGGTCTGCATCGTCCACGCTGACGTGATGTTCGATACCTGGGAAACCTTCAAGGAGTACCTCCACTCGAAGGATCACCGCATCGCATGGCTTGTGCGTAACGCCGTGCAGGGTTCTCGCAACCGCTACCAGATCCGTGATGAGCGCCCAGTGCGCGATATCCGCGCCTTGGTGGTCGGTCACTGCAAAGTAGCAGAGCCGCTGATCGTAGCGAACATCCACCACATCGACACCGAGGGTTGGAAGAAGGGTTACTTCACCTTCTACGACCTCGCTACCTTGGAGCCTATCCGTGCGCAAGCTTAAGCACTACTTCGGCGGTAACCGCAAGCTCACCAAGCGTGCGCTGGGTTACCAGCTGCGCCAAGCGTACAATCTCCTTGAGGCTGAGGTCCGTACCGTGACCGCCGCTGCTCTGGGCGATACGCCGTTCCGCGTCATCATGGGCAGCAATTACGGCCCCGCTGACTGGGCCATCGAGGTGAAGACCTTCGAAGGCTATGCGTGGATCGAGGGCACTGACCCTAACTTCGAGAAACGCATCCTCCAATACTCCAGCCATCCGCTTGAGGAGTTGGCGCCTCTACATCTGTTGGAGGGTCTTCGTTGATCACTCTGACCTATGGGGAGCTCTGGCTCCTCATTTACCTAGTCGGCGGCGTAATCACCGTCATGTGGGGAAACCTCCTGAAGGATCCCCGCTATGCGGAAGCCTGGATTCCGTTCGGGTGCGCCGTACTCTGGCCGATCTACCTCTTCTGCGGCATCATCTGGTGCGTCTGCAAATTCTTCTACGTCGTCTTCGATCTATTAAGGGACTAACATGATCATTCCATTCCGCTACAAATTCAGCATCGGCGTTCTAGTGTTTGTTCTTCTGGGTGCGATGTTGTTCGCCATGGGTGTGATCAATGACACCATCATGCTCGCGATCCCAGAGTTCCCGGCCACGGCCATGTTCTATATCGCTGTCTACAGCGCCGCCATTGCGTTCCCGATCGGCAAGTGCATCCAACGCTTCAGCGACAAGCTCGAAGCCATGTCCCGCACTCGACATGAACGCATCACCAGGATGCTGATGTCACAGTGGCTGAGTCAGAACATGCACCAGCTTCACCCTGGTCAGTACAAGCGCGGCGATAACGTTAAGATCTCTCTGACGTTCACCGTGGATGAATGGAAGACGATCAGGAATATGGCCTGATGTGTCGGTGTGGGAAGACTTGTAACTGTATCGACTGGACTGAAGCCAAGGGCGCATTGATCGCCTTTGGCATCGTCGCAGTCATCGTAGGCTTTGCCTGGTTAAGGAGCTGCTGATGTTTAGTGACGATGGTGGTGGTCCTTATTACCCCTCGGCGACATTCGAGGTGACCCCACCACCTCCGCCAGCATTAACGAGCTGGGAAGACAAGCAGAATATGTTTGACGCCGCATTAGGGCGGATGCTGGGTGCGCATCGACAACTGGCTTCCCAATTCGGCTACGTCGCCGGGATCTCAGCGATCGTACCGAAAGGCATGAAGGTTGGGGATAACTCGGTAATCCACCCTAATGTGAAGATCCCTCTCAAAAGCGATGGCGAGTTCTGCTACGGCAGGAAGCGCTTCGAAGCGGGCGGTCGGTGGTACGAAGCTGCGGTTGTCGTACATATCGCGACAGGCGACACCAAATGGTGGTGGTTGGATAACACAGAGCCGGAAGCATCTTCCCGACATGTGATCAACAACATCGGTTGGGGAACTAAGGTAGGGTAGTCCGTAACTTTTTACTGGCACATTGCCTTATATGTAAAGCACTGCCGCCGCATTAAGGGTTTGGATGTTCGGATCCTTCAGCGCCTTAGGTCTCGCATTCCGGCTCCTCGAACTCTCCGTCAAACGCTTCAACCGCTACCTCCAGATACCCACCTACGAGGAAGAGGATTGCTGCACTGACGGGGAGGAAGATGACGATTACCTCGAATACGTTCTCCGCATGATCGGCGGATGTTCGTGGTCGTGGCAATCATCGGGGCGATTCCTTGGCACCCACAGTCACGCCGCCGAGATCTGGACTCGGTTTGGCATGGCCCAGACTCCCTGACGCCTTTGGGACTTTAATCACCCACCCCACTGATAAGCGTAGATAGTCAACCAAGAGACGGGATGACCGCTCAAATTAGGCGTCTGTGTGATGCCGCGATACCACGGCGACAATCTGTTGGGTAGCGGGAGATGAAGCAACACTCTGGCTTGCGCTCACAGACCGTCGAGTATAGAAGCACCGTCACCTCCTAAATATGAAGGCGTAACTGGGATCGCCGCTATTCCTTGATCAAGGATAGTGGGACCGCCAGAGCGGGTTTCAGAATAGGAGGTGGCACGTTTCTACCTCTATGCCGCCAATAACATGAAACCTAATTCAAAGGACTCTCGTCATGGCGTCATGGAACCCTAAGTTTACACCAAGTTTTACGCCGCAAGAGATGCTCGAGAAGGGCGTCTTCGAAGGCAAATACATCAATAGCGTCAAAGGGGTACCTGAGGCTTGGAAGAAATATCCGAGAGTATTAGGTCCCAAAGATAGTCCGGACATAAGCCTGAACTTCTACGGCGTCAAATCCAGACAACCTCTTTCTGTCTGGCGCGCTAACGGTTGGATCAAGACCGATAAGTCTGGTTGGTTCGAATGGTACTGCCATTACTTCATGGGTCGTCGCCTAGGTAAGGAAGACGATTGGCAGATCGGTCGATGGAATAGCTTTGTAGCCAGGCACATGGGGCAGATCAAAGCTAACTGTACGCTGGCCGATAAGAACTGCCGGCCTGTGCAGAGACAAGGCCTGCTGCAATGGGCGTGGGATTCGAACACCGCATTTACTGATGAGCAGCGTGAGAAGAACCTCGCAAGAATTTTGAGTAAGTCTGGGACTAAGGTGGGTCTATCCACTGAGTCCAAGATGCTGACCTGGTAAATTGGGCGGGAGTAATCCCGCCTTTATGCCGCACCTGAATAAGGATTTAGGATGATTAAAGAGACATTTCGGATTGAACTGATCGTGCCTGATGAGGAGAAGTTGAAGGTATTCTCGGAGAAGCTGGTTCCGAGGATTGTCAATACACTCGTCACATTGGGAATGAGCACGGCAGATCAGTTCAGCGAGCAGGAAGAACAATTCGTGCGCGTGCTGCGCGATGAGTTCAAACTACAGTTCGGTAAACAGTTCGGCCTATTCTCAGGAAAGTACCACCAAGCATTCGACGACATGGGACCTCGCTACGACTTGGGCCTTAAGGTCGGCGAAGGTGAGGCTGGAATGTATCCAATTCGGGTCGAACTGATCATCGTCCCAGAAGAAAAGACAACCCTGCACTAAGGAGAGCATCATGACACTGCAACAAGCATTCAAAGTAACCAGCATGACTATCAGTTTCCCAGTTGGTCATGAAGGTTCCATCGACGTCAAAGCCCATCTGGTTGCGACTGGCCACTTCAACGAAGATGTCGAAATCGAAATCGACGAGAAGCTCGTTTGCGAAGAGAACGAGTTCGCAGATGTAGAAGTTGAAGGCACCACCATCAACTATAAGGCCCAGGCTGCCCACAACAAAATGCTCGAAGTCACCATCTATATTCACTAAGGAGAGTTGCATGCAAGTAGTAGAAGTAGCGGCCCTGTTCAACCTCGCAGGTTACGAGCCCACTGAGTTCCAGAAGATCGAGAACGATTACTGGCCCGACCATCCGAACTACGACGACATGCGTAAGCAGTATCCGTGGTATCTCGTCAGCACTGAAGAGGGCCAGATCCGCATCGGCTGGCGGAAGCGCGTCATCTCGATTGATTGGTCGAAGACTTCCCGTCGCGGCAGCGTCACTGACGATGATGTCACCAAGAGCGATCACATGGTTCACGCCTGGAGTCTACCGAAAGCTCTGGAATACCTCACGGCCATTCGGCGTCTACCGGTCGTTGAGAATCCGACAGCCGAGGTGGAGTGTTATCAATACTCCGGCGTTGCCAAAGTTCGCGAAGGCATCAAGTTACTGGCGCTGAATGCCGACAATGGTCAGCTCGAGAAGATGCTGGCTTGGGTGGACCTCTTGCCGGAAACTGATGAGATCACTCTCACCGTTACCAGAAACCGCGCCTACCGCGGTCTGGAAGGCATGGCGTTCCACATCAACTACTACGGCGTCGACGTCCGTTTCGAAAGCAAGTAATTCCCAGCAATACAAAACCCCGGCGGTGAGAGTCTCACCGCCACTAACTAATTAGGAGTGACATGATGTCCTACCGTCCACAAGTTACCGAAGCAAACTTCCAGAAGAAACGCGTCCTGATCGATCCCCGCAAGAAGTTCGTAGGTGCGTTCAAGAACCCTAACATCAAACTGTTCCTGCCAACTGATCAACTCGGTAACGCGACTTGCCCTACCAAGGCATGCCGTATGGAATGCTGGACTCCTGATTTCGAAGCTGCTAACCCGCGCATGCCTGGCGTGTTCGAAAGCAGCGGCGTGGGCCTGAGCAATGCAGTCATTAAGCTCGAAGGCGATGACGTTTACGCCTCCCTGGTGCAGAGCGTCGCTCTGAGCGGCTTGACCGTTCTCAATGGCTGGCTCAAGACCATGAAGCGTACGCCTGAAGGCGACATTCACTCCTTCGAAGTATTCATCGGTCAGGGTGGTCTGTAATGGCTAAGCGTGCACTCGTCCTCTTCTCTGGTGGGATGGACTCCACTTACCTCATGTGGGAAATGGCAGAGGCAGGAACTCAGGTCGACTACATCTACGCTGACGGCGCCCAGGGTCGCAATAAGTCTTCCGTCGAAGAGGACTCCCGCGGGGAGATCATCAGCCTGATCAAAGAGTATTGGCCAGGCTGGTATCCGCATGGCGGCGGGCGTGTGTTGTCGAAGGTCAATCTGTCGGCGACGCCTAAAGCCAAGTGGCGTCAAGCGCTACCTTGGATGGTAGCTGCAATCGAGATGGTCGATCCCGATGTCCACACCTCGGTCAACATCGGCTATTGCGCTGACGATGACACGCTGCAAGAGATGCACTCGATGATCGAGGCGTGGAATGCCATGTGGCGTTTCACCAAGAAAGGTGATGTCGTCCCCTTGAAGTTCCCGTTGCGACACACTACCAAGTTCGCCATGATGCGCGATCTCCCACCAGAGATCTACGCTGCTACCTGGGTCTGTGAACTACCGACTACCAATGCCCGTAAGGGCGCTACAGCGTGCGGGCGTTGCGAGCCGTGCATGACGCGTGAAGTGGAGAAGTTCCGCTTCAAGCTGAAGACGCACAAGACTCTGGAAGAACATCACGAGTCCATCGCCAAACGCTGCGAAGATCTCAAGGAGCGTAACCGCAACAAGTGGCGACAGGCAGTGGAATCGGAGCACACCTCCTCCGCACCGCAAGAAGTCAAACAACTCACTGCGCCTGTCGAGCGTACCGTCACCGGCGGTGAGGTGATTCGGATTCCGATCAGCAAGACTCCCGTAACGGATCAGATGCGCCAGCTTCTCGATGAGAACCCCGACATGGAGATGGAAGACGCTATCCATCGTCTGGCTGAGATGTAAACGATTGGGTCGGGAAACCGACCCTTTCTTTTTTGTGTACTTAAATACCAAGAGCAATGAAAGTATGGAAACTTACGACGTTCAGATCGAACTGTATCATAAGTCCATCGGCCTGAAAATCACCCGACTGGTTAAGCATCCGTCCGGCGAACAGATGGAGAAGATGGAAGACCAGCATTTCATGGCTGCCATGATGCACGTCTGCGGCACGCTGGAAGTGCTGGACGGTGACTACCCTGTCAAAGTCGCCAGGCGGTTAAACGAGGCTGTCGATAGCGTCCCCAATCTGGCAGCGCTAGTTCGCCACATTGGTTGTGATGGTATCGTTGTATCCTATCGCCGCCGTAACCGGAACTACAATCCTAATCAGGTTGTTATGTCCACTGAGGCTTATTTCAAGCTCAAGAACATTGCTACCAAGCACGTAATCACAATGACCGATGCGAAAGAGCTGGTCAAAATATTCAGACACGTCCGTCATTGGAACGAGCATATCGCAAACATGTTTGCGAAGATCAATCCCAATAAACGGCATAGAAAACCTTAAGGATAACCGATGCTGCTGTCCGATCGTCAAATTCAGGCGCGTTGCATGCGCCCTAACCACTTCATGCGTCGCGATGGTTTCTGGGAACCGATCATTCCGGGCGTCACCCATACGCCAGAGATCGTGGCGAATATGGAGAAGCGTCGCTGGATGGGGTTGGAGACTCCAAAGGATGACGAGGACTGCTCCCGCTTCGGTTGGCGGCCCATGATCTGGCCGTTCTCTCCAGAGGCTAACCGCTTCAACGAGAAGGGTACCAAGATCATCAGCTGGGGCACCAGCTCCTACGGCTACGACATTCGCATCAAGGCCGACGGTATCAAGCTGTTCACCAACCTCACCGGTGAGATCGTCGATCCGATGCGGCCGTATGGCGACCAGCTCATGGACCCGGTGATCCACTTCGATGAAGAGTTCGGTCTGCACTACTTCATCCTGCCGCCTAACAGTCTGGCGCTGGCCCACACCGTCGAATACTTCGTTATTCCGCGTGACCTGCTGGTGACCTGCCTTGGCAAGTCCACCTATGCCCGCGTTGGCCTGTCTCAGCTAGTTACCCCGCTGGAGCCGGAATGGGAAGGCGAGCTGGTTCTCGAGATCGCTTCGATGACCAACAGCCCAACCCGCGTGTACCTCGGCTGCGGTATCGCTCAGCTGCTGTTCCACACTGTCTCTGAAGTCTGCAGAATCAGCTACAAAGACAAAGGCGGTAAATACCAAGGGCAGCGCGGAACCACACTCGCAAGGACTTGACATGCGTCCACGTAAGTTCAAGGTCTACAACAAGACCACTAACCAGTGGTCTAAGGTAGAGGGCGAAGAAGCCCTCGCCAAACTCGTCAACTTACCCGTCTCGGATATCCCGCGCCTAGCCATCTTCAAGATGACTGTCGGTGAATGGCAGATTTACGAGACCTCTCTGTGAGGTAAAGGAATGTCCCACACTGAACGACTCGACAGTGAAATCAACGCTTGCATTGACGTATCGATCAACCTGTGCAGTAAGACAGGTCAGGTAGAACGCAAGTTCAGGCTGGGTGCTGATTCTCTGTGCTTCAAACGCGTCACTGACCAACTGCGCAATGCCGTCAAGCGTTACTGCGGTATGCGCAAGGTCTTAGTCGAGTATTCGCCTATAACTCGAGAGTTTATGGTTACGATCAATCTGGATACGGTGGCCATGACCCTCGACCAATCGCAGCGCTATGTCGCTGCGATGGCACAATTAAACCAACAAGCCTTGGCGTGTTAGCTATGAAACATTTCATCTACGCTTTATCGGTCACTGCGATCACCTACGTGATCGGCATGTTTGTCGCAGCCACTCCCGACATCAGTCAGTGGGATGGGTTCGGGAAGATGACGCTCGCCCTACTCTGGGTGATTGGCTTGGCGTTCGTCTTCTTCGACCATCGTCGCCAACAGTCGATCGACGATTACAACGAGTTTCAGCGCCTGAAGCGTGAGAACAAACACCTCAAGTCAGTGTCGCCAGCGCCTGGAAAGGTAGTGCCTATCCGTAAGGAGCACAAATGAAACTGTTAAGCGTATTGTTCGCCTGGGCAATCGTCTTCCTGGTCGAAGGGTTCATCCTCGGCACGCACCACATCCGCGAATGGTCGTGGATCGCGATTACCATCATGATCGTGATTGATATCATCATCGCCGTCATCGCTTACGCACCGGGCGGCGTTGGCGAAGCGATGGATGGTCTGGGCGATGCGTTCGACGGCTTCGACTGATCTCTACTGTAAGGTGGCACATCGCTATGAAAGCATTGAAAGACATCTGGGCTACCGCGACCAGGCTCCTTAACCGTCCATTGTTCCGAGCCACTGTGACGTTTCTCCCAACCGTACCTCCGGAACCAGAACCTGAACCTGCAATCAAGCGGGTACAGCGCCCGCTGATTATGGCACGGATAGGTATCGATGGGGAGGAGCAAGAAACCTCTCCTCAGTTCCTGGCTTACGGCTGGAGTAAGGGTACTTTCAACCATCTGTCAGAGCCTGTCTACACGATGATCCGGGACTTGCTCAACAAGCCGAATCTAGAGTGGAAGGTCAGCAACAACTCGATGGACTTCCAAGGCGGACTCAGCGTTCGTACGATCGAAGTCACGCATGTCGACGGCTACGAGTTCTATGGCGATCCACATGTCGCCATGTTCTTTCCAGTAGCTCCGATTCCGAACACTAATAGTCTGTTCGGCGGACCCTCCGCGGGTCTGTTGCAACTGCTGCAAGAAATCGCCTTCAAGCTTGAGTGTAGGATCGTGACCATCGAGACCGCCACCGACGACACAGTGCTCGTCATCTTCAAGGCGTGGGGAACAGAATTTTCACCAACCGCTATTGCGGAACATTACAACAGCAGCCTGACTTAAGGCTGCTTTAGGAGTATGGGGCATGAATATGTTGCAGGCAGCAAAGAAAACAGCGATCAAGGTGATCTATATTCCCGTAGAGGAAACCGCCGGTCACCGTGAAATCGCCATCGCGAACAGCAGTGTGTTCGAAGTGCTGCGCAAGAAGAAGTCTGCAGAGATTTCTTACTGGGGTCTGCCCGACAATAAGTCCGACGTGATGCGCCGCCGCATTCGTGTAGTCAGGCAAGAGAAGAAGACGGCAGCAGGTAGCTTAGAGGATATCCCAGATCTTGAAGACGTCCATTACTCCGACCTGCCGTGGATCGGCAACGTCACCTTCAACCAGGCGCCACGACAGTTCCGGTCGAAGCACGTACTGGCGGTGGTGGCTGAGGTCGTTCGTGAGATCGATGGTTATCTGTTTAGTATTCGGATCGACAGCGACAAGATGTTCGAACCACAGCCGCCAATGATCCTCTGCCGCTTGTACAAGGCAGGACCACTGGAACTGAACCATCGCATCGACGTTCACCTCGAACCTACTGAAGAGCAGATTAAAGCCATGAAAGCGCCATGGGACGTACCACCGTCTCTGATCGCTGAAATGGCTGCTCTCGATTACCAGCTGCGGGGCAACACGTTTGTCCACCCTCTGCTGGATTCGCAAGGCCACAGGCTGGTATGCGAACAGTACGGTAAGCTCGTCATCGAACAGTGAGGTAACGTCATGAAGTTGGAACTGATTCCCAAGTGGGTCTGGCTACTCTTACTTGCGGCGGTACTGGGCGGTGCCTATTTCGGCATCGGCTATGCGGTGGATACCTACCGCAACATGACCACGGAGTTGGCTGAGGAAAAGGCGAAGGTCGCCAACTTGCTCGAGATCAACGCCAGTGTCAACCAGGAACTCATCAGACGCGTCAAGGACGATGAGGACCGCAGGAAGACCGAGGAAGCAATCGATCAGCAAACCACTGATCTGCTGGGCTCGGTTGATGAGTTAGGCGTCAAGCTAGCCAAAGCGGTGGCTGAACGGAAGAAACTGGAAAGCAAACTGGCTGATCAGTCCAACGGATCGAATCCGAATACCTTCAGGGGTATCCCGGTAGAGATCGAAATCACATGGCAGGCTTACTGCAAGGTAGCTCCATCCGACCCGCGGTGTGAGCCTAAGGAGAAGTAGCAAGTGTTCAGGATTCTGTCCGTAGCGTGTTTCTCGATCTTGATCACAGGTTGTGCTCCCAAGGTCAAAGAGGTCATCGTAGAGCGTACCGTCACCAAGTACGCTGTCATCGACGATCGGTGGTTGAAAGACTGTCCGGTACTCTCTCCGGCAGAACCTGATGAATACCGTCAGATGTCTCTCCAGGAGCAGGTGGACTTCTGGAGCGGTCTGTACATCAAACAGATCGGTCTGGTGGGTGCGTGCAACATCCGCTTGGATAATACGCGCAACTACAACGCCCTCAAGAAAGATGAGGTCAACATCCTCACCTGTAAGGAAGGCGTTTGCAAATGACATATAGGCCGGGTAATCCCCGGCCTATATGCTGTTAAAGTTTATTCGGTCATACATAATCGACAGGATGAACCGTGATAATAGGTGGCCCTATGTTCTACCATGTGATAACACATAATGCCGCCGCTGCAGAGAGCCTAGGACCTTTGCCGAAGTATGCGGACAAGGAAGATAATTGTTTCATTTGGCGGTGCGGTCATTGGACTGTAAGCGACAAAGTGCTCGAGCCCCAAGTCGCTGGAAAGCCAACAACCGTTTCAGAAGGCGTCCTTCTGATGAAGCTGCTGGATGTTGACGCTCTCGCTATCGCGAAGTGCATCACTGCTGCACAACGCTTCAGACGCTGGTACTACTTCCGCAAGGCTGGAGACAGCGAGCAAATCAAGATCGTCCGATTAGAGGACAGGCTGTGCTTTAAGTACAGCTGCATCGCAGATGCGATTCCTGAACACGCCTACTTTGAGCACAATCTGGAATTCGCACTTAACCAAACCACTACAGATGAGAGTGAGCTTTATCTATGTCACATGTTAACCAGGTAGTCAGCTACGACGAAGACTTCGTACAACAAAGCGTAGACTACGGCCGTGCCGTAGCGGACCTGCGTAGTCGTCGTTTGGCTCTGGATGCTAAATACGGGCAGTTGTCGACTGAACGTCAGGAAATGCAAATGCGCCACGAAGATACGACCGAGATTACCGATCGTATCCGCGAGGTCATGGGTAAGATGCGCGAGATTTCTGACTCCATCGATATACTGCTCGAGAAACAGTTAGTCCATCTCAATACTTGCCAGCATCGGCAGCGTGCCTGAAATCGCATTAAAAAGAATTTCAGTCATACATACTCAGCGTGAGTTGTGCAACATGACGGCTCAAGGAACACCAATCGCATAACACCGAAGGAGGTAATCGCGATGCTTAATTTCCTGTTTGGTAACACCCGCAGCAACGAAGTCACCGATTCCCTCCTGAGGGAAAAGCGGATGGCTGAGAAGCTGTTCGAACGCGCCATGCGTAACCACGGCGTTAACTCTGACGAAGCTAACCACTGGTCTGCAAAGATCGATGAGGCCGAAGCCGCCTTGGCAGCATAAAGGAAAATGTGATGGCAGAGTTATTCAAGATAAGTCACTACCGAGGTGACGTAGATGACGAGGACCCGGACGAGTTCTTCAACAACTTGCTCGAAGAGGCACAGGAGTTGAGCTATAAAGCCGATGCGTTGAAACGTTTCGGCACGAGTCCGCACGTTCAAGTCGACTACATCGACATGCGCCGTAAGGAGCTGTTGGGTATGCAGGGTGACATCTACAAATTCGTAGTGAATGAACTCGGCCGTCAAGGCCAAGTACTTTAGCGACCGAAAGGTCAGACTGGACATCCCCTTTAGGGGCGGGAAACCGCCCTCTTTTTTTTTGTTACAAAACCGCCCTGTGCTATAACTACAAGGAGACTACCATGCTTGGGAAGAATAAAAAGATGTATTGGGTGGACTGCATTTATGCGATTCTGCTCGTTGGGTTCATCTGGCTGACTAATTACGCCGACGGTAAATCAAGTTATCCGACCGAACGGGTTGTGCGCTCCGCGGAACTGACTCAAGCGTGGAGCTACTTGAGCGGTTCCAAGAGTCATCTAGAAGAAAACTGGATGGGCTACTTCGTCGATAAGAAGACCAAAGCGGGCTTCGAACATCCGATAAGCGGCGGTGTCTATCAGACGTACAAGTCAGGTAAACGTGGGATCGTTTACGACATCAACGTAGTGCGCTATAAGTTCGACCCTAACGTCACCAGTACCCCATGGTGGTTTGTAGCCGTTATAGTTTCGGCGATCTGTACCGTTCTCGTCGGGTTCCTTTGGTTCTGTTGGGTCATGGACCGGAAGAAGGAAAACACCCCACATCCTGACTTCCGGTGATATTCGTATGCCCACTATAGGGCATTGACGGATCATCACCATGGCTAAGCTGTTCAGTAACTTCGACACACGTCAACTGAGTCGTCAGGAAAATCTGCTCCTCGATGACTTCAGCTTCAACGACCAGAGTGGTCTGGGTCTCATCACTGCGAGGAAAGGTTTCGTTACCGACTACGCTTCGATCGATGCCCTGTACAACATCCTCACGTTCTTGTTCTACGCTCTGCTCATGAGTTACGGGGACAAGAGCGCCACCATCCACGACTGGCTGTATAGCGGGTACGGGATTGAGGTGGAGCCTGGTCGGTTCTATTACCCAACCCGTAAGGAGTGTGATCAGATCTTCTATCGCGCTCTACGGGCTGAGGGTATCGCTAAATGGCGGGCATGGATCTTCTACGCCGGTGTTCGCCTCTTCGCCAAACGTAACTTCTCGACCACCTCTGAGAAGTTTGCTGTATAGAGAGGATTAGATGAGAAAGCTGCACCTAAAGACAGACATGGATGTGCCGGGCTTCTTCGTTATCGAGATGGTCGATACCGGAAAGGTCTACACCGGTACGTCCACTCAGATGCAAACCGCCTTACTCAAGATCAAGCGTGATCTGGAAGACGGCAAGATGAACTGTCCTAGGTTGCAGCGCGTCTATGGGCCGAGGGAGGACATCAAGGTGAGGTTCTACCCTGCCGTAGATGTGAGTGAGGCGAAGAAAGAAGAACGTAAGTTCCGGAAGGATCGGCCTAGTTGGTTACTTCTGAATTGACGACATAGAGCCCCGGCGTTTGCCGGGGCCTTATGCTGTTTTTTTTAGGCGAGGATGCCCTTCAGCCATTTCAGTACCAACGCTGGGCGCATGATGATGCGGTCAGCGGCAGCAACTGCCATGCTGAATACCTGGATGTCGTCCAGGATTTGCTTCTTCTCCTCAGGCTTCATCTCGCGACCTTGGGACTCGAAGCGCGCGATGCGTTTCTCCATCCCTTTGATGGTACCTTGCAGGTCTTCGGACTGGCCGTGGATGCTGACGATGCACGCGGTGAACTTGCCGATGTACTCCGCGATTTTCGGAATATCCACTTCGTACTCTTGCTTGTTGTCGTCGCCATTGCCGTTGGCTGGGAACGAGGCCATGATGTGGCCGATCTCGGTCCGGAAGTGATCAGGAGTACCGCCCTTCACTTCGCCCTGCATCAGGTTCTTGACCTGAGTGCCATTGCAAACGGCGATGATCTTGTCCAGCTCACCCCAGTTGATCTGGTCGCCTTTGACCATCCAGCCCGGCAGGCGCTTCATCGACTTGACCTTGACGCCCGAACCTTCCTGCGATTTGTACTTCTCGGCGAAGCCGTCAGAAGCCAGGCGCTTGATGCCATCGTCGGAGTACTTCTTCGCGTACGCTTTTGCGTCTTCCTCGGCCTTCTTCGCTTCTTCGGCCTTGGCTTTGGTCTTGGCGCTACCGCGAGTGAACAGGGCAAGCAGCGCCTTGACCTTTTCGCGGATCCATTTGATGGCAGCGTCGATGGCGCCTTTGACTTTCTGACCCACGGTCTTCTTGTCGGCTTCCGCCGCTTCGAACGAAGGGGCAATCAGGTCAACCGGGATACCCAGGCCGCTGGAGCGCAGCAAACATTCCAAGTTGAAGCGATAGCTTTCCATCGCAGCTTCGGTGATGTCGCCAGCTTCCACTCGCTCGGACATCGAGTCGAGCGACTGCACCAGCGCCACGCCGCGATCGATCTCGTTAGCGCTGTGCTCGATCAGCTGAGACAGGTCGCCGTCGATGGTGTCGTTGTCATCAGGCGGGATCTCGACAACGGCGGGTTCTGGAGTGATCAGACCCGACTCGACGCCGTAGGTATTCAGGATATCGCTCAGGAGAGTTTGCATGTTGATACTCGCTGTTGTTAAGGTTGGCGGACCGTAGTCCGCCCCTATATTACTTGATACTGCGTTCCATCCAGGCCATCAACGCAATGATGACATCACCACCAACAGAGGAAGAATCAGGGAACCCTTCGACGATGGCTTGCCCTACGGTCTGGTGGTAGTATTGATCGTAGTAATCCATGTACAGCATTTCGTCGTACTCATGGATTACATTCGAGAAATCACTACCATCTTCGAAGTCCAGCCATGACTGATAGAAGTCACTGCTTTCGCGCATCTTCAAGCACTCGCGGATGATCTTAACCGCAGCGATAAAGCCGTTGCGATCGAGTGCCGGAATGCGGGCAGGGGACTTGACCTCAGTTTCCTTACCCTCAACGTTACCGCCAAACATCCAGCGGTCGTTCTTGTCGAAGTAGACCTCGACACTGCCGATCACCTTGACGGGAGTCATCTTGGCCATCGGCACCGGGATGTCGTCGTAGGCCTTGACCGCTTCTCTGATCAGCTCTTCAAACTTGTCGTGCTGATCAGCCTTGGCAGCGGCGATGAGTGGTTTCTCATACTTGCCGTAAACCCGCTGCACCGCACTGTCCATCTCTTTGAGTTGGGACGCAAACTTGGCAGCCTTCGTCTTGTAGTCATTGAGATGACCATTGATAGCCGACATCGGATTGGTGGTCGTGAACTTACCGTCGTACGACAACGCCTGGATGATGCCGTTACTTGGGACGTCGACGTTGAACTGTTGTTTAGACAGCCAGGAATCGTTGCCGAAGTAATCATCGATGTATTCAAGCAGCGCTTTAATTTCCTTGGTGCTCATCCAAGGTTTAGTCGGTAGGTGTTTCTTCTTGTCTTCGCGATTATCGCCGAAGATCATCTTCTTCAGGTTACTCATCACCTGCGAGAAGCTTTCGGTCGAGTATTCCGCTTTCGACTTGACGATCTCGAGACGGTAGTTGGCGAGCACCTTACTGATATCGACTTGCTCGGTCTTGATGATCGATTCATCGATAGTGTTCTGGGTCTTATACTCGTTCTCGATGCCGTTCTGCTGATTGAAGTTCGGCAGCCACTCGTCAGAGTTCTCACCCTTGATGGTGTACAGGAAGACCTGGGCCTTTCTGACGTCAGCGGGAGTGATGTTGTCCGGCGAGGTAATGACCAGCTTACGAGTCTTGGCATCGTACGAATATCGATCGACACGGAACTCTTTCTCAAGAGCCGAGCCAATCCCCAACATGATCGCATCTTCACGATCGGTGGTTGCGTACAGCCACTCGTTCGACTCCACGCCATCCCAACGAACCAGCTCACCGGAGCGCTGGAAGCCAGGCATGAGTTCGCCCTGCTTATACATCGAGCCGTGGTACAGGTAATGCGGGACATCAAAGCCCACACTCTCTTTCGAGTAAGCTTCGTTACCCCAACCTGTCCGGCCTTGGTTAGTCAAGTTCGTACGAGCCCCGATGCGGTCAAGGAACTTGTCAATACCGAGGATTTGTGCGAGCAGGTCACCAGCGTCGACAAGCAGATCGAACACCTCAGTCGAGTACTCATCAACGGACGCGGATTCCAATGCCAGCGTATCCACGTCGACGTTATTCACGCCAAGGATCTGCGACACTTGGTTCTGACTCCAGAGCAGGATGTCATTACTGCGCGTCGAGATGTTCGGCATGTCGCCAGTGTCGAGCAGGAAGTCGAACACGTAGACGTTCTTGTCCTGACCAAGACGGTTTGCACGAGCGATGGTCTGTGTACGGATAGCGTCACGGAACGGCTGGTTGATCATGAGGATCGTGTTGGCCGCAGTGAGAGGTACCGCAGTCGAGAGTGACTGGTAGGTAGCGCACAGCGGATTGAGGTCTTCGTCTTTGTAGAACTGACCCACGATCGATGCCAAGTCTTTGTTGGTAGCGCCGTAGACGCGCCCAGACTTATAGCCGTTGCTGTCGACGATATCAGCCACCGACTCGAGGACCTCGACGTAGCTGGTGAAGATCAGCGTCTTCTTCTCAGCGTCGTCGATGTACTTGTTGAAGTCGATGTGCTTGACCATCTCGACGTGACACTTCGAGCGCATACCGCCAACGATGGTGCCGAGTGCCTCGCCCATGATCTTGAGGTCGACGTACTTGATAACCGAACGAGCACCTTTGAAGTTGTTCTTCAGCGGATTGTTCAGGACCGGGATGATGGTCTTGAGCTCGTACTGGTTACAGAGCTGTGCTTCAGCCTTCATCGTCTGCGGATCAAAACGACCGGCGATGACTTTGAATGCAGACTGGTACGCTTCGAACTGACGCTTCTGCTGGTCAGTCTTGAGCGTCTGCTTGAAGACCTTCAGGCCATCCTCGTAGAACTTGACATAGTCCAGTCGGTGTTTGGCGTAATGCTCACGACGCTTGTCGATGAACTCACGCAGCAGCTTACCGATGTTCTCGAGGGTGTAATCCTTCGCGTTAGGCATCGAGACTTTGACGGTCTCAACGATAACCTCGGTATGGACCACGTCCTGTTGAGGTACGTGATACTTGAGGTGACCGATGCGGTTACGCAGGATGTCGTTAGCGCGCTTAGCGTCACGACCGTAGATCTTACGGAAGGCTTCTTCGCAGTAGCTGTCAAACAGCGGGTCAACACACTTCAGGAACGGGATGCACTCAGTGCCCAGCGCCTGGATCGGGGTACCAGAAGCCCAGAGGTTGTAGGTAACCTGAGGGAGGTTGCACAGCTCGATGAAGAACTGGGTACGGTCCGATGCGATGCGGTTGAAGTTGTGCGACTCGTCAAGGATGACGAAAGTGTTCTTGAACGCCTGTGGGTTTGCCTTGACAAACGCCAGCATCTGCTCGAGCGACTCGTAGTGGCAGATGAAGTAGTAGTCGTTGACGCTAGGCGGCTTGTTACCCACCGACAGCCAGTAGGGTTGCTTCTTCAGGACGATGTCCTTGATGGTAGCTTCCCAGACGCGCTCTGCGGCGTTCTTTGGCGTGACGATGATTACCTTGTTGGCATGCAGGGACGCTGCGATAACGAGGTCTGTGACGGTCTTACCGGTACCTGCACCTGCATCGAGCATGTAGCCCTTCAGACGGTAGGCTGGGACCATCTTCCCGAACACTTCCACGAACTCACGCTGGAATGGCTTCAGGGTGAAGCTTACGGTCTTGTCGGCTACACTGATGTCAGTGATCGGAGTGATGTCCTTACCGACTTGGCCGAGCCAGGTCTTCTCTTCGAGCTCCTCGATGATCTTACCCAGGATACGCTTTGGCATGCTGGTGTATTTCTCGTCGTAGAGGCGACGGCAGATGTAGAGGAAGTCGAGGCCGAAGAAGTGTCGCAGCTTGAATTCGCTCGACCGTACTTGAGAGAACATGTACTTGGCGATGGTGTTGTTACCCCATACGCGATACATGTCCTTGGTGAACGATAAGGTACTGAATCCTTCCACCACGATATAGGTCGGGGTGGTGGTGACTTCCACCAGTCCCAGCCTTCTTTTGATTCCTGCAAACATAGATGACTCCGAATTTATCTGTGGTGAAAGAAAGAGTTGACATAAAATTGGTATCGCGCAGTCAAACGAATTTGAATACTACATTGTAGTCATGAACAACAACATCCGAAAGGATAACGCAATGCTTGATGAATTAAGAAACAAGGTTATCGAAGACTTCACCAAGGCGTGGGAAGTCAATGACAAAGCGCATCGAGTAGATCATTTCACTCGGGTTGAATTGTGCGGGAATGTAATCAACGATCGGTTAGGGTTGGGGTATGATCCCAAGCTGATCATGCTGGTCGCGCACTTCCACGATATGTTTGCTCATCAGCGACACAACCACCATCTGCTGAGCGCTGAGTGGGTGCGCAGCACTGATTACAAGATGATCACTGAGTTGGATATCACCGATCGAGAACAGGTGGCGCTTGGATGTCAGTATCACCGAGCGTCGTACGAGGGCGGGTATCCGAGTATGTTCGCGGAGCTGATGGCTTCAGCTGATCGAGAGTTACCAGGGAACATCGGTTTGATGGTTGAACGCGCTGTGCTGTATCGCATGAATCAAGGGATGAGTCGCAACGAAGCGATGAAGCCTGCGATCGAGCACATCAAAGAGAAGTTTGGTGCAGCGGCTGGCTATGCGCGATATCCGAAAATGTATCTTGATGTATTCGGCGATGAGCTCGCCGAACAACGCCGCCTGATCGACAACATGTAATCTAATTAGGGGCGGGAAACCGCCCCACTTATGCCGGAGCTTTATAATGCATATTCAGATCGAAACCTACGATGCTGTCTCCATCAACTTCCGCCAGCTGAGCCCAGTTCCAAAGCTGGTCGCTTATCCGATTCTCACTCCAGGTATGCGTTGTCATATCCAACGTGACGAACTGATCGACGACGCTCTGTCGATCTCATTGCGCGACGGGCGGGAAGTCACCATCCCGGGCGGCAACGATCAACCGCGCTACGCGTTCACCCTGACCATGGAGAGCAATGTCGGTGGTCCAGGGTTCGGTAAGCAGACTGCTGTCGTTACGGGCTTCACTGAAGACGCCAGTGTCGTCAGCATGGGTGGGTTGGTCGATCACGATGCCAAGCTGTACTTCGACCGCGTGACTACCTATCGTCAGCTCAACACACCGCATGGTCCTCTCGTGCAGACGATCACTGATGACCACGTCGTCCCGCCGACTCATCGCATCGATGAGAGACTCTACAGCCTTCGTCCGGGCGACCTCATCAACCGTACGATCTCCGAGGCGGTGTTAGGAGCACACACTCGGATAGGTAGCCCTGCACTCAACCTGACTGGCGTTCCGACTACGGTGCGACTGGTGCCGGTACTCACCGAGTCTTCGAGAGAATGGCTGGACGAGATCCTGCGGGCATACGACGGTGTTGCGAAAGAGTTCGACCTCGACGCAGCTCCTCATGATACCTTGGAGCAGATGAGTTACGCGACGGAAACTCGACCACTCAGTCACGTCATGTTCCTCGACAGGCTCAGTCGCGATACGCAGTTCGCTTCGGACGGTTACGTTACGTTCGGTGAGTTGGTCAGGATTTTCAGTGGCATCCCAACCACCTTCGGGCCGGAGATCATCGTGAAGTCGTTCGATGAAACTATCGAAGCTTCGGATCCGGAATATCGACACATCCTCAACCGCATCTACCGCGCGACTCTGTCGACGATGTCCGAACTCAACCTCGACACGCTCAACGTCGTGTATAACGGCGCGACTTTCATCCCGCATTTCACCACCTTGATGGATACCATCGGCGTCCCTTACGGTGATGAGATCGCACAGAAGGTCATGGAGCGTCTCATGGAAGAGATGCGTAACGCAATCTGCGAGTTCGCCGAATACATCACTGGCGTATCGGTGAACTGTACTCGACATGGGGTGATGAATGTCCACCTGATCGATCGCGGCCTGATGCCGACCATCAGCATTCCGATGTGTATGACCGGTCGTCTGACCAGTCAGTTGAGTGACGAAGATGTGCAGCACAATCTTTGCCGCTGGCTAACCCATCTGACCACCACTGATCAAGTCGATTCTGAGGAAGACTGATGAAATCTCCGCTTGAAGAACTCATGTGGGACGCTTACCGAGCAGAGTCTGCGGCTGCGCTTGTTCACGGCTTCCGAGGTAAGATCGCAGACGTCGGCGATAACATCACCGAAATCATCGACACGCCAGAAGAAGTGAACATTTATAATGCTGGCGCGAGTCATGGTGTCGCCTGGTTGCTCAACCAACTGGATGATGCTGGTTATGTGCTGACTGACCGCTTTGGCCGTAAGGTAACCAAGGACCGATTTCCGTCCTTCAAAGCGGCGTGGACAGCATGGTTCCGAAAGAGTTCGCACCCACCGACTCTTAGCGTGATCAAGTAAGACTAAACACATCAGGGCCGCAAGGCCCTGGTGTGCTTTCTTTTTTTGTATAGGGGGTGTTCGTTAAAACTTATCGTATGGTCAAGTATATTGAGAGTAGGATCATGGCGACTATAACACCTGAGCTTAAAGCGCTCGTGGACAAAGCCTTGAAGGATCCATTCTTAGGCCCTGCCGCACTTAAGAACCACATGGAAAATATCGAACCCTTGTACTTCGAGGGGAAGGTCGTGGGATTCTCTGTACCATTCCAAGAGCCGGACGGCTACTGGCGGACAGGCTCTATTTACATCCTCCCCGAATATCGGGGTAAAGGTGTGGCAGCAGACTTCATTCGCGCATTTCGTCAAGGTAAGCGCATGAGAGCCTGGATCGAACCGAAGAATGCTTCAAGCATCCGCGCATACAAAGCCGCAGGGTTCCTCCCTACAGCTAAACGTGCATACGCAAATGCCAAGCCTTTCGACGAATACACTGTCGAGGCTAATGCATCGGAGAGGAGTAAGATGTTCAACTGGTGACATGTGATGTATTATATGTTAGACTGAATTATTTCGGGCGAATGGATTCAGTTTAATCCAACGGTGTGCACACTCCCATCGTTGGATCACCGTGGTCGGGAGTCCTCTCCGACCTTAGGCTACGACGGTCGCGGGTCCGTCGGAGTCTAGCTAGTGCCTAGAGTGCACAGCCTGCAGAGTTCAGCGTCGTGAGGACAAGCCGAACTCTGTGGGGTGACCACTCAGCCCCAAGTGTGAACCAACATAGATCCCCACCACCGGTCGCTCCGCCGGTGGTGGGGTATATGCCGCATTTAACTATTTTTCAGTCACACATTGTCGCGATGAACAATCTCAATGACCGAGGAGGTCGCGCAATGAACTTTGGTAATATCGTCCGTATCGCTGCTCTGGGTGCAATCGTTGGTGGTCTGGGTTACGCAGCCTACAAGTCCATCAAAGCTACAAAGGAAAGCGAAGACAGAACTCTCGCCAAGATGAAAGTCACTTCGATCATTGTGGATCTTCAGATGATCAGCCTGTTCGTCAACCTGAATGGCAGCGGTTTGCTGAGCGATGTCCAGGTAGATTTCCTTGCTAAGCTGACTGTCCAGAGCACCACGGGCGAACTCGACAAATTGTCGCCTACCGAACTGGAGAGCATCCAGGATCAGCTGAAGGTCATCAAACTTATCGTCATGCCTAATGTAGGCTAGGAGGTAACCGTGAACGCAGCAAAGTTAGTAGCCGCTCTGATAGCAGCTGGCGTGATCACTGGTGGAGGTTACGCAGCTTACCAGCGATACAAACCAACTCCTCGGACCGAGGCGGATAAGAAGAAGATCGATGAGGAGATCGAGTTTCTTCACAAGAAGATCCTGGAGAAGATCGCAGATATCGAGCGCAAGCTCACTGCGGCAGAAGCGTGGCTCATGCAGACAATCATCTCGCATGACTACAAAGGTGATCGCGATCGGGTCCTCAAGGAGATCCGTGATCTGTACAACAAAGTCTACGAGGTAGTTACGTGACACAGCCGTACATCAAGCACAGTCAGGATCACTACGGGGATGAGGACGGCACTGTCGTCCACCTCTTCGTAGATACGATCCACGGTAAGGAGCGACTCATCTGGGAAGCTGCTGACCCAAGTAAGCACAAGGACGACATGATCTATATCCGCCACTATCTACCCGATGGTGAGATCAGTCACTACGTGCAGCTTTCGAAGATGGAGGAGTTGATCGCCTACAGAGATTTCTGTCGGCAGAACTCGGTCCCGTATTCCGAGATCAAGAACCTCTCCTACATCAAGAAAGCAATCACATCCTTCAGACGTCGCAAAGACTGACAGCATACAGCCCGGCGAAAGCCGGGCTGTGCTACTTTCTTTTTTTTTTGCGTGAATACTTACGGATGATGTCAATATACTATGTAGAGAATGCCCTCACAAGTTGTTCTCTGAGCTCTTTCACAATTTAGATCTTGAACTCACAGTAAGGACGTCCGTTTCGTCCAGCTCCCTGAGGAATGGAACCCCAATGGCGGCAACGCCACCCCTTAGCGTTCTTCCTGAGGCTGAACGCGCCTATCAATGCTTGTAGCTGAAACCTATCGGGCGGTTCGCTGCCTCTAGCCGGATGCGCATGTACAACGACGGGCAACATGAAGATCAAGATGCCCGGCTTCGGCCGGGTCTTTATGCCGTTCGTATACATTTAACAATGACGGCTATGTAATGAATAAACGGAGGTCGTCATGGAACTGGAAGCATTTCTGCTGGACTGTGTGCGGCATCAAATACCTCGAGACTTACTTCGACTCCTTGGCGACGAATACGTCCTCATCTTAAAGGTTGAGGGTTATCTCAATGAGGTCCGTAAGATGACCTGCCATGATGTCCCTAACAAGCTGTGGCGTGACGCTGCCCGGTACGTGGCGCACCTCGTCAAACACGAGGTCTACTGTGTCGTCCTCGAAGCTAAGCGTGACGACAAGCAGGTCGGAGCCCTACGACCTGGTCTCAGGGAGGTAGCGTTTGAATACAATGATTGTCATGACGTAGCGCTCGGCGCTGCGGCGGGCATCATGAACAAATGGTCATACATCAAAAGAGAGATCGCAGCCAATGGAAAAGCTCGAAGTCATCGTTAAAGGTTCGACCGGCGTCGGTAAAAGTCACGTCATGGCAATCATCGAGCGTGCTCTGATGCAGGAGTACGGTCACGAGGTTAAGATCACCAGCGAGGATCTGCGTGCAGAGCGCAACCTCGTTGGCGAGGATATCCGTAACTGGACTAGCCTTGATGGCAGTAAAGTCGAGATCGTCATCAAGGAACAGAACGTACCACGCCGCGTGGACACGAGCTTAGCGATCACTGCGTTACAGTTCGACTCGAGCATGGATCACCTCAAAGCCAATCGTGATGTCATTAACGCCCTGCTGCGTATGCAGGTAGTCTCGGTTGGTGGTGAGGATACTGGCGGAAGTATCAGCGTAGTGTTTAACGACACCGACACTGCCGATCGTGATGCGATACGGCAAGCCCTCTACGGCATCAACCAAGTCGTACTTGATAGCACTCGTGATCTCGATTACCATTACGTGCTATATCGTACCGATATCGACGGCAAGGTGATCCAAGCCACCCTGCTGCCGGTGCCGCTTATCGAAGTCCGTATCTTCGCCGGCATGATCCAACTGACCTTCAACTGTAAATCCCAGTCCGGTGGACCGATCCTCAAAGAGTTCTGCCAGCGCATCAACGCGGCTACTAAGTTAGGTAACGTCATCAAGATGACCAACGAGTACATGGTGCGAACTATCCGTGAATAATTACGAAACATGAAAGTATTATATCAGAGGACCAGCCGCGCATCCCGGACTCCCTCGCTGGCCGCCTGACTGTCTAAGGCAGCTGGTCCTCTGATCGTCTTATCACTGATGATCGCAAGACGTTAAACATGGCGTGAAACACTCTTGTGTTTGATATGCCTTAGGGCATCTCCAATAACCTCACCCTGGACTATTGGAGTATATGAGAGACTCTCTGACCCCTGGCCGGTGATTAGAGTTTCGAAGGGTACGGGGGACTCGTTAAGCACGCCAACGCTTCAAGGAGTACTCAAGTTGTTGCACGATGTTCGCGCTTGGCAGTTAATCGTGGTACGCCGTCACGCTCCGTCGGTCTAGTGGACCGCTGCTCCGGGTTCGACCCGCAGTCCAGTGGGCTGAAGCGATGATCGTAAAAGACGGAAATGGACTGCCGACCAACGCGGCTCGTAGTACGCAGCCTTCAGATGCTTGTAATGGATGTGCACGTCTATTATAGGCGATCTGATGGGTGGGTATTGACCTCACTGAAACGGAGATAAGGGCGACAAAAGTCTTGGTCGACCTAACGACGATGGAGCGCGTAGCAGCCGCGCATCTCCTCCCCAGGTATCCATTGTCGGGTAGTTGCCTTTCTGATCCTTGAGCATTCCCCTACACCAGGCTTCACGGCTCTGGTGTAGGGGCTTATGCCGCTGATGCTATGTTAGGACTGTCCCTAACCGCAAACATGAAGGGTTCAACATCATGGCTAAAGTCAATATCGCCATCACTGCCGCGGCTAACGTCCTGGCACTGATCAACGCTGCTAACCCCAGCCTGAACGCTACCGCCGCCCAGATCACTCCTGGCTCGGTTGTCAGCGAAGCTGGCACTGGTGGTCGCAACACCAGCATCACCTACACCGCTGTCGACAACCAAGGCTTCAGCGGCACCCAGACCTTCAGCTACACCCGTCGGGCGCTGACTGCTGGCGAAGGTATCGCTACTGCCAAGGCCATCCCTGTGGTCATCGCTGAAGGCGATACCGACGCACAGGTCCTGACCAAGGTCGCTACCGCGCTGGGTCTGATCGAATCGGAAATCAGCCTGTCGAACATCGTTCGCCCGGTTGACGAAGACACCAACGGTTCGGCCGATGTTGTTGCCGACGCTGGCAGCCTGCTGTACACCGGCACCTTCGCTGCTGTTCTGTCCGTACCGGACGCTGACGTTCCTCTGAACGAAGCAGCTTCCGTGACTGACCTGGACGGCTTCGACGCCGAGGGTTAATCCCAAGCGACATACAGCCCCGGCTCGCGCCGGGGCTGTATGCTGTCTACTTAGCCTTCTGCATCAAAACCACCGAGATCGGTTACCGGAGCCTTGACCGAGAGATCGTCGGCTGGTAACGACTGTCCGATGAACATCTTACTACCTGGTACGAATAGAATACTCGTGGTAGCGATGGTGAGCGTGAGGCCTGTGGTATTAGCTGCCACTGGAGCGTTCACGACATCAGTCGTCGATAACGAGCACCCAAACGTACTATTGATAGCCGCCAGTCGTCCGTGGATGGTGGTCTGACTACCTGCTGGCAGGGTACTGGTATCCTTACCTGCGAAGAAGTCAGCGATGACGAATCGGTTATACCGGAACACCATTTGTCCAGAATACGGGAACACCGCATGTGGCTTCATGGTGATCTGCGAGTTGAAGTGATCATCACCAGCCAGAGGTTGGGGATTCTCGAAATACACCTGCTCCGCAGTCAGGGTTTTGGAATGTTCCTTGTTGATAGCCTCGAGGAGAGCTACCGCGCCTGCCTTGGCAAGATAGGTAAGCGGCGCCATCTGCACCAGCGCGTACATCCGAACATTACGTAACTGCGTGGTGTTCGCTGGTTGAGTCAAAGCGTAGGCCCTGACGCTACGGAACTCTACCACAGGTGGGCTCTGAACCGCCACATACATCGGGGCGTTACGCAACTTAACTCGCGCATCGCCCACCATACCCACGTAGAGTGGGGCGTTCCTAAGTTTGATTTGCGGCATGACGACCTCGTTATACCGGAGTCAGGACCATCTCGAGGTCAGCCAACTTGGCCTTGGTGAAGGGTGAGCCGTCCGGCATGGCCTGGAGAGTGACTAGCGGGAAGTCCTTCTGCGTGGTGTAGTCTCCGGAAGTGGGCAGATAGCTGGTAGCTGCCGATTCCGAAGAGTTGAACTTCCACTTAGCCGAGATGTTCGCTGACTGCCCTACGTCACGAGAAGCGCTAGTCGCTCCAGCAATGCAGAGGATCTTGTCGCTGTCGCTGATCGGCGTAGTGACGCGTCTGAGTTTGATGGCCGTCATGTCGAGTGGGGACAGGACATACGGCGTCAAGATAGTGCCGTGGTGATCGGCGAGGTTCAAGCACGCTGCACGAGCACTGCCGTCCGAAGTCTGCCACGCGACATCGTTGTTGGTATCGACGTCCAGAGGGCGGATCTTCATCGGACCTTTACGGGTACTACCATCTTGAACGACGGTGTCGTACACGCAGTAAATGTCCTCCATGGTGAAGAGCACCGTATCCGCACCACCGAGCCCAGGAGTCGTGCTGTTATAGCAAACCATAGCCATACGACCGAAGCTGAGGTAGTAGTTACCAATGTTGGTTCGACCGATCGTGGATGCCAACGTGGTGTAGCCCTGGAAGACTTTATCCAGATAGATGTCGATCCTACCACCGCCGGCACCTACGGCGGTTAGGGTGAATACGAACTCGTAGTAACCAGACGCTGCAGCGACGTTAGCAGAAGGCTGTATCACGAGAGTGGATTGTGGTCCGTTGGTAGCGCCGACAGCGGGCTGTATCGCATAAAGGCAGACCAGTGGATAAGCGCTGGTGATGGACGGCGTATACGGCGCAGCATCAAGACGCATACCGATGGTAAGCTCAGCGACGTCGGCTGCGTTATCGATCAATTTAGACAGCTTGATTTGAGTGCAGCCGGCCTTGGTTGTTCCGACCGTGTCGTTTACTGCAAACACCAGCTTGTTGGCAGTATTGACGTACAACCCAACTTGACCCTGGCTCGTCGCGTTGCGAATGGCGACCGGCTCCCATTGACTGGAACCAAATCCGTAGCAAGCGTTCATGTCACCGAGCTTGCCTTTCTGGAGGTGATTGAGACCGATGATGTTGAATCCGCGCATGGGAAATCCTCGTAGGGAGTGTCGCCACTCCCCGTGCGATGTTTAGTTACTCGGCGTGACGATGGTGCTGAGCGAACCCAGTAGTTCCTTAGTCCACGACACGTTACCTGGGGCCTTAGGATACAGACCGAGGGTGACGTAGGTGTAGGTAAGATCCAGGTTCTTGGGCTGACCATCGATCTGGTTGTTGCCAGACTTAATAGCGCCCTTCAGACCGCCCAACGAACCTGCTTGCCGCTTGGCCAGGCCTGTGAGCGTTACGGCATTGATAATGCCGGTAACCGCTGGGGTGTTCATGGTGAACGTACCAGGGGTACCCGCCACATCGGAAGTGACCGACGGCGCGTTTAGCGAAGCGCTATCGTTGATCGGGGTCTGCAGTGCGCTGAGCGGTGTGCCGGCACTGGCAAGCCACTGCGAATCCAACGCGTTGAAGTCGACAGGCACCACAGAGCGAGGCCCCAGCCAGTCGACAGTCTCGCCAGCCACTTTCTCGCCGACATAGATGTCTTTGATGCTGTATCCGACCACAGTGGACATCGCCACGGAGTAACCAGCCGCAAAGCCGTAGCAGATACCAAACCCCTGCGCTAGTAGCGCAGTGATGTTAGCGGCCGATAGGGTAACGTCGGCAATACGATTGCCATCAAGGCGACGATACACCTTACCGGCAGCCATATCGATGGCCCATTCGAAGTAGTACTCTTGACCAGCCACCACACCGCCCGGGATATCCTGATAGTTGAAGATGACCACCTGGTTCGAGGGGGTATTCGGAAGACTCTTCCGGTCATGGAGCGTTACGATTGGAAGCTGGGTGGCGTTGACGAATACCTTCAGACGCACCCCGCCGTAAAGGTACGTGCTCGCCGCAATCGTCGTGTAGTCAGAAAGGAGTCGGCTGATGCCGCAGTACTTGGTGGTCTGCGTCGTGGTGCCGGTGGCTGGGCCTGTGCGGGTGTTCAGCCAACCGTTCACATCCTTGGAGATGGTCACCTCACTGAAGGTGGCGGCAGAGTTTGCGAAGATCAGGTATGGACTGCCAAGCAATGCCGTACCGACGCTCGCACTGTTGTGACCGGCGCCGGGGAGGGCATCCAACATCCCTTCAACAGAAAGAATAGGCATGACTCAACTCCTAGTCGTTGTAGGGAATGTAGATGCGACCAACCGGCTGTACAGCCGAGGAGGGGAACGACAGAATCAACACGTTCTGCATGGTACCCTTGGTCGGATAGTTGAAGCTGTTCGGCCCGCGGTGGTCGACGTAACAGCCGTTGAAGTTGAAGTTGCCGGGCAGTTCGTCATTACTGACCCACTGACCCTTACCTTCCTTCTTATCGATCTCGTTCATCAGATCAGCGAGCAACTGACCTTTCTCGATATCGACGATTTCACCGGTCTCGAACTGCTCAGCGACAGGCTTGACGGCCGGGTCGTTGATGTGGAATCCGTAACGGACCCAATTGATATCGTTAGCCATTACTAGCTCCAGAGAACGAAGTCTTTGACGAAGATGCTGCTCAGCAGCGGCGGAACACCGAGCGGTAGGTTGAACTCACCGATCCATCCCAGCGAAGTGGTCTTGGCTTTGAGGAGGATGGACGTGTTACCTTCGGTACCGGTCACGAACGTCTCCACCAAATCGTCAGGGGTGAAGGATAACCCCATGGCGTTTTTGATTTGCGTTAGCAGCGCGTATACCGACACCCCGACGTTAGTAATCGGCGGGTAGTCCGGCGCTGGGTAGTTTGCCAACCTGGCCAAGTCTAGCCGATTGTAGTGGAATACCTCGCTACCACTGTAGCTGGCGTTGGTATCCGCCACCGTAAACTTGACCTGGGTGTTGGTTGTAGGGCGAGCTGGATCATCGTTCACCTTCGGACGGCTGACGATGAGGTCAGCCGTCGGGATCGACAAGCCAGTCTTTTTCAGGAACAGGTCGATCACATCAGCCCTGGATTCCGTATAAACTGACATAGGTTGCCCCGTTAGACATTGTAATGAAGGATGATCTTCCCCGCCCACCACGACGGATACTGCGGGTAATCGACGTTTTCGATAACAACACAGCGATTGTATTGCGCCGAGTTGGCCTCGGGAATTGCTGCGTTAGGCAGCGTATACCGTGTCGCTCGCGCCAGTAAGATCCCAGGCGGGGTATCGCACCGCTGATTACCAAACGCGTACCCTGAGTTGTTAGGTACTGCGTTCATCGCAGCAGCAAGACTCCCGGTGGTGTTGACGTCAGGAACTGTGCCAGAAGATAGGTTGTTCAATACCGATTTCTGGGAACTGTAATCGATGTCGTACAACAGCAGTTCGCCTTGCGGCTTGGTTCCATCGCCCACGTCGATCATCGCATCTGGCCAAGACCGGCCGGCAAAGGTTCGATCCCCAACCACCGAACTCAGGAGCTGTTTATCGCGCTCAACCCTGATGATCAGCGTCCCTTTGAAACAAGGACTCGTTCCGACTATACTGAGGCTATTGTTTGCAGGGAACGACCAAGACGTGAAGTTAACGTCATCGGTAGGGATCCTGATGCCAAACTGCTGAGCAGCGAAGTCTAGAGCCTGAGCCCTCGTAATCGCAGTCGTGCCCATGGCGTAGGGCACCTTCAACGTCAGCGTCCTGCCCTTGAACAGTTTGCTGATGTCGATGCGGCGGTAATAGACGGTCTGCTGTCCGATCATACTACCGGAGCCTGCTGCCTTCACGATCGCCGAAGTATCCGGCATCAGCGACGAGCCGCCGCTTGGAGCTATAGTGGCGTTCATGGCAGTGACGCTACTGAAGGCAATGTCGGTAGCGGCGTAGCTGGCCATCTTGGGGTTGCTCTTGACAACGAGCTGGTACAACATCTGCTCGCGAGAAGCCAGCAGATTTACGTCGCCGCCTTTCACGACTGCATCAGCTGCCGGTAACGTCAGCGCGTAACCAATGACGTTACGCAGAGTGTTGGTCCCGGCTGGCCGGGTTAATGCATAACCCAGCGCGTTACGAACGGAAATCGTCATAGCCGATTACTCACAGATCAGGGGTGATCACCAGCGACGTGCTATCGATGGTGGCGTTGGTCCACTCTTGTCCACTCGGGCTACGAGTCCAGCAGCCGGTCGGCAAACCGTACTTGAGGGTGGTGCTTGGCGTGACTACTCGACGAGAAGTAACCCCGTTAGCATCCTTCAGAGAGAAACCTAGGCGAGAAGCCGCAGTGCTGCCTAGTGCGCCCGCCATGAGCTGAATCGCTTCCACCTTGGTGTTGGCCGGGATGGTCGACTTCAAACTCACCTCAAGCGCCTGAGCGCCCACGGACGAGGTCAGAAGACCTGGACTCGCGGTATCGATCGGTGCACTGAGGATCTCCAGCGGAGTCTGCGAGTTCGTTGCGCTCCAGCCGGTAGACACCGGAACAGCGTCAATAGTGACCGGTCGTACGACGCGGGAACCAAGACGGGAAGTGAAACCATCGCCAGGCACGTCATCGAGCAAGTAGAAGTCGCGATACGAAATCACGGCAGGGGTGTTGGCGGTAGCTGCCAGCAAGACGAGGGAGAAGTTACCAGCTTTCAGTTGAGCAATCATGCCGCTCAAAAGAGTAGCGTTGTAACTGACCAGCACACCGTCCTTCCAGAACTCTACAGCGCCGGACGTCAGGATGACGATCTCGATGTACGCCTCGACACCGGCCGTAACAGTGCCGAAAATATGGCCGAGGTTGAGGATGGTTGCGCCAGTGTTACCACGCTGGTAATCCACCCATAGCGCCCAGTCACCAACCGCACCGCCGGCCGTCTCCATCTTCGCCCGATAGCCGAATACAAAGCTGTTGGCTGCGTTCGGGACCAGGAACTGACTGAGGTTCAGGACGTGCAAGGTACGGCCAGCAGTGTTGCCGGCAGAGATGGACAACTTGGCATTGTTATCGACGATGATGTCACGACCGACACCAGTGTCCAGGTAATAGCGTTCGATCGAATAGCCGGAGTTGGCAATCCAGCTGTTGGCCACGTTCCGGGGACAGTGGTCGAAGCCGAGCATAGCTCGTAACATAACTCGCTCCTTAGCGAAGGGTCCCCGAAGGGACCCGCTGGATGTTAAACGGCGTTAGGATCGGTGTAGTCGTTGTAGTGCAGGTACATCACGCCGCGAGGAGTGGTGACGTCAGCACGCAATTCGATCACAGCCACGTATTTGTAGCCAGGGTTGGTTGGCAGGTCGGAGCCGTTGAGGCCGTTACGCACACACTTGGCACCGCCCAGCGTCCAGGTAGTGGCAGCACCGCTACCAGTCCACAGACCCTTACCGGACGAAACGTCCACCGCGTTGAACGCCAACACCAAGGCATTGACCTGCTCGGTGGTAAGCGCTACGCCGTCTTCCAGATCGATCAGAGTGTTGAAGTATGGGGTCATGTCGTACGGGTACATGTAGAGTGCCCCGTAGATTTCCTGATCCGACGTCGTCGGGTAGTTCAGGCCGTCGAGCGTAACATCGGTAATGATGTCGCTCAGGCGATCGCCGCCCTTCTGCACAGTGATCGGCAGACTCCCGTACCATCCCCACGATCCAGCTTTGGCAGTCAGGGTACCGGAATAGGTGCCGTTGCCATTGTCGGTCATTGGGGTAGCTTCGATGTCATTGACCGACAAGCTCAAGCCGGTGAAGTACTTGATCGACGCGAGTAGATCGTGCGTGGTCGCTGGCGCGGTAACGCGGGGCTTGAAACCCTTGATGTTCGCAAGGCTCGCCAGATTGAGGCGATCGTAAACGACAACCGCGCTGCCCTGGAACGTACCGCCTGCAGCCGCAGTGATGCGGACGACGGTGTTCTTATCGGTAACGTTGCCCTGCCAACTACCTTCGGTCGGCGCAGGCGTACCGAACGTCACGTCAGCCAACACGTACGAGGTACTGTTCGCCAAGTTGACGTAGTTCAAAATGTCCTGTCTGGACGGAGTGAGGAAACTCATGGTTCACCTATCCTTAGAACGGGTAGTTGGCGTGGACGTACAGATCACCAACCGCCCATGGACAGTTCGCCGGCGCGGTGATGATGAACAGACGGTTGAAGTCTGTCGTATTCGCGTCCGGGTAGTTGGCGTGCGGCAGGACTACGATCGTGTAGTTCATGCCGAAGAACTCGTTGGTGGTCAGGTACGATCCGCCGTTGGTGCATTTATAGCTGGTGCCGCACTTGATGTTGATATCATCCAGCATGGCGGACAGCCACACTTGGTGCGCTGCGGCGACGACTCCTGACGTAGCCGTACCGTTCCAGGTCGAGCTGGTTCGACGAAGTGCATCGCTGCCATCGATACCGTAACCGGCCATGGCGAGAATTTCTTTGTGCGCCCCACTGAAGTCGTTACCGCCCGGGAAGAGACGACCGCCCAGCGTGCGGACAGTAATCATGTCTTCCAACGACTGCTTGGTGTTCAGCCACTTCAGAGAGAAGCTGCCGGTATAACCGAGCGAGGTCGCTTTGGTGCTCACTGTAACGGTAGTGGTGTACTGCCCGTCTTCCAGGGTACTGCCCCGTAGGATGTTGGCATTGTTGACGTCGTCTTCGGTCAGGTTCATCCCGTACCGAGAGTTGATGTCCGCCAACAGCTGATAGACGGTGTACATCAAAGTGCCCGAGCTGGAGCTGGCGGTAGACTTGAATTTCTTGATCAGGATGGTCTGGCCACGGAACAAGGCCGACAGATCCAGGCGACGGTAGCTGACGGTCTGGCGACCGATGAAGTCGCCGCTGCCTGGCGCTGGGGATAGAACGATGTTGGTGTTGTTTGCCGGCCAGGACGTACCGGCAATGGCTGCCGGCACACCGAGCGACACGTTAAGTGCCGAGGCTGGAATTTCAAGCTGTGGGTTCGCCTCGTTGATGAGGTCGTACACCAAGTCTTTCGAGGGCTTTTTGTAAAGAGGCATGGGTCACATCTCTTCGAGGACATTGTAATGGAAGTACAGATCCCCGATCATTCCACCACTCACCACGTTTCGTTGGATGACTACACGATGGAAAGCGGGGTTGCTGTCGGGTATGGCTGAAGTCGGGTAATCAGTGCAGCTGGCGCGAACCCAAGTCGGGATACCCATTTCACCACACGCAGCGCTGAAGATCTCCCAGTCGGCATAAATGCCTTTAACCGGCAGCATGGAATCGCGCAACGACGTGAAATCTTTCGACCACGTCAGCATGCGGGCCGACTTTCGATAGTCGACCTTGATGGGATGCGTCAGGACATTGAGGTTACGTGATGCGACTACGGAATCCAGCCACGAACGACCGTACTCAAGATTGATCAACGCCGAACCGGTGAAGCCCAACGAAGTGGACTTAGCCGTGATGGTAACCGACCCACTCTCGCCGTCAGCCAACTCTGGAGGAGTGAACTCCTCAAGGTCGTCAAGGATCAGCCATGCGCCAGTACTGGCGTTGAAGAGGTCTACCACGAGCTGTGGCGTCAGGGCAGCGACAGAACGCAGCGGTGTGACGCGTTGGATCAGCTCAAGCGGGATACGCTTATAGAAGACCTCATCGGTACCGTAGTAGCCGCGACCCGGGATGCCTTCAAGTTCCAGCTTGGTGTTCCACCCCTCACCGACATCGGCTTCCGGGATGCGCATGATCAGGTTGCGCTCGGTGAAGAGCTTTGGTGGCAGCTGCTCGTCGTTGAGTAACTGACGGAGTTTCTCAGCGCTATCCATCTCTCACCTCACGTAACTGGCAGGTTGTAGTGGAGGAACATGCGTCCGGAGAAACCGAGACACGCAGTACCCAATTTCACCACCACGACTTTGGCGTAGGCTTGGTTGGTCTCAAGGTAACCAGACGTCGGACCGACGTAGAGAATCTCGGTACCTTCCAGAGAGTAACGACTGGAACCCTCAGTAACCCACGCGTCACCGGTGATGTAGACGAGGGCGTCTTTGACATTCACCAGATCCCCGCCCTCTCCCGCTACGAGAACATCCAGCAGGTTGTAGCGCGCCGAATAATCGCGCCAGTAGCTGTAGGCGTTGCCGAAAGGCTTACCTTCGTACGGGTCAGGATAATTCAGGCCATCCAGTCGGGTGACGGTGATCAGCTCATCGAGCTTCTGACGACCAGGCACCACGTTGAAGGTAACGGAACCAATCCAGCCGCGAGAGGTAGCTACAGCGGTCAGGGTGATCTGACCGGTACCGTTCGGTAGAGCGACCGGCTCGTTGACGATGTCGTCTTCAGTGAAAGCCAAACCGTAGATGCTGTTCAGCTGTTGGGCGAAAGCGAGCGTGGTAGTCACGCCGCTCACCGCTACTTCAGAAGGGATCAGGACCAGCAGGTCAGCCAGATTCAAGCGGATGTGTTTCACCGTGACTTCGCCCGCATACGGACTTTGCGGTCCAGGCGAGGTAATGGTCATGGTGGTGTTGACGCCGGAGGCTTCTACTGGGATTACGCCAGGTGCCGAATAGTTGTACTCGTCACGCCCCAGCGAGACGCCGTTGTTCAGCGTCTTGATCGACTCCAAGATAGTGTCGAGTGGATCATTATACAAGGCCATGAGCGAGCCTCTTAGCTACGGTTGAAATGAATGTAAGCGTCGCCAACCATATCCGGCAGATTGACATCCCGCTGTACGATAACGTGAGTGAACGACTTGTTGGCAGTCGGGACGTCTTTGGTGGACTGTACAGAAATCCACGGCGAAGTCGGCACCTGCGGCCAGTTAGGCATGCCGAACTTATCCATCACTCTCCTGACGCGAGTGATATCCCACCACGTACCGTTTCGAAGGAGGAGTTCCGATTGGAAATCGGTGAAGTCCATCGACCAGGTGTGCATGGCAATAGACTTCTTACCTAGCGCAGGATCGATCGGGTGCTTCAGCACGTCGAGGTCGCGGAAGACGATGGTGGCAAGCTCTGGACGTACGCGGACGTACTCGACTACGAACTGACCTTCATACACCGGCGATTCGGCTTTCGCCACGATCGGGATGTTGATCTGCTCGTTATCGTTGAGCCAGGTGATCGAGATATCGACCACGTCGTTCTCGGTGAGAGAAAGACCCAGCGTCTCGTTGATGATCGGCAGCAACCTGTAGAGGGTCGGATAACCGACACGTCTGATCGACGGCTTTACAGTACCGTAGACCTTGCCGAGATCAAGGCGGTTGTACGTGAACCGAACGTAGCCTTCGAAGTCGCTGTTGTACATCGCCACTACAGGTAGCGAGATCTCACCCGGCTGGCCGTTAGGCACTGGGGTGAACTTGCCTAGATACAGGTCATCGGGGGCAAGTGGAGTCGGCAGTTCGTTTACGGCATTGATGGCGTCGACCAGAGCCTGCTCCGATCCGCCTGGTAACAGAAACATAACGCATCTCCTAGCGCGGGCAGACAGGACGAGGGGAGGGGTGTGCCCTCCCCTCGTCCGTGCTTATGTCTGATCGGAGACCCATCAGGCCGGAGGCGCGTAGGTCAGGCCGTTCAGGACCTTGGTCACGATCACTTCGCTCAGCGGGATGTCCTCAGCCTTCAGTTTGAAGGTGAAGCTGCCGCGGTAGCAGAGCGAGTCGGCCTTGGCAGTAACCTGGACGTCCAACTCTTCGTTGGCCACACCGGTGAACTCAGGCAGGGTGGCGTCAACGTAGTCGTCGGGGGTCAGGTTGATAGCCAGACGCGAGTTGATCTCGGCGATCATGTCGGAGATCTTGACAGCATTGCCAACAGCGAAGACTACGTCGCGACCTGCAGCGGATGCCACGTAGGCGTTGACCACGTCGGTCTGCAGGTGGACGCGGTCATAGTTGATGACTTCAGCACCAGTGTAACCGGAGCCTACTTTGGCGGTTACGGTGATGTCGGTGTTCTTGGCGCCGGCGGACTGAGTCGGGAGACCGAAGTCTACCAGTTCAGGAGTCAGCGCGGCACCCTGTGCGGTGTTGTTGCGGTTGATGAGGGCGCAAAGCACCTCTTTGGGCGCAAGGGTCAGATTGTCGGCCATCTTCATTACTCTCGAGAGCTTTCGGGATAGGCTATAAATAGCCAATGCATAGAATTGGTTTTCCTTCTCCAACCCTATAGCATTCGTCAACATTTACGGCATATTTAGGGGAGGTCGCCCTCCCCATGTATGCTGCATCAGACAGGTGGTGCGTAAGTGAGGCCGTCCATGCGCTTGGTCTTGATGACAGCGCCCAGAGGGATGAGGACCGGTTTGACGTGGATCATGATCGAGCTCAGGAACACCAACGAGTTGGAGGTCACCTTAAGTTCGATGTCTTCTCCAGCAGAACCGATCTGTTCGAAGTCAGGGATGTCCCGGTCGAAGATCTTACTCACGCCAAGGTTGATGTTGAGGCGTTCATTGATTCGAGGGAGAAGTTCAGACAGCTTGGTCTCGCCTTCGATCACGAATTCCAAGATGTCCGGGACGTTGGGGTTTACAAACTGGGGGAGTGGTACCCGGTTGTAATAGTAGCTGTGGCTACCTTCGAGCGTCTGGCCGGGGCGAGCGGTGACCACCACGACAGTGTTGCGGTTCACCCCGGGCTGAGGGATGTAGACATTTGGCGTACCGAACGTCACCATCGAACTGGTGAGTGGCTTGCGTCCATTGTCCTGACGAATGAGGTCGACAATGATGTCGGCTTCACTCTTAGTGTAATCGGTGGCCATACACGAAGTCTCGGTTGATGGATGGTCAGAAGGTCATAGAATTCACGGCTGCTGGATCAGCTCCTCGTAAATCCCGCCATCAGTCATCTCAACGCCACCAGGCTCAACGAGGCCGTTTAAGACGTTGAAGGGGAACATGACGCCTAAGGTCAGGGGTTCGTTCACAACGGTGACGGTGAGCGTCCCTAGCCACACGTAGGACGTTGGCTTGAGGGTGAAGACAGCCACGCCATCAACGTAGGTGTAATCGCTCAGGTCATCGAGACGCAGCCAGAGGTTGTGCTTGGTTGCGAGTGCCGCAAGGATAGATGCTGGAGTGACTTCACCCACCACCTGCGCCACTACCTCATCCACGCCGATATCGACAAACGCTTGCTGAATGTCAAGACGGTTGTAATAGTAGACGTGGGTACCTTCGAGTCTTGGACCGAAACCAGTCGCCCCGACCTTGGTGTTGAATCCACCTTCCCACTCACCTGGGTACAGATCGGTGAAGCGGATGTTCTTTGTAGTCAATACGAGGTTAACCTCTTCGAGCATAGCCCGGTTAGCCTCGGTGATCATTCCAATAAGAAGTTCTACACCGGTCATATCGCACCTTTATAAGAGGGTTTCTCTACATCCTATTTGCAGTCAAGATTTTTACAGTCATACATAGTCAACACGAACCTAACATCAATAGCCGAGGAGGCTAACATCATGCAACAAGTAATCACCGCTGCTAACGTTGAAACCATCAAAGAAGTTATCGCTTTCGCCGCCTGCGAGCGCGTAGTGCTTCGTCAGAAAGCTACCCAGCTCGAAGAGAAGCTGAACAACGTCGGCGCCTACATCGGCGACTGGGCTGGTCTGCAAACTGACCTGGCTAAGCTGGAGAAGCTGGAGAGTCAAGCTGAAGACCTGCGCAAGTATATCACGCGCTGCCACTTCATCGCCCTTGAAGAAGGCGAAGTCTTCCACCTGCCGCAAGCAATGGCTGCTTAAGGAGGTACCATGAAGAACGATATCTCCGTCATCGAACTAATTCAAAAGGATGCTGATCCAATCAGCCCCGAAGAGTTGTTCATGATTCACTTCATGTTTACCGAGCACTTCAGTAATCTTGGTGAGCATGAATCCGTCGAAAGCGCAGCTAACCATGCTGGCGGTTGGCTGGTGGAGAACCGCAACGACATCGGTCGTAAGTGGGCTGCAAGACTCCCTGATCGGTCGCTCATCGTAGCGCCCGGTCTGCGGGGTTACATCGCATTCGACTCGCTTGGTGAAGTCTACCTAAGCGAGCGTTACAAGAAGACTCGGGTCTTTACCGAGCATGAAGCACATGTCACTAACTTGCTGCGTAAAGCAGCTGAGGAGGGTCACCCCGTAACGTCGCTCGTTGAGTGTCTCGATATCTGCGTCAGAGAACCTGACCGCGGTACCGCGCTCTACTCCAACTTCGCGCAGCGGATGAACGAACTTGACCCGGAGAAATTCCCCCTATGAGGAATCAAACCATGTCCCAACTGTCCATCAACATCATGGGCAATCCGCTCATTCTCTGCGGGGATTCTGATCCGCCTCCAGAGACGCACCGCATCGGCACTGTCCCGATCTACTTCGATCATGGCAGTCCGATTTACATCCGGATCTTCGGTAGCCTGAAGATCTACTCTGACAAGAAAGAGCGCGAGGACTTCGAGAAGGAGCTCCGCCGCACTTGTGAGAACCCGGCAGTTATCGAGCAGATCCTCGAGAACTATAACGGTAGCTTGCCGCGCAGCAAACGTTTCAACCCATCCATCGCGCAACAGAAGCGTGGTTGGTACTCAGGTCACAAGACCGTTCATTGAAGTTGTACCCATCGACCGCGGAGGTCAACGTAATGGCTGTAATCAAACTCGAAGCTCGTAAAGTAGTTGTATCGGAAGCTGGCGTAACTAAGGTGCTCAGTGCCCCATGCGGCGTGAGCTATCAGGAAGATGCAGAGCGCTGGACTGCCAGCGTTCTCTCTGACACTGCTGGCTGGACTTCCAAGTCCTTCAGCATTAAGAAGCATGGTGCGATCGAAGCATTCGAGATGGCGGTTGAAGCGCGTGAGAATTCGATGGAAATGCTCTTCACCCGTCGTCTCCTTCCGCGTATTCGCCGGGCGTACGAGATCCGTGAGATCAACGGTCTCTTCTTGGTACGTGATCCAATCGAGAAGTGCTACCGCAAGTTCACTACGCTCAAGTTTGCAGCTGAGTTCAACAACAAGTGTATCGCAGCCTGGAAGTCGCTCTACAAGTTCAACAAGGATCTGATGATCAAGGTTGATCTGGAAGGTAGTTACAAACCCAAGAAGATCCTGGACTCCTTCACCCGGGAGTTCCAGCGTCACGCTAAGGAGGTTGGACTGTAATGGACGAAGCTATCAACGATCTGGAACGTCAGCTTGAAGAGAGCATGGCAGCTCGTAGGAAACTGCGGCTGCTCAGAAAGCTTGACAATTTCCTCAAGTGGGTCCTGATCATCGGTATCCCATGTTTCGTAGTCCTCTCCATCGTGGCATTGATCATGGGTGCAGCATGACCTTCACGGATGATAAACCAAAAGACCTCACCATCACGGCTCTTGCAGCTGTGTTGGTGATTTGTGCTAACGTCGCCTTGCTCTTCGATATCCTCGATCGGCCGGGCGACTGTATCAACAATAACCTTCGCGCTGAAGCTGGTGTTCTGCTCGACACTAACAAAGCCGGCCTTCTGGATGAATGCGCACCATGAGCACCGCAGAACGCACCGTACAGGATGCTGAAAAGATCAGGCAGTTGATGATTCAACTTAAAGCTGATCTGGATGCAGCCAAGAAAACCGACATCGGTCGACAAGTGCTGGCTAACCCCAGTATCAAATCCAAGATCCGCCACATCGCAATTCACAACACAAGTTCGCCCTATCACCTAGTTAAGGCATGGGTGACCGAACTCAATCGATTTCTTTAACGACCGAGGAGGTCAAAATGAAAGAAGTAACTATTCTCGCAATCGGCATCTGCCTTGGGATGTACATCAATCATCTCAAGCACAAGAATGCTCAAGAGCGAGCAGAAGTAATCGCCAAGGCGCGAGCCGAGGGACGTGCCGAAGCCGCAGGAGCAGCAGCATGAAACTTGAGATCAGGGATGACGATGGCGCTTTCGAGATCGCCAATAAGTTGCTTGAGATCAGCGCCGAGTGGAAGCTTGAGTACGAGAAGCGCGCCAGGCTGGCGCAGTGGGCAGCTGAGGAGAACGACGAGTCCTACCTCACCGAGCCAATCGGTCTGTTCCTCTACAATGCACTGGCGTTGAAGAAGATGACAATCGATACTCAAGAATACATCCTCAAGCTGTTAGACCAAGCCGGGCGGGAACGCGCGGTGAAGTTGGCTGGGTTCTTGAATCTGATGAAATCTGCTTCTAAGCAATAGCAGCATAAGGACCGGGGCTTCGTGCCCCGGCTCCCTCGCTTTCTTTTTTTTTGTTTCGATCAGTCGAAATCGGTCCACTCGTGACCGGCAGCTCCTGCTGCAAGACGCCCGCCGACTTTACGGAAGGACAGATCTTCTTCGAGATCGAAGTCGTACTTGAAGCCCATCATTGGATACGGGAGGAACTTCAGTGCGTAGTACTTATCCTGCTCAGGAGTCGTACCGATCTTACGGTGCTTGCCCCACTGCACTTCTTGCCACGCTTGACCACCATGCATGGTCTTGGCTACAAACCGCTCGAAGTCGAACTCAGTGTCGAGCTTCTTACAGCCTTCGTAGTAACCCTTACCAGGCAGCTTCTTGATGTAGTCTTCAGGATACTGACGGGACATCTCCTTAGCTTGCGTGGACAACTGGTGCACTGCGTAACCGTAGATGTTGTTCGGCGCAGTGAACTTACGCAGCTTACGGTGGCAGAGCTGGATCTCTTCACCGGCTACCTGCACCACGATGCTGCTCTTATCGAACAGGTTCGGGTAGTCGCAACCGAATGTGAAGATCTCGTAGCCATCACGTTGCAGCTGACGCAGGTCTTCGATACAGTCGTCTACCTCAGCGCCTTCTGTATAGTCAAAGATCTTGACATGCCAGCCATTGCGCTGCAGACGCTCCATGACGTACTGTGCGATCTCTTTCGGGTCTACCCCTCGGATGATCACAGGCAGACCTGTTTCGTGCTGCATGAGCAGAACGTAGAGCTTCTGGAGTACGAGTTCGGGCTTGTCTTCCAGAATCGCCAACACATGGCAAGGCTTCTTGGTTTCGTCAATCAGCTTCGGTGTGTTGAAGATACAGAACGAGATGAACTCATCAAGCAGTGTACCTGACTTGTTCATACCCGACAGAGCCGACACGTTACCCCATTCACCACGACGCACGCCGTCCTGCTCACCCGTCATGCGGTTAGCTGCTTTGAACGGCAGCTTGAGGATGGCATCTGGATCGATCGCGCTTTGAGCGAGCTGGTAGACTTGGGTCAAGCTTTCGATATCACCAATGTCAATGCAGCGACCAGCGGATGCAGCGCGACGTTTACCGGCCAGCGGCAGGTCCTGCAACTTGAGCACCAGCTCGTCGCGGAAACGAGCTACGTCAGTGATCTTGTCGCGGTTGAATGCGATCTTGTGGGATGCAGCCCTGGCCAGCTTGACGAAGTCTTCTACTGCAATGAAATCGTACAGTTCATGTGCGATCGAATCGTACTTGTCTTTTGCCGCATCCGGATCGTCAACTACCAGGATACTCTTGCAGAAGAGATCATATAGACGATCATTGTCCCCACAGGACGCACAAAGCCTCGCCATGAGGTCGTTTTGATCGTAGGCGTGGTCGATACCTTTACCTTTCATCCAGACCAAGATCTGGCGTGTACGCATCAGCGCTGAGTGCTCGCGGTTCGAGTTCAGCGGATCGTCTGGAAGGCTTAGGTGTTCCAGAGTGCGTTCGATCAGGTTCGAGGTAGCTTCCGGATCTTGACCTCCGGAGTGACTTGCGTAATAGATGGCGCTGATGGCCTTGGCTAACAGTAGCTTGATTTCCATACCGCCTCACCGCAGGCATTGAAAGTTAATGGGTGTGTGATGAACAAACCAATCGAGCTTCGGTTCATTCCAAAATGGCTGAGCGGCTCTATCGAACATTACGGGACTAACGTAAAAGATTTCGAGAGCATAGTATCGCCGCATGACATCGGACTCTACTATGTCGCCAACCATCTGCTGCGTTCTCGCTTCAAAGCTCTGGGTATCGATGATTTCGTATTCCCAGCAGCGGACAAGGTCGGCCAGTTCAGCGCCGACGATGCAGTGTTTGCGCTCTACGGCTCCGACCAGAAGGATGCTACCGTACCGCAGTTCGAGCTCGGTCACTTTGTGATCGTTCCAGATAGTTATGATGGCATCCTGCTCATTGAAAAGGATGGCTCGGACAAGAAAGATCTCATTCGTGAGCTGCTCACTGCGATGGCAACCTATCGCGGTCGTGAAGTGGCTTACGCGTCGAAGTCGTTCAATAAATTCCTATCCTCGGTAAATAAAAACTCCGGGGCTAGCAAGAGCCAGGTGATGACCACCAGTAAAGAGCTCGAGAACGACAGCGCCAAACCGTAAATACATGTTATGGAAAATCCGTGTGTTATCACGGTGATATGTAGATTACGCCGTATGGCGATCGACAGAATTCAAGAATACGCCAGCAGGACGAGGGATTGCTTTTGGTAGTCGACTACTAGGAGACAGGCGTCAGTCCCGAAAACGAAGCTTCGATCTCTCAATTATACCAAATAGCTATTTGGAGTATCACGATGAGTGTCATCAAACTCAACAAGCCCGGCGGCAACTTCGGCGCCGGCTCTGGCGTGCTGGCTACCCAGATCCAGGAAAACATTCACTCCGGTGGTTATTCCACCGAGAGCGCTGACGCCATCAAGTGGCTGCAAGAAGGTTCCTTCGAAAGCCGCGTCGATCTGTCGAGCGTTGCCGAGAACCTGAAAAGCGTCCTCGAGCCAGGCAACACCGAAGCCGGTTACAAGAACCCGGCCGGTATGGCAGCAGCCTCGTTCATCGCCTCGTTCGCCCAGCGTCCTTCCGACCTGCTGAACCTGCAGATCTCGACCGAAAGCAAGCAGCTGGGCGCTGGTGTGCGTTACGCTCACGCCGACGGCATGGAATTCGACAGCGAATACTCGAAGGAATCCTTCGACAACCAGTCGCTGATCGATCACCTGCCGATCTCCATCGGTCTGAACTACAAGATCGCGCGCCAGGGCCCGGCCATGGAAATGGTGTACCGCACCGTTCCACTGACTCCTGAGCAAGGCGGTATCGACATCACCATCCCGAACCTCTACGTGCAGAACACCCTGCGCCACGAGCTGGATGGTTCCGAATCCGACTTCGGCCTGCGCCGCGTCATGGACTCGGCGATCGACTACACCGTACTGCACGACAACAGCACCCAGCTGATCCCGGGCTACGCCGACGTGTCGAAAGACAACTTCGTCGCCGAATCCGTTGTCGAGCCGTTCGACTACATCTCCGGTCGTCGTACCGTCAAGACCTCGGCTCTGCTGGTCAACAAGACCGTCAACATCTTCGGCCTGGGTCAGTCCGACTCGATCAGCCGCGTTGGTCAAGCCGACTACACCGAAGCACTGGACCGTAACATCGGCGTTGCCGACGTGTACCTGGGCCTGGGCGCCGACACCATCGTGTTCGACACCAAGGGTCTGCCATTCAGCCGCTTCGTGAAGCTGCCAGAACAAGGCGGCCGTCAACTGTCGCTGAACTTCGTTCTGACCACCCTGAAGATCGACAAGAACACCACCAACTACAAGGGCGAAGCTCTGACTGGTGCGGTGTTCACCACCATCAAAGATGGTGGCTACAGCGTCCGTCTGAAGACCCGTCTGAACGGCAACAGCGATGTTGAGCGCGGCACCATCGACGTGTCCACCACTTCCATGGAAGTGATGTACATCGAGAACGAAGCTGGCGAGCGCATCCCGCTGGGCACCGGCGTCGGCAAGACCATCGTTGATGGCCTGGCACAACTGAAGGTAGTCGGCTGGTGGCCGGACGCTCGTCTGACCAACACCAACCACCGTCACCTGGGCCTGATGCTCAACGTCCGTAACGTGACCGAGCGTCTGCTGACCCGTCAGCGTTCGCCGTTCTTCGTTCCGTACCCACTGAGCGAAAACCGTGACCAGACCGTGATGGACTGGCTGACCTTCGCGGTCTCCAGCTACATCAACAACGAAGCTGTGGGTACCCTGATCGGTTACCACGAGCGTCTGATGCGTCTGACCGGTGGCCTGCGCGGCGAGATGACCGCTGGCGACTTCGAGATCAACGCCCTGCCTATCGAAGGTATCGGCCGTTACCTCGTCAACCCGTACGTTCAGGAACTGACCGTCGACCTGATGGAAACTGCCCAGTCGCAGGAAACCGTCGCCAACGTCGAGAACGGCGTTGCGGTCCTGGTCAACACCCTGCGTTCGGTGGCCTTCGACATCCTGCAGAAGACCAACTACGAGAACGCCTGCCGCTACATGGACGGCGGTGAAGTTGCTCAACCGTTCCGCTTCGGTCTGGTGACCTCGAAGCAGATCGAGCGCTTCATGACCATCTCGGGCGACAGCCGCACCCTGGGTGCTGGTCTGAAGTACCAGCTGGAATCGGACGTGGACGCCCGTCTGCGCGACGTCATGTACATGGTCATCGTTCGCGATGGCGAAGGCATCGACGCTCTGAGCTCCGGCGCAATGCTGCTGACTCCGACCCTGGTCTCCACCATCTCGGTTACCCGTGATGGCCGTCCAGTGAACGAGGCTGTAGTGCAGCCGCGCTTCCAGCACTACAACTTCTGCCCGATCATCGTCAAGGTGAACGTGGAAGGCGTTGCTGAGCTCCTGGAGCAGACCCTGCCTTTTCGTGTCAAACTCACCGAAGCTGAAGCTGGCGACGGTGGCACCGACGCAGGCACTGGCGGTACCGGTGGTACTGGTGGGACCGGTGGCGGCGACGACTCCGGCGGCGGCACCGTAACTCCTTAACCCGTAAGGGCATAGGCGTTTAATAAAGAGCGGTGGGAAACCACCGCTCTTTATGCTGCATTATGCTGTTTTATGGATAAAGCGATTACAGTGATACATTATCAAGATGATGAGGCAGGGTAAAGCAAGAATGGAGCGTTGTAATTTTTAACTCAGGGGATTTATCGTTATGAATAGTGGTGGTCTTCGAACACCAGTGTTTAGGAACTACCAAGTTCGCTGTACTCACCAGGAAGGAGTCGAGGCAGGTCTTGAACATTCAGAGGTTACGTACCGCTGGGTGAACAATACGTCTCGCGAAGTTCGCATCAAGTCTAGGCTTGGCGTTAACTCCATCCTGAAGCCGGATCTGAAGAATCGCAGGCTCGAGTACGTGGATGTGTTCATCGTCTGGAGGATGACTGAGGAAGCCTTCATGGCTACCTACATCGACCTTCAGGATCGACACACGGTTCCGGACGAGACAACGCAAGCGATCATCAACGCATTCTATCGGGCGAAAGATTCCAGTCCTTTCCAAGGTCTGGTCTATTCCCTGACGTTGCAGATGGAATTCCATATGTCGGATATTCTGGCAGCTGGTGGTTCTGTTTATGTTGAGGATCTGGATGTGACGATCTGCTTTGCTGGGGAGCAGCAGAAATTCGCGGAACATCCATTTAGTAAGAACAGCCGTGCAAAGGCTAGCTTGGCGCAAGAGTTGCCAGCGTTGGGGAATGAGACTTTCGTTATGTCCATTCGCGCAATCGACAACGGGCAGCTGCGCAACAGGCACGATCGGTTCATGATGGTGGGTAGTGAGGTTTATCACATTCCTATCGAACGTGATCCGGACATGTTAGACGGGATCCATGTCACACGAAGGCGGACAGCCGTCGTTAAGAACATGGGTGGATTTGGTCATTCGATCGAACATGAGCATCTGTCCTTCGAAGAGGCAGATAAGAAGTATTGTTTGTTTGAGACAATCGAGCAGGCAAGAGCTGGGGTTAGTCAGGCAGAAATGCGTAAAGAAGAACTCACCAGCAAAGCTTATGAACGTACCAAAGAGCGCGCCGATTGGGAGCATGAGAATTGGCGTGAGAAAATGCAGTACGAGCAACAACAAAGTCGTGAAAGGGAAGAGCGGCAGCGCTATCGCGCAAACGAAGAAGATGTAAAGGAGAGTACTCGCAACTTCGGCGATTGGATAAAGCTGACGACGGGTATCGTTTCGTCGATCTTCGCTTTCGCTACGACGTTGCTAAAACTAAAGCCAGCTTAGACAGATATAGGTGTAGGGGATGCCTGACTATCAATTGTTCGATGAGTGCCAGGAGGACATGCCAGTCTTCAACCAGGATATCCTGGACGGTCTGGCATTCAAGGACCTCCGGAGAGCTAAGGAGGAAATCGATCAGTACATTGCGTGCGCGGAGCCGGGATTCCCGGATAACTTCTCGTTCTCGCATTCGGAAATCTGTAGTCCGCAAGAAGCGATCGCTGTAATGGCATCCTCGATGTCCCGTTCGGATCGTGGTCAGCCGTCTATCGATCTGGCCACGACCGACGTGTACCTGGTCAAATACCAATTCCTGTGTGATGAGACCAAGCTCATCCCACGGTACTTCTTCCTGCCTTATGCCCGTCGGGGTTCCCTGACGATGATCGCAGGTAAGCAGTTCGGGATTGGTACAGTGTTGATGGATCCAGGTCTGAGTATTGGGCCTGATTACGTGTTCATCCGGATGTCCCGCGCTCCGGTAACATTCAAACAAATCATCCACACGATCCGAGTCAATGGGGAGGATGTTTCGGATTACGTGGCGTGGTCTTGGTTGCACAATAGCGGCGGCGCTAATAACCGAACTGGGCAGAGTGATACATTATCGCTTGGTAAGGCAGTTAGTACTTTGCCTCACTATCTGTTCTGTCGGTACGGAATGGCTGAAACGTTCCGCCGGTTTGCTCGAACCGAGGTGCAGCTCACCAAGGTCTTCGTTCCTGATGAGCTTCGTGAACCTGACAAAATTCAGGCGGAGATCATCAGGCAGGTACAGGAGCAGGGTTACGATCTTGACAAGTTCACGGTCGTTACCTCGTCTCATGTCAGGCCGTCTGCCCTCAAGCAGAAAGTGCTGTATAGCACCATCAAATCTCCGATGGCGATGTTGATCCCTAAAGATCGCACCAACCCTCTGACGATGTCCTACGCTCGTGCGTTCTTCTACACTGTCGATCTGTTCCCTGAGGTAACGGATATCGACGAGTTGATGGGAGATGAGCGTTGGAAGATCTGGATGGGTTATGTGCTCTTCGGTGACCAGCTCGGTACCGGTAAACTGGTGGAGAACGTTGAGTCCCACTTGACCAGCCTCGACTATTACGTCGATATCGAAGTACGCCGGATGTTGCTCGAGGAGGAAGATCTTAAGATCGACACCATCTACGAGCTGTTCAACTACATCCTGCAAAACATCGAAGGGCTGATCCGGGATAAGGAAGAAGACATCGGTAGCATGTACGGGAAACGGCTTGTAACTTCCCAGTACGTCTTGCGTGATATCACCGAGCAGATTTTCCGCTGCCTGTTTGAAATCACGAACAACAAGAAACGTAAGCACACCGCCGAGGATTACAACAAGATCCTGGGTAAGTGGTTCATGCCAACCATCATCTTCAACCTCAGGAAGACCAGTCAGAAGGCCTTCATGTCGTCTGTCTCTACGCCCGGAGACAACATGTTCTTCAAGATCACTTCCCGTCTGGTGATGCAGGCTCAAACCTCTGGGGGTAAGAAGCCGACCAACATCAACGTGAACGATCCTCTGTCGCGAATGCATGCATCTCGTGCTGAATGTGGTAACTACGGCATCTTGCCGAAGAACTATCCGTTGGCTTGTGCAACGATCAACCCGACGACGTTGCTCGACGGAAAGAATACCATCTGTCGCAAAGAACACATGAGGCCGGTCATCGATCACATCGATGATGCTGTTCGCCGTAATTAACAAATCCCGCGCAATACAGGAGTGTGTATTAAATGAGTGGAGATCGTTTCTGGGACGATTGTGCTGATGCAGCGATTCGCTACATCAACGCACAGGCGAAATCCCGGGATATCCGCGACGACTTGATGTTGGATCTGCGTCGTAGCTACGCAGACCAACTCAGCGATCGTCGTTGGGAAAACCGAAACTTCAATGAACTGGTAGATGGCATCGTCGGAGCCTACGATCGTGTTGATCGTAAGTACGGCGATCGCGGTGATAGTGAAGCCGATATCATCGACAAGACGGTTGAGATCGTCGTCGATGGTCATTTCGCTGAGCTGGTGCTTAGCGATAGTCGTGTATCACGGGATCTGAGTGACGCCATTTACAACGAGATGAAGGACGCCCGTGCCGATGCTCAAGAAATGGTGGAAGGGTCTCGCCGCGAACGCTCACGCGAGAATGATGATCGGGACTATCGTGGCCGCGGTCGTGATCGTGATGATCGTCGTGATTCTCGTGATAGTCGCCGAGATGATCGACGGTCTGGCGGATCGCGAGGCCGCGATCGCGGTTCCGACGACAGTGCTCATTGGTTAGCCGATACCGGCCACAATGACGACGATCGTCGTGAGGATGATGATCGTCGCGAGCCTGAACGTGAAGAACGTACAGCTCGTGAAGAGCGTCCTGAATATCACCACACCGAACAGGCCCCGCGCCGTGAGGATCCAGGCTTTGTCATCCAGGGTCCTGACTACACTAAAGCCAACCCGTACGACGATTACTGGGTAGGCGAGTACCATTACCAAGCTGCCAGCGTTACCAAGTGGAAGCTGACTGGTAATGGCGAAGACATCCTTTCCACCATCCCAACGGTCTATGACGTCAATACCCACATCAAGTATTACGTCATGAATGAACGCGGCGAAGTCCGCGAGGAGCTCGTAGAAGTGAACGACGACAACCGCCACATGGCCCACAGCCTGCGTGAAGAAACCCGTGAACCCGATGCCAAGCCACGTACCCTGTCCGCAGGTATCAGCCTGGCCAACCGTGAAGACGGCGTAACCAACAGCCGTATCGAACAACGTAGCAAGACTGTGCGCCTGGCCGAGATCCTGCGCGAAATCCCTGAAGAACAAATGACCCTGGGTAAAGCCGATACCATCGACAGCATCCAGGGCGCCGTGTTCGAAAGCCAAGTGAAGATGGTAAGCGACGAAGGTCAGCCTCGTATCGACCTGCACATCCTGCGTACGCCGGTGCTGCTGCGTGACGAGAGCCAGCTGGATCTGATCAACCAGGTGCATGCTGCGGCCACTCTGACCGAAGCTTCTGATCTGTTGATGAAGCTCAAGCCGGAGTTCGAGAAGCCGCTGTGGGAAAACCTGAACCGCCGGTTCTCGGTCAACACCATTCGTGCTTCCACCTACCAGTTCCAGTTCGACATCGCCAAGCTGAACTTCGCGACCAGCTACGGCAAGTTGCTGGCGGCGTTCCGTGATCGTCGTGGCGCTGAAGAAGCAGCTGCATTCGCCAAGCGCATGCACTTCGTTTCCGACATCGCCTGCTGTCACATCGTCAAAGAAGATCTGGCCGCGCTGGCTGGCGACCTGATTGGCGAAGCAACCAACGTCAACGCAGCAGTCTTCATCGACTTCGCTGCAATCATTTCGGTAGACCACACCCTGGACGACATCGGCCTGGGTCTGCAACTGCTGGAATCCAAAGAAGGTCTGGTGATCGAGCCATCGGCGAACAACGCGCTGTTCCTCGAGATCCGGAAACTGTACAGCCGCCTGGACGAGGTCTTGCCAGCTCCTCAGAAAGGCCGGCTGCTGTTGTCGACGTCTGACAACCGTCTGGTAGAAGTGCTGCCGTTTGCCGCCCGCAAAGAGGCGTTCATTCTGGCAATGGCACAGTTGTAACCTCCAGACGTCCTGCCTCATCAGCTAGGACGTCGACAACCCTTCCATAAACCTCTGACTAATACTGTAGGACGAATCCGTGGGCACCTCAGCAGTGCTCACGGTCGTCGCCTGTCATGGCGGCGTATTTTTTTTGTCTATTTTTCGAGGTGGACATGTCTCTTATTGAAAAACTGGCATTCGTTGACGGTGAGAGTGAGGAAAGTTTTGAATCCTCCGGCATCGAATACGAGAACGAAGTCTATCTGCTCGGTTACGACATCGACGAGATCAAGGCAAAGGCGACCGGACACGAGGGTCAGGAGCAATGGGGTATCTACATCCCCAAGACTGACAAAAACGCTTCCAGCGGCAACATACGCGTTCGTAGGACCGATACTGTTGACGGTAACACCTCGTACGAAGAAACCTGTAAGACCAGCCAAGGTGCGGAAGGTAAGCTGGAAGATAACCTGCTGACTACGGTCACTCGTTTCAACCAGTTCAAACTGCTCGCTGACCAGGGGCTGATCAAGACACGTTACTTCGTCGACTCCACGCTGGAAGATAAAGATATCCGCTTCAAGTTCGAACTGGACGTCTTCTACAACAAGCGTGGTGAGTTGGTACCGTGGGTTAAGGTGGATGCTGAGCTTCCTCAAGGAACTGTGCTCGAAGCGGGTGATATTCCGTTCAAGTATGACGAAATCCTCATCGTCACGCCAGCGGCCAAAGAAGCCAATACGAACGGCATCAACGAAAAGGTTGGTGAGCTGTACGAGAAGTACTTCCGTTCGACTAACGTCCATGTGGAGGACTGATCATGGCCTATGCGTCTAAGTTGAGTCTGGCTATTCGAGCGGCGAATAGCGGTGAAGTGTCTAGCGTTACTTACCCTCGTGCCGAGCGTGAATTAATGGCCCTCTGGTCGGTGTATATCGAGCGCCTGCGGAAAACTTCGATGGCCACGCATCGCGTCGGTAAGGAATGTGTACGTCGTATCTTCAACGTCGGGACCATTGGTCACCGCGGCTGAGCGGCATAAAACCCCGGGAGTCATCCCGGGGCTCTATGCTGTTTACTGCCCAGAAGGGAGATCAACACCCAACAATGGCGCGAAGACCTTAATGATCTCGAGCACAATGGCACCATCGCCAATTTTCGCGGCGATCGACAAGGCAAAGATGCAGACGAGGAAACCAGCCCACTTCTGCAGATCCGCTTTAGATTGCTTTGGAGCAGGGATCGACGGTGTTGGCACCGACGCAGCTACATTGGCCGCGCCTATACTTGAGGTGAGGACCATCTCCTGGATCGAGGCATCCAAGCTATCGATAGCGTTCTGGATTTCCAGAGCCTCTGCGGTGTGTGGGTCCAACTGGCAACCTGAGGGAAGAAAACCGTTGACCAGATTGACCAAGGTCGGTTCCCAAGGAAAGCCCACCGCCGGGTTCCTAGCCATCAGATCGATAGCATCCTTCACGTTCATAAGAACCCCCAGATGATGTTGTGTTGTGATATCATGGAGCCATTACACTCCATGTTATTAGCCCTGACTCCTTGCTCTAAGCGAACGCGCGGGCAGCATCAAGCGCCAAACATCTAGCCACTGCAATCCCATCAATGCAGTGCTCGTCTAACCGGTCGAGTACAATGCCCGAACCAGCGACTATTCGTTCATCCTTCAAGATGAATTGGCGGATGGATTCCTTATCGTTCTTATAATCGCCAGGAGGACACACGGCCTTCTTGGCTTTCCCCGGTGGGATCTTTACAAAGTCAGTGGTAGACCTGTAATCGTAGACCTCGTCCTCGATAGCATCCATGGACTTAAGCAGAGTTGCGTAAGTATTGATGCCAAGGTGGGCGAACGGAGATTCACACCCAACGATGTCCGGGTCGTGCTCTTCCATCAGGTCTGCGATCCACGGCTTGATGGTAGCCAAGCGTGCATGCAACTTACTGCGGTGAGCAGAGATACCCGGAAACCGGAGGTAAGCGGAACGATCAGCAGTGATGGTTTCTGCGAATACGACGGTGGAGATGCCCGTCCGCAGGTTATGGTCGATGACCACGAATCCCACGGTGTTAGTTCCGTTGTCGATACCGACAATCCGGTACGTCCAACCGTTGCTGCTGATTGTAATCATAACGGCGTCGCGGTGCAACTATTAGGTTACACCGCTCTCCTTATATCAGGCAAGCTTACGGCGTGACTTCGTTCGGATTAGCGGCGAGGGTGCCGATAGTCTCGAGAGTCGGGATAGACGCAGTGCCCAGGAGTGGGATTTGCGCGCCGACATCGAAGTCCAGCGTCAGTTCTTGCGAGTTGTAGTAAACAGCCTTGTGGTCTGCGGCGTACGCAAACGCTTGGGTGCCGATGGATTCAACGAAGTTGATGTTACCAGCGGTCGACTGTACGGTGACGGTGCGGTCAGCACCGGTGCACAGCGCGAACTCGGAGAGCACCGCGTAACGCTCATCGCCGCCGTACATGATCTTGGCGACGTTGATGTACTCTTCGATGTCGTTGGCGTTGAGCTTCACCGTGGTGATTGCGGAGACCTGGATCTTCACATCAGTGGTGGTAACCGCGCCTGTTTGCGGGAGCAGGATCGGATCTGGGTACAGGTCCGAAGTCGAAGGCGCCCACGGTTCTTCGATGACAGTATCGCCCTCGGTAGTGATCTTCTTCTTGACGATGTGGACATCATCGGTGCCGATGGCCAGGCGCAGGCCGAAGTAGGCGTAGTAGTTGATACCGCCGACGGTGACTTCTTTGCGCAGCGCGTACTTGGCACGTTGGGCTAGTGGGATGTCTTCATCCACGGTACGCATGCAGAACGGCATTGGGTTGTAGACCGAGGCGTTGGTAGCCATGTGGTCCAGAATCGACGTCAGGCCGATACCGCCGTTACCGATGGTGACTTCGTGACCTTTGTTACCGGCTACGAGGATACCCATCTGCATCTTTTCAGTAGCAGTGGGGCGGGCGTTGCCGAGGATGTCGAGGCGCTCGTTCATGGTTGACTTTGCATCCATGGCCGGCGGGTGGCCGAACAGCATGCGCAACATTACTTCGAGGCCGTAGGCGGTAGATTGTACCGTATTCATGGATGTACCTTAACGAGTGAAGAGTGGATGAACGGACGCACGGTCGTACGGGAGATTACCTGGGGTCCTCGAGTCGCTAAAGCGATAGCCGATCTTGAAGATACCTTGCAGGTTTTCACACAGAGGACCCAGCTCGAGCGCTACAACATAGTTGTAAGCAGGATCGGGTACGCTGTAGTCCTTGCTGACGAAGCCGTTGTAAACGACCTTTACGTCATTCAGGTTAAACGGAACCTTCTCGGAAGAGATCACCCACTCATCGCCGGTGAGTAGCTGCATCAATTTAGGGAAGCCGCTCCCTACGTCGATGGTTTGTTCAACGGTCAGTTCGTAAAGCATGCTTTCCCATGCCCGGCGAGTCTTATCGCCAGTCTTCTCATCGGTCACGTAGAACGCACCAGCGTCGCCGAACAAGTCAACGAATGGACGATCGTAGTTACCGTCTGCGTAGAACTCACGCAGATCGAGGAGTGAGTCGATAGTGGTTCCAAGCAGTTCGATGCTCTTGCGAGTGAAGATCTTCACCTCACCGTAGTACATCAGGTTCTCAGGCTTGAAGGTCAGGATGTAATTCCTGTTCTCCAAGTAAGGCGGCACTATCACCTCTTCCCCTTCGCTGTTGTCTTCTACTTCGAACCCACCAAGGTTGGTGTTGCTAGCAGCGCTCTCGAAGCCCCTAGAGGAGATTTCAAGGTCAGCCAGCTCAGGCTCAAGCAACCAGCCGTACTGCTCTAAGAGAGCCGCGTAGATGGCTTCATCGGTCTCTTCAGCCACATGTAGGACGATTGGCTTATTGCCCATCAGCTGGTTGATGTCCAGACGCTTGTAGGCAAGGATAGCCTTGTCCCGACTCCAGCCCAGCTCTTCTTTGAACTGGAGCTCGACGTGCGTCAAGCCGGTGTTCTCATCTACCATCTCAGGAACACCGAAGAGGATCTGGTCAGGCCGGAAACCTCGGTTGTTCTTGAAGTTGATATAATCGATCAAGAGGTCTTTCGACTTCTTCTTGAAACGAGATAGTCTTGGATCGCTGTACGATACCATCTCATGGCCCCTTCACCCATATCTCACGAAAACACTGGTGGATACAAGCCGTCAAGAATGTTGATTGGGAATGCTTCAGAAAGCTGGATTGCCTCACCTGGGTCGTTCAGCATCACTGTCGTCTCGCCAACCCATCGCAGTGACTGAGGCTTAGCCTTCAGTATGAATGAGTTGTCGGTGACCAACCCGTTCTCAAAGTCATCATCGGTGATAACGAGACCAGAAGCGTTCGCGAGGTTTTTCATCACACCGCCGACCGTAGTCGGGGGCGTCAGATCCAACCGCATGGTACCGAAGATGTCGGCCACATGGATCCGATTATAACGATAGGTAATGCTGCCAGTATGGCGGCGATAGATCCCATCGTCATTAGACGGATGCGTGGTGATCACCACGCTGGTTAGAAGCTCGTCAAGCGCAGTGGGCGCACTAACCTCAGCGTACTGAGGCATCAGGTTAGTGTTGAGTTGATTGTTGGCCATGATCAGCAATGCCACGGCCGGATCGAACTTCAATAACCGTAGCGTTTCAGACATGGTGGTTTCCATCTATGACTTAAGCCGTCCGGGTGTATTCGATGAGGATCGAACCCACGTATGCCAGAGACGTCTCTTTGAAGTGGACAGGGAACGAAACCTTCTGTCCTACCGAAACTGCCGGGATAGGTTCTGCCTTCAAATCACCGGACGTGATCAGGCAACCGAGTTTCGTCGAAAGCGTTGGGGCCAAGGCCGAGGTGTCGATCACCGGATTGGTAATCTTCACAGGCCAGCGGAACGTGTCCGGGAAGGAGCGACGACCGTAGACGACGTCCACAGAACCTTCGTACGGACTGCCATTGAAGGTAAGCTTGATCTTGGTGTTGTTACCAGCGCTTTCCGGACCATTCACTACTGGCGTACCCAGCGTGAACATCGAAGCCACCACAGCCGTCGGTAGCGAAGCAGAGTTGCCAAGGTTTAGGTGAGTGGTGATCCGGTTCTTCACATCTGCTGAACGCCAATCGGCGGTGAACGAGAACGTGAAGGTATTGACCATGATCAGGCCAAGGATTTCAATGCCCAGCATGGCGATCGTCAGCTGAGTGTCACCCACCCAACGGTAGGATTCATCAGCGGCGATTACATCTGCTGACCCAAGCGTGGTGTACCGTGCATCAACGAGGTCACTATCAATGATCGGAATCCCGTAAAGATAGAAGAGCTTGCTAAGCAACGCCTGGGGAGTTACCGGTAGAGACGACCTGACAGTCTTGTTCAGACCGGAGGTAAAGGCGGTGAGATCAATCCTGTCGTACTCGAAGTGGAACGTGCCCACTCGATCCCACAGGTCTATCGGAGCCTTACTCTTGTCGATGGACACTTGGACGGAAGTCTTGACGCCACTCACCGTTTTAGGTGGATCGATCTTCAGGTAGCTAGCTTGCAGGGGAGCCTTGAGGCGCTCCCCGATTTGTGCCCTCAAGGCATCCAGCGGATGCATCCTGAGGAGCGATTCTGGTGCGATCATTACGCATCCTCAAATGCCGAGGAACGCCTTACGTCTAGCATCTGTCATCTTGTCGTAACCGTCGAGACGGGCGGCAGTGATGAGATCGGTAAGGGCGCGCTCAGGGATTGGTAGATAACCGGCAATGCCGCTCTGAGTGAATTCACTCAAGTCGGTTACCGCTGGCTGCCTTAGGCTGATGGCCGGAGTCTGCAATGGAATAGGCGCATGGTGATCGCCCACTCCGATGATCCGAGTCCAGATGTCCGTAGGCACACGCATGGTGGCGTTCTGCGCTTTGGCAGTGACGCTTACGTACGTAGGCGGGACAGGGATGTCGATCGTCTCTTTCTCGTACGCAGACTGTTCGAGGACGGTCGGGATGTCCAGCTCGATATCGAGGTGAGTCGTCGTATGCTCTTTAGGAATCGAGAGCTTCGGGAACTTACCGTCGATGATCTTGATTGGACTGTCGTTGATCTGTGCGATGTACTGCACGGAGTAGGATGACAGCGCTCTCATGATCCTGAGCATGGAGGCGTGGACTTGACGCATGGTGGTAGTGTCACCGAGGTCAGCGCCAGTGGCTGACTTCAGGATAGCTGCCGCCATCAAGCCGTATTCCAAACGACCCATGGAAGAAGTGTCGATGCCGACGTCCTTCAACCACACCTCGTAATCCATCTGATCAGCCAGGTCGATCCGGATATCCATGTAGCAGCGATCGATGATCGTGTGCAGCGCACCTTCTGCCTTGTAGTCACCATTATAGTGACGCATGGCACGGTGGCCGATCATGACCTTTTGTACACGCACGCACATCTCGCGGAACGCTTCGATACTGATGTACGTGCCGATTTCCACCTGGGTGTCCAGAATGTAGTCGATGTAGTAATCAGGGACGAGGCTGCGCGGAGCTAAGTTACGCAACTCAGCCTTGGTAGGCATTGGGATGCGTCGTACGCGTTTCGCTGCAATGACCGGGACCTTGGTCATGGTTACATCGTTCGCCTTGTTATAGGCGTACAGATAGAAGATGAAGGCGTTCTTCACCGACAACCTGAAGATGTCGCCGTTAGCAGGGTTGACGATCGGGACCACGGACTTGAACCGGTCGTAGTGCGACAGGTAGATCCAGTGGTTGAGCAATACTTCGGTCAGCGTGAACGGCTCAGCATCGCTGCGGTCGATGACGTTGGACTCGAGCACCTTGGTCGGAAGCTTGCCCCAGAGGGACTTCTGCATGATAGCAGTGGCTTCGATCTCGGTATCGTCTCGAGCAACCATGTTGTCACGAGCAAGCGGCAGCTCTAGATCCAGAAGCTCACCCACCGACTTACGGTCGCTACCTGACGCAGGCGCAATGCCGTTCAGCGGGTAGCGGTCCATGATGATGTCAGGGACGAGGTTCTTCGGCATGTTCTCCGTGGAGTGTACGAAGTCGTACGTCGCCAGAGAGAAACCACGATCCGTCAAGATCCGCTGCGTCAACCATTCGAACGTCTCTTTGCGTCCGATGTTCCTGTTGAGGTAGAGGATGTTCCGATACAGAGCCAACTTCTGCTTCTGGCTCATGAAATCGAACTCAGCACCCACCTCAGCATGGAAGCTGTTCAGGTACTGACGGATGTGGTAGCTGTGGGCCCGATCGGTCTTACACGCACGCTTACGACTCATCAGGATGACGGTCGGCAGTTTGCTATATAGGACGCCGAGCAGACCTGGGTAGTAATACGGCTCAAACAGCGCGTAATCCGAGTTGTCGTAACGTTCGAAATACTTGGTAATGTACCATTGCAGATCAGGGATCAGCTGCTGTTCTGCGGGCTCCACAAGCTTGCTGTCGTAGGACAGGATATTATGGTCACTCGCTGATATCGAAATTTCGATATCGACAGGGTTGATGATCCCGTTAATCAACAACTGTTGATCTGGATTCGCCGCGACCAGGTCGCGATAGTACCGATTGCCGTACGTGTATTCCTTTGCCGTTGCCCGGTGAAGGCGCAAGTTAGCTTTGGTGAATTCAATCTCCTCCTGGGTATCCAGAGAGGTGACCTTCATCATTGTGTTGCTTTCGTGATATTCCCCGGCGAGGTTTAAGTAGTACTTCCAGCTGTAGGGGTCGTCAGGATCGACGGTGTAGCCGAGCGACTTTAGATAGTCGTTCATTGCCCGCGCTGTGTAGCTACTCTTGATCACGAGTGTCGCAGCAAGCTTTAGAACCGCTTTGATGTAAAGCCTGTAGTAGGCATTCATGACTTGACCCCGATCTTTAAGGAGAGGAGTAGATGGATAACGATGACCGCGCACAGCAAAAGATTGCGCAGTTCAGGAATCTGAGTGAGGCTGACGAACGCCTGCTTGGACGACTGGTGACCGACAGAACGGATCCCAGTAATGGTAAGCTGAAAAACGTCGACATGACTGCGATTGCCAGTGTGGTACGTCGCACTCTGCGTGACGCCACTGACATCCGCAACATCTTCCAGATTCAGCCAGACCTTAAGCTTGCCAAGGACATCCTGGTCAGTGCGGTCGTCGCGCCTGGTGACCTCTCTTCGACGTCGCTTGTGATGGCCAACGGCATGCCGGGGCCGGACACGGCGCTTACCTCACAGCTCGTCGATGGTCTGTATAAGTTCCACGTCGAAGAACAGAACCTCGACAAGAAGGTGCCCGATTGGATTGACAACGCGCTCGTCTGGTCCGGCGCACACGCTATCATGATCTTGCCTGAAGCGTCCATCGACCGTATGATCAATGGTACTGACTCCAATGCTTCGATGGAATCGGTGGCGAGCTACGGTGGCGAATGGGAAGGCGATTGGTTCAAACCTAAGGGTGTCTTGGGCCTGCGCATCCCCACTGCCAAAAACGGCGCATACGCCAGCCTGGAGTCCTCCAGAAGGGCGATTACCCGCGACAAGATGGCGGACTATCATACCATCAAAGCGTCGAAGGGTCAGAAGTCCGTCACTCTGCCGTTCAAGGTTACTGACAACCTGGCTGCGCTGCGTATGCCTGCGGTGCAGGAACAGAAGCGTGCCCGTCTGATGCGTGCAGCCTACGGCGAATCTTCGCTTGAGTCTCGGCGTAAGCAGCGTCAAACGCGTGAACGTCAGGAGATGGCTGACAAGGGCGATACGGTCCTCGACAAGAAGTCTGGCGGGAAGAAAGGTGAGGTCGATACCTCCAACATCTATTCCCGTTTCTTCAGAGCTCCTCAGGGCGTCAAACGCAGCCGCCTGGAAGTCGTACCGACCCTCAAGCAAGCAGGCGCTGATACCGTAGGTCATCCGCTGGTTTACCATCTCCCGATCGAGGCCGTAATGCCGGTCTGCGTGCCAGGCGATGAGACGAACCACATCGGCTACATTATCATCCTCGACGCAAATGGATTCCCGCTATCATTTAGCCGTCGCTTGAATTTCTACGAAGATATTCGTCGTGGGACAGTGGGTGGCGATAGTCAGGTAGGTTCGGCTAGCCAGGTGTCTGGTGAACTGCTGAACATGGCGAACGAAACGCTGAACGGCGGCATTCAAAATGCGTCGAACCAGTTGATCGATCGTCTGGTCCAGCTGCACGGTGAGTTCATCGACCACGACATCATTGCCCGCATCAAGACCGGCCTGCAAGGCGGCGATGTGGAGATCAGCAAGAGCGAGCACGTTGACCGCCTGCTCTTCTCGCGTTCGATGAAGAACCAGCAGACCACCATGCTTTACGTGCCTGCTGAGCTGATGGTCTACATGGCCTTCGACTATAACGAGTACGGTATTGGTAAATCCATCCTGGAAGATGCCAAGTCGCTCGCAGCAATGCGCGCCAACCTGCTCGTAGCTTCCATCATCGGCGCTACCAAGAACGCCATTCCTGGTAAGGACATCAACATCGAACTCCCTGAGGACGATGGCGATCCTGTCGGTACAGTGAGCTTCCTGGCTAACGAAGCGATGGCTCTGGCGTATCACCAGTTCCCTACTGGTATCGTCAGCATTCAGGGCTTGGCTGAACAGCTGCAGATGTCTGCGCTATCGGTGAACGTGTCGGGTAACCCTCGTTATCCTGAGGTGAAGACCTCTATCACGCCACGGGAAAGTTCGTACAACCCCGTGGATACCGATCTGCTGGAAAGTCTGCGTTCTGACTTGGTGCGTGTCTTCAGCCTGACGCCTGAGATGATCGACGGCGCTAACCAGCCTGAGTTCGCGACTACCATCGTGCGCAACAGCCTGATGCTCCTCAAGCGCGTCATGGTGCTCCAGAACCTGGCCAACCCGATGATCACTGACTACGTGCGTATCTTCACGTACAACAGCGGTCCTTTGGTCGAACAGCTGATGGAGATCATCGAGAACAACACCAAAGATCTGCCTGATGAATTCAAGGAAGATCCGGAAGCGTTCCTCGAAGAGTTCCTGAATACCTTGACTGTGAAGCTGCCGGCTCCTGAGTCGGATAACATGACCAAGCAGATCGAGATGTACAAGAACTACTCCGACGTGCTCGATACCATCTTGCCGGCTTACGTGCAGGAAGAGTACTTCCACGGTTACATGAACGACACCATCCGCGAATCCATCCCAACCGTAATCGCGTCCCTCAAGGGTCATGAGCTGCGTCGTTGGATGCGAGAGCGTGGTCTGTTCCGTGATCTGGATATCTTCGTCAACACTGAGGATGGAAGTCCTCTGATGAATCTGAACGAAGAGATGAAGACTCACGTAAGCGCGCTTCTGGCAGGTCTGTCTGACTACATGGAAATCGTGGCGCAGGATGCTTACAAGAACCGTAAGCGTCAGGAACGTGCTCTGAAAGCCGATCAGATGACAAAGGATGCTCTGAACGAAATTGGTCAGCCTGAAGAGGAAGCTGAACCTGACTTCGATGCAGAAGCTCCTGTCCCAGACATGGGTGATCAGGAGAATACCGAAGACGAACTCGGCAACGAGGAACTCGCCAATGAGGAAGAAACTCCTCCGGTAGAAGAAACTGAACAGCCAGTTGAGCCTGAAGAGGAAGAGGTTGAAGAACCTAAGCCTGCTGACGAAACTGGTGGTACCGAAGGTAACGAAGGCGGTGACGCCGCCGACGATCCGACGTTCCCAGGTCTGTAAGTAACTAGAGGAGGGTGGATGGGTCGTAAGACCCATCCACCTGACTCTCACTTTATGCTGCATGTAAAAAGTTAGATAAGCTCTTGATCTTTTGCATTAAAAGCTCCCATCCTTATTCTAGAGGAGACGTAATGACTGAGATCTTGGATCGAAGGAATGAAGTCGACGATTAGACAAGTGAGTGAGTGGAACGAACGAACATCTCTAGTGCTCTTTACTAGAGGTGGGGAGGGGCGCTTATGCTGTAAAAACATTTTCAGTGATACATTACAAGCTTGAATCCTAACCGCAACATCAACCATTAAGTAAGGAAATTAAGATGGGTCTGCAATTCTTCGATCACGGTTCTCACGTATCGGCTCGTAACGTTCCAGAAGTCGGCCGGGTGGAAAAGATTCCACCAGCTGTCTATCGCATCAACCTCACTGAAGATGGCCTGGATCTCGTCCGTGACCGTAAGCGCTTCAGCCTGCCGAGCAAGATCTACGGTGATCACCAGGATAACCTGTCGGCAATCATGGAAGCCTTTGAAGAACGTCAGTGCTCTACCGGCGTGTTGCTCAAAGGTCTGAAGGGTTCTGGCAAATCCCTGCTGGCTGAACACCTGGGTAACAAGTGTCTCGATCTCGAGATGCCTGTCCTGCTGATCAACAACGAGCTGCCGCCTGGTCTGCTCAAAGCGGTCATCGGCCTGATCGGCTCGTGCATGGTCTACTTCGATGAGTACGGCAAGATCTATGGCAAGTCTGCCAAAGATTCGATGCTGACCCTCTTCTCTGACTCTGACCTCAAGAACGTCATGTTCGTGGTCACTGCCAACGAAGACAAGGAGCTCAACGAATACATGATCGATCGGCCTGGGCGCTTCATGTTCCGTATCGACTACGGTGATCTGACCAGCGAAATCGTGAAGGACGTCTGCCGCTCCAACGACATCAACGAGGAGCTTACCGAATACCTGGTTGCCTACGCGTCTGTTCATCACCTGAGCTTCGACATCCTGATGTACCTGGTTCGTCAAGCACAGCGCGTTACCGCTGCTAAGGATCTCAACAAGCGTATCAAGATCCTCAACGTTCCGGGTCCTGTACACCAAGCTCTGGCGGTCGTGGACGTAGCGTTCCAGGGCAAGTCCTTCGTCGGTGAAGTCATCGAGCGTTACGACAACGGTCATCTGGAAATCGACCTGATTCAGGACGGCTCTCTGGAGATGATCGGTTCTTACGTCTTCGATCGTAACCACCCCGGCGCTACCGTGATCCACACGACCCCTACCGGCGTGAAGTATCGCGTGAAGTTCAACGACGAGGTCACCATGACTATCATGCGTTCATGGAGCCAGAACCTTTCGAGCACCGGCAACCGTAAACGTAAGGCCAAGGTGAGCGAAGAAGGCAAAGCCACCCTGGAGTCCGAGTAGGTGGGTTTCCCCACCTACCCTGGCTAACGATTCTAGCATCTTACTTGAAGACTCCTTGAAATCACTATCACAATCACTGACCTTGGCCCAACGGTTCTTCATTTCCCCATCGTTCATGCTCCCGAAGGACTTTCCGGAGATCAAGGGGGTGAATCTGAAGGGCAGTTCTCGAAAACGAGACTGAACAAAGACTTTGATGGCGATATTGATATCGCCGCCACTTATCCGAAATACCCAGATGTGCCAGCGCCCGATAGTGAAGACCTTTGGGCAGGCATCAGCAAACAAATACTCGGACGATCGCTTCGGCGTAGATCCGATTCACAATAAAACACGGAGGCAACATGGCTCTTTCAATCAAACAGGCTATCGCGTTGGGCGTGATCGGCGCAGCTGGCTTGGGGTTTGCAGCCGCAGGCATCCAGGGTCTGAGAAAGACCAACAGTCACAATGACGCGATCGCTTTGCGTGAGCGGAACATCCGGGTGCATAACCACATCCACAGCGAAGAATACTTGATGGGGATGGATCAGTATCTCGAGCGCTTCGGCGATGCGTTCCGCTACGTCCATTCGTATCGTCACGGTTACGTGCCGAACAACGACAAGTACCAGATCCTCATGAGTCAATTCGCGCTCATGCTAGATGAGGACGTGGCTATGCTGCTCGCAGCAGGGCTCGCCAGCACGCACATGTTCGCTGATTACAGCGATGTGTACAAAGACCAGACCTTGGTGTGGAACGCTGCTCAGACGCGCTATACGAGCGTCTCAGACTTCATCAGCGGCTCTGTTGACTTCATCGAACCGTCGTTCCCGCCGAATGACCTGGTCACGGTAGCTGGCTACATTCGCCATCAGACCAATGCGAACCGTGAGCTGCGCCTCTGTTCCTTCATCAAAGATCAAGCGATGTTCATCAACAAAATCCTGGACGGCGAAGTCGTCGAGCACAAGGTAGCCTAACCATGCGCAAGAAGCTCAATCAACGTTTGCAGGTCGCGGTCACCATGGCTATTGGTGATCTGTTCCACGATGACCTCGATACCGAGATCGCAGCTGAAGGCGTCCTCGACAGTATGCTCGAGGCCGGCTACAAGCTGGAGCTGTGTCAGAAGATGGCAGTTGTTCCGATGCCGGAGGTGAGAATTAACCTCCAGCACGAATACGATGTCGATGAACTTCCTGACCCAGTACCAGGTGATCTTTGCGCCAACCTGGCCAACTACATCTCGTTCCACTTCGAATGCGCATTCGCTCAGGCCGAAGTGGTTGCGGTGTTGAAGCACCTGGCCGATGGTCAGTTCTACTTCTTCGACAAGTAATTAGGAGCCCGTCATTCCGACGGGCACTAACCGCGCTGACTCCTCGTAAGTCCTACCAGGCAGAACACGAGCAGCCAACAAAAGGAGCTACACCATGCGAAACCCAATCACCAGCCTGCAGACTGGTCCACTCACCTTTGAAGTTTTCGGTCAGGAGACTGTGATCGATAAAGTGAGCGATATACCCCATCTACTGGCAGCCACCAGTGATGAGAAGAACGTGCATGATCGACACAAATCCGAAAGCGATCGGAGTCACTTCATCCATGTGACCGCCGATCAGGCGACATCGCAAACTGAACGCATTAACGCTTTCCGCGAGACCAACCTCCCCACCGAACTGGCCAGCGTGATCGCTCTGGCTACCAAGCAAATGGTCAGGGTGATTTTCCCACAACCTGCAACCAGTTACTACAATCACGTTTACCCTGACGTGAAATTGGGTGACTTGACCGCACAAGGTCAGAAGATCTTTGCCAAGATGTTCCTGACCCCGCTGTACACTCTGCGAATGTACCGACTAGTGCACCAGAACCCTCTCCAGTATCAGCCGGAAATTTGCGGCATCTGGAAAACGGCTACCGAAGCCGGTGTATGGTCGTTGGAAACGAAGTATCGCGGCACGTCGTGCACGCTGGTTATTGGCGATAAGGAGAAGTTTGCCAGTGACCTGGTCCACGAGTTCACCGAGCGCTGGCCATTCATGCCGATCGAGTTCCATGTGACCACACATGAATCTGCGATGGAATGGCACAAAGGTCTACGCGACCAGAAAGCCTAAGCGGCATAAGGAGCAGGTGGGGAAACCCACCTGCTCTATGCTTTCTTTTTTTTTGTCAGAGTTCTTTGACGAACTGCGACTGGAAGCCCTTCACAAGTTTGTTGTTGACCTTGTGCAGGCATTCGATACGCAGGATCTGGCCGTCGTTGTTGACATCCAGACCTTTGTTCGGCTCGAACTGCTTGTCGCCGGATTTCCACATGACGTAGGAATCAGGCTTGCCGATACCGACCGGCCAGATGATACCCATGTACAGGTCGCCCAGGTTCTGCAGGCGCTTGGCGTAGGGCTTGAAGTAACGCTCTACGTAGTTCAGCTGCTCGATGACCGTCATCTTCGCCAGTTTGGCGGTGGTGGTACCCAGACCTACTGCGGTGGCTTCCATGAACTGGATCAGGCCGGTGGCAGTTGACTTGGGGTTACGGATCGACGGACTGAACGACTCACCAGATTCCCACGCCATGCAGGCCATGAGATCAATGATCATCGACTTCGGAAGACCCAGGTTAGAGACCACCTGAGCTACCTTGGCGATCTCAGCATCGTTCAGCTTCTTACCCCAACCTAGCTTCTTCACGCCGTATGGATGAGAAGCGTCGATAGCCGAGGCTTTGAGTTGATCGAGGGCTCCTTGAGAGTTCTTACCCCAGATACCGTCAGCGATCCCGCAGTTGAAGCCGAGGGTGTTGAGGTACTGTTGGGTTTGCGTTACGGTGGGATTACCAGCCATGTTTTCACCTACACGTTTCGGAGTTTGTCCAATGCGACATGCACTGGATCGAACCGCCCACTCGGCAGATCGATTACGTCAAGGTGGCCAGAGGTGCCATTCTTTTCGTAGTCGATGCTAAGGTTCATGCTGGTGCGGGACAGTGGTTGTCCAGCTACCGCATTGAAGACGGTAGTGAGGTTGATCTCTTTGAGACCTGCCCACGACGCCATGGTCGATACGAACAACTGCGCTTGAACGATCTTGTCGGCCTTATCGTCGTCCTTAAGACGAGTCGCATCAGCTGCAAGGTAGTTCGAAGTGAAGCTATCGATCGCCCAGTATTCAGCCAGGATCGGATCAGTGACCAGACCCCTGGTGAAGGTGTCGAACCAGTTACCGCCGCCAGGAGCTACCAGCAGGGTGCCGGCAGCGTATTGAGCAGCGGTTGTGGGCTTGGTGTTGTAAACCATGACCTGATATTCCAGGACACCCACCGCTGCCTCAGGGCCTACGGTTACCCAGCGAGCAGCGTGAATGCGCGCATACTTTGCCGGGTTGGTTTTCTGCGAGAGGAACAGACCACGGTCGAGAGCCACGTATGGATTGGTGGTCTGGACGTTGGTTGGGGTTGGTGGAACTTCATAGGCCATGGGTTACGATCCTTTAAAGCGGGTTCCACGTTGCCGGAAGCTTGACAGGCGCGTCGATAGTGCCGCCAGTAACCGGGATAACAGAACCAAGCGGAGTGTTCGAGAGACGGAAGGTATCGATCCGTGTTACGGGTGCGAAGTTAAGGCTAGCAATACCACTAGCATTAGTCGTCACCGTACCAATGAACATTACCGATACAGACTCAGGAGGCGAGTCGATCCGGGCCTGATAGGTAACCTGCCCAAAGCGTGCACGCACGTAAACGTTGAACGTCGAGTTCGCAGGGTTCGCTTCGACACCTCGAAGATCGAGACTGAATGGCGGTAGCGTGTACGGCGTACCCGACAGAACAATCTTGATTGCACGGTTACACGAGACGACCCAGCCCGCACCAGACCAAGCAGCCGCAATCTGGGCGGCGGTAAGGAACTCGATGATGCCGTAGGTACTGATCGGCACTACGGAGTTCGGTACCTTAGCAGCGAGCTTGGCGTTCACCGCCGTCGCGCTATACGAGCCGATACTTTCCATCGTCTCTTGATGCGGATTGTCCCTACGAGCAACGTGAGCTGTCAGTGCATCACGAGCCTTCTTCAGGAGCTTGGTAAAGTTCCAGTCAGGCACCAACAGCCCAGCGTCTTTCGATTCGAACGCACTGTCCCGTTTGATCTGCGTGAGGATCCTTACGATCTCGGCCTGGTAAGCTTTGAACTTCTGGATCCTCAGCAGGACACCTTCTGTAATTGGACCAGCCATCTGTTACCTCACTGGAACCAAGTGGTCGGAATGGAACCTGCGGCAGCTTGGCTACCGGAGGAGTATGGGATACCGTTACCACGGACAGTCGCGGAGAGTACGGCAGCGCCGATACGCACCGTACGGATGAACGTAGGTGTCCAGTTACCACCTGCGTAGTCAAGCCACCCCACTACCATATTCCGCGAGTCCTCGTTAGCATTTGCAGAAATGGCGAAGACAGCCGCTTCAGCTGGCCCGATACCAGTGACCACCACTTTCAGATACAGGCGAGCAGTACCGGAAAGCGTGACGTTACCGGACGGAACCCGAAGCTTGCGACCGTAATAAACGATGTCAAGGTTGTTGGGCGTGTAAATCGTGGCTGAGGTGAAAACCCCCGCTCCGGCGGGGATCTTGGTCAGCGGTACAGCATCCTTCGGGAAATAGTTGACCGCCTGCGCATCAAATGTTGCAGTGGTCATGCCTCCCAACTGAGCCAGGGTTTCCCCGTGGGGACGCACCTGACTCGTGTGGTTACCTACCTCACCCTTGATGATAGCGATGAGGTCGGCAAGGCTATACCCATTGATCTTCAGCGTGTTGTCGGCATGCTTTACGATCGGAGCTACCCGCTTCAGCAGCCTGATGATCTCAACTTTCCAAAGATTGAACTTGGTAACGAGATATTGTCTCAGCTCTGCATCAGTCATGGTTATTTCCAGTTGAGGCGGCCGTAGGAGTTCGGAGTACCGGAGGTGAGCGGGATCGAGGAACCACGCGCATCTGGCGACAACATCTTCCCATCCACAGCCACGCGCTTACGCACGTCGATGAGGTTAAGACCGGTGTTGGTTGTGGTGAAGTAGCCGAGGTACAGCGACGGTGACGATGGCGGTTGGTTAGTGGTCGTCACAGCGTAGGTTAGAGCAGCCCCGCTTCGAACCAACCAGACGTAGAACGTCTTGTTAGCATCAGTAGCTGGGTTCAGCGCGTAGTTCAACGGTTGAACCAGGCTGTAGTAGCCGTCCAACATCGCTGGAGTTTCGTCTGCGAAGTAGACCGTCCATGCACTCACCACTCGTTGCGACATCATCACGAAGCCGTAAGCCGGGTCTACCGACCTTGCTCGCAACTCGTTAACGTTTAACGTCGACATCGAATTATCGGCGAACAGCGTTGCGATCATCTTCGTACCGCAGTCGATTTCCGAGTAGATGAACTCAGACGAGAGGACGTAGTACAGACCGCGGCTAGGAAGGTTAACCCAACCAGCTGGAGCGGTACCGTTCCAATAGTCCCAGTAAACGTTTCCGTTCACCGCCCAAGTGCCTCCCGAATAACGAAGTGCGAGCATTGCCCGCCCACCGTTACCTACGACGTGATAGGAGACGCTATCGGCAAAGCCGATCATGAACCCACCGCTGACTCGACGAATCGCCGTTTGACCACAGTCCCGAGCTTCAAGTACACCCAATGCGCTGCCGACAGTGGCCTCGTTACGGATCAGTAACGCAGTGCCCGGCTGGATAGACGCACCAGTCACGTTCTGCCTGCTACCGCTGATGGTCACCGTATAGATGAACATGTGGATAGCGCGGTTGGCGCCGTTACCTGACATGATCGAACCGACTACGAACGGAGGCATGTCGGTGTAGATCTGCGGGATGTTCAGTTCGAAGTGGTACTTACTGTAACTGCCCGCGATCGGATCGGTGGACGGAGTGTACCCCCGGCTAGCCAGGTTAGTCAGGATCTGAGCTTCCAGCGTTTCCATGACTGCCTGCGGTACAGTTACGGAACCCGACACCGACATGTCGGCATTGACCACAGCCGCTCTGGTGGTCAGGGTTGGCTGAGCTCTGGTGAACCTTGCCTGAGAGGTACGAGACGCTCCAGGCGAACCTTCGTTTAGAAGGATGTGCCAGTTCGTTGCAGGTTGGTTCAGCGCGATCTGGTCGTAACGCTGATCAGTCGGACCGAAACCTTTCCAGGCAAAGTTACCAGTTACCGACGAGTACTGGAAGGTAGGTTCGCCGATCAGCGCACACCGCACGTAGTATGACGTAGCACCGTATGGCTCAGGAAGCCTGCCGAAGTTCAGACAGTTAACAACACCATCACCCACGTTGGACACAGCCCTCATCGAAGCCGTGAGTGCGCTACCGAAACGCCCTACCGGCGACACATACCCGTGCTCCGTCCAGTTAGCGTCGCCTGCAAGAACAGCGACTGGATCGATCGAAGGATCGTACTGGAATCGGTGTAGGTACATACTGCCCGTACCTGCCGTGTACGAAACTACTGTCCACAACCACAACTGGTTATAAACGTTAGCGTAGATCGAGTCAGTAGACTGCGAGTTCTGTTGGCGGTGGTGGCTATTGTAGGTATTCTGGTTCATTGCAGCCGAAGCTTGCAGTGCCCACCCAGCCGACGAATAGTCCATTCGAATCGGATCGTTGTGGTATTTCGACACATCGATCTGCTTATTCTCGTTGAACTCAAACGAGAAGTAGGCTTGGGCGCTGGCAACCGAGAAGATGTTGTCGCTAGGGTAGAACTGCATGTACCAGCTGCCCATGATGCCTGTCTCGCCGTTGTCGCGAGTCAGAGCTGTCGCCATGGTCGAGCCGTTGGTGGCCAGGACTGTGGTGGAAGGAATGCCGGTGTTGATGGTGGAGCTAACAACATCGTCGTAGATCACGATATCGTCGCGAGTCACAACGCCGTTCTGACCCCGGTTGATGGTCCAACCTTTGATCTGAGTGGCGCTGGTGAAGTTACCGGTAATCAGCTCGTTCTTATTCAGACGCCATACACGGTAACCGATCTTACCCTCTTGATGGATGTCGTGAAGGATGTAGACGTAGTTACCTTTGATGAAACCGAACGGGGTGTGGTACAGACCAGGGAGAGGTCCTCGCACCGAGAGGAAATTCCCGTTCGGGACGAAGATACCGGTGTGCTTGGTTTGGTCCATCGTGTTGTTGGTCAACGAGATGAAGTAACCGGTGTGCGCGCCAGTGGTCGCATCTTTCATGATGCCGGTAATGATGTCCTGCGTACCTTTCAAGATACACTTTGCACGCATCCCATCTGGGAAGTATGCCGGCCGGTACTCGACGTTAGACATCACGAGGTTCTTGGCGAGGTCGGTCTCGGTCATGGCGTTACGCAGGTACGAGTAATACACACCCGCACTGTCGCCATCGGTACCGGGACGGAGAATCATCAAGGTACCGTTATCTTCCATCATCATCGCCACGTTGCTATACGGCGTGGTGTTACTGCCGGATTCGAAAGAACCGGTCACCGATGGTGGAAGGAATTCACGGTCACCGTAGAAGTCCAGAGGGATACCGCTGTCGGTGTCGAGCATGAGGTCAAACTTCGCATCATACTCGGACTTGTTATAACTGCCGACCATCCCAGCATTGAGGCCGTGGACGTTCTGACCAAGGGCGCTGGTGTGCTTGGTGACTTCGGCCAGAAGCAGTGCTTCCACTTCGGCCGGAGTCTTGCCCTCTAGCGTATCAGCGGTCTCAGCATATTCGGCACTCTCTGCCTTCTTCTTCAAGGCGGCTTCGAGCCCTTCCTTGAATTCGGTCATCGAATCTTCGACTTCACCGATAGTCTCAGCAATGATAGTGCTAGAGGACTTCGACATGTTGAGTTGTCCCTTTATCAAATGATCGATCGGAGCTCTACAGCGCCAGATTCGAAGCAGTCGGCCAATTGCTTGGCGAACGAATCGAACGACAGGAATTTATCCTGAATCTGTTTGAGCAGCAAAGCTCGAGACGCAGCATCGCCTTCACGAATCGCGTTGGCCACATCGACCTGTGCTTCCACGACGTACTTCATGCCGTAGAGGTCGTAGGCGCTGTGCAGGTGAGGAGCTGGTACGAATTGGGCAGGTACGCCAATGAGGTCGCCCCAATACACGGGACGATCGTCGTTCATCAGCTCTTCGATGGCTTGCTTGAGCGCATAGGTCGAGAACGAGAACTCACCACCGACATACTGGCAGGTCATGAGGATGGTGGTGCTGACGTTCGGATTGACGATCCGCACAGCGGTGTAGATCGCCTGACCGGTGCGCGCAGTCGCCTCACGGTAATGGTGGACCAGAGTGTAGTCAGTGTTCGCAACAAGCGTACGGCCACTCACGCCGTCTTTGAGGATGACCGAGCCCCCGAAGAATGGACCGTAGTCGGCGACGAAGATCCGCCCCTTGACCGACCCGATCGTGTGACTTTCGTCAATGACCTTGTTGGTCGCGCTGGTGCCGAGGAGGTCCAGCGGGTATTTGAAAATGGTGTCAGCCATGATGACCTCGATTAGAACCAGCCAGGTGCAAGAATCTGGGAGGTGTTTGGAGTACCCACAGTTACGGGAACCGCAGAACCGATCGGAGTAGCCGACGTACGATAGGTATCGATACGGGACACTCGGTTGATGGTGATGGACGACACGGTGGAAGCCCCGGTGACAACTCGACCGATCCACATCCGAGTGGTGGTCTCGGCCAGGTCCTCGGTGCTGAACATGTAGCTCGTGGTTGCGCCGTTGAAGCGAACGTACACGTTGTACGAGGTGTTAGGCTGCAGCGTGATGTTGAACGCAGGCAATGGGCGATAGTAGCCCATCATCACCGCATGTACTTGAGCAGGCCACGATACAGTCAGCCCACTCGAAGTCACGCTGATCACCGTACCGTCAAGATCACCGTACCGGGAAATCGGCAAAGCGCCCTCTGGGATACGGTTTGCCAAGGCTGCGTCCACATCAGAACTCTTCATCCCGCTGAGAGATTCAGGCGTTACGCCGTGCGGGTTCTGATAGTTCGTGATGTGGGCGTTAGCCACAGCCCTCCCGTCATTGACGATGTTTGTCGATGTACTTCCATCTTGCAGCGCTAAAGCGTTGTCAGCAGCCAGTGAAGCTTTTGGCTTGCGGGACAGAAGATCGAGAACCTCGACCTTCATCGCGTTGAACTTAGCCGCCATCTGCGCAATGGCGGTAGTCAAGGCACCCATAGTCTACCTCCATTAAGACTTCCAACCACCAGGGATGGAAGCAGTTGCAGTTGGCAGGCCGGTGGTGTACGGAATACCTGCACCAATACCGACGCTGGACAACCTGAAGTTATCGAGCTTGGTGACCTTAGTGATCGCCACCGATGTGATCGCAGACGCCCCGACGTTACAGGTACCGATATAAAGTCTGTTGAAGGCATCGGCCTGGAACGTCTCGTAAAGCTTGTAGACGGGGGCGTTGTTTACGATCTCAGCGTACACGTACAGCGTCTTGTTAGCCGCAGACGGTACATCGTCAGTGATCAGCTTGTTGGTCATCGGCATCATGAAATAACGTCCCCAAAGAATCAGGGGAATCTGCGCCGTTAGGCGCAGTGTCATTCCAGTCGAGGACACCGGCAGTGACGAGTTATCGAGAGAACCGAACTGACTGATAGGCAGTGTGTTCACCCGAACAAGCGCATTGATCTTCGCATTCAGCTCAGTATCAGTATACGCCGCAAGAATTGCAGGCGTCAGTCTGTGCGCGTTATCGGTTCTTGCAGCATGGGCGGTCGTCAAGGTATCGACATCCGCTTGCATCTGAGCCGGTGTACGGTTATTCAGACGAGGCGAATCATCAGACAACTCAACGGCGACTGGCTTCTTAGACAGAACGCGAACGATCTGTTGCGTGAAGTCAGCCACCTCCGCCTTAAGCGTGTTGATCTTATCTTGGATCGACATGAATCAACTCCATGCGAGTTTGTCGGCGTTGCGCGGCAGGCCGGTGGATACCGGGATAGCCGAACCTTTCGACGTAGCGCTGATTCGGAAGTTGCCGAGTCGGGTGACCTTCTCAGCAGCGATGGATACAATCTGCGTGGCGTTGGTGGTTACCGTACCCACCAGCATGTTCAGGTTGCTTTCAGCAGTGGTCGTAGTTGCAATGACATACTGAGCCGCACCGCCGACGATCCTGACGTAGACGTAGAACGTCCGGTTAGAAGCATCAGGGATGATCGTGCGCAGATCGACGCTACTTACCGGAAGGACGTAGTAGGTCCCGTTGATGACCACAGGGGTATCTTCGGAGAAATACACGACCCAGCCTTCAGCAGCCTTTTGAGACGCCAGGCACGTCCAAGTCTCCTGAGGAGAAATCGACTGGCCGGTCCATGCGTTGAATTCGGCCACGGTCGTCCCGATCGGCTGGAAGTTCAACTTGGTGGTTTCGTCAGAGTAGCCCGATGCCAGCTGGGTGTTCCAGCAGAACCCGAACCCTAACGAAGGGTGCGCTACGAAATGACGCCCGGTGCCGCCAGAATACACGTTAGTGGTACGCTGGGAGTAATCGTCGCGGTGCTGGAACGCCTGCGCCGGCCGGTTGTAGCGGAAGCAGAACGCCGACTGCGGAGAACCACCAGGCACCTGCATGTAGCCCGACGTACAGATACCGATGAAGACATCAGTGCCGATGTCGTACATGGTGCACGGGCCGCCGTAAAGGATACCGTTGGAGTTCATGGCAAGCCCTACACCGGTACCATTGGTGTAGATGTACTTAGGCGTGTGCGGAGTACCTACCGACACCCCTGTGACGTTACCTACGCCATCGCGAGTCACTGTCACCGGACAGATGGTCACGTAGTTGTTGCCGTTGTCGCACAGCCCCAGATACGCAACGAAAGGCGGGACGCCGTTACTCGCAGGGATCACCAATTCAGCAATCCACTGAGTGGTGGCTGGTTCGCCCTGAGCAGCCAACTTAGAAGCGATCTGATTGCCTAAGCCTTGCATGATCGCATCAGTGACACTGACTTGAGCACCGAGACTCAGGTCTTCCGTGATGGACGCCCTGCCGACCAATCGGTTAACCGAAGATACGCCAGTCTTTGCAGCGATGAATCGCTGAGTGTGCGTGAAGAACGACCCGGTAGCCGTTACCTCATTGACTGGAGCCTTATAGTCGTCGTCGGTATAACCAAGGTCAGTGAAGAAATCCCGAGTGGGCGACGGCTCGTAACCTTTGATCGTGCCGCGGTAGATGGACGCGTAGTTATACTGCCCATCGCCCTCCAGAGTGGTCTTCACCATGCCGCGTCGCCAAGTACCGGCTTTTGTCACACCGTCTGCGAACAGATACATCTTAGTCGCCGACAACATGACAGCGCCGTGGATCCCGGAACCGATAGCCGTACCGAACGAAGGCCTTACGACAAGAGCTCCGAGTGATGCGACGGCAGCGACGCCACCTTCCAATGCTGCATAGCGGCTGGTGAAGTTGGTCACCCGACCGACCTGGACCGTTAGGTTATCCACGAGGTTCGTCAAGATGAACTTGAATACGTTACCGAAGTCATCGTACGCAAAGTTGAGCTTGTACGGACCAACAGAGGCCAGCTTGTCCAGCACGATGCCGTCGAAGATAGGACCCGCGTAGGTCGGCGTTGGAACGTCGTCGGTCACCGTGTTCTCGGCGGACAAGTAGAACGGGTCGAGCGTCACGGTCTTGGCAACCGGATCGAATACAAAGCTGAACCCGGTGCCGCTATACGGCGCGCCGCTGGTGGTCACCATACGGCTCTGATGATAGAGCTTGGTGCGGATCTTACCAGTCGCCTCATCCATCGCAGATACAGGCGTACCACTGTAGTAGTACATGATCTGCAAGAAGGAGAACCGCGTACCGACTTGACGCACCATCGGGTTTTCCGAGGCATCCTGACTCACGATCTTACTGCAAAAACGCATCCGATCGAGAGCGGCGTAGCTGACGTTGCCAAAGCCCTTGGTAGTGATCCCAGTCACTTGCGTGAACGTAACCTGACCACCGCCGGCTGCTGCCAGAGTTGCGCGCGGAAGCGTGTGAACAGTGATGTCATACGGCTGCGTCATGCTGCTGCCGGAGAAGGTGAGGTTGTAGAAGTAGACAGTGTTACCCGCTACGAATGCCTCACCACCTACCTTGATGTAAGTGTCACCGACTGCTTTGGGGATGATCCCGCCTACGTGCTTGGTAGCGTCGTAGGTTCCGTTGGTCAGAGCTATGAAGTAATCGCCCGGAGTTCCGGAAGCATCCTGCAACTGGCCAACGATGACAGACTGGCTGGAGTTGAAGACGGCGAGGGCGGTAGTGCCTGCTGGGAACCAGCTCGGCTGATAGCGCCGACCGGTACGGATAGGTACGCCAACCTTAGAACTAGCGCCCTCAAGGAATGCGTAGAAGACGCCTTGACTGGCACCGTCCGTACCGTTACGCAGATAGACAGCGGTACCGTCATCTTCGATGATGCAGGCAGTGTCGGTGTATTGAAGACCAGTCGTACCGCCCTCGAAGCTACCCTGGATGCCTGGCGGCAGATAGTTCTGCGTACCAAAACGCGAGAGCGGCAAGACGCCGTTTGGCATAACGGTCGGCAGAAGAGTGTCGAACGTAGCCTTGGAGTGAATCCCTACCGACGTGAAGGTGTCGTTGTGCACGTTACCTTGCAGCGCGGCATGGTCGTCGGCAGCTTTACGGACAGCGGAAGCCAGCTGGGTTTTAGTCAATCCAGCCACGAGCTTCGTTTTGTCTGCCGTACCGGCCGTTTTACGCTTACCGGTGGCGACTGTACCCACCAGGGTAAACAGTCGGTCCATCGCGGCACTGAGTGCCGCAAGGTTTTCAGTCAAACTCATGTCGGAAGTTCCTTACTCAGAGCGCCCCGAGTTCGTTAGCCGCCTGGGTGTAAGACGCGGTCATGGAATCGATCATTTCTTCCAGATCCGATACCGACGCACCGCCACCTTCGATCTCGAGCAGCTTGGCGTCGATCTCATCTTTGGTGTAGTAGAGGTTCGGGATCAGCGGAGGATTGTCGAGCCAGGACTGAGTCCGCGCACGAATGGCAGCGGCCACGTCGTAGGTAGCGGCGATCAGTTCGGCGAAGCCGGTCATGTCGTCAGCTGGGTGAGTGTGTTCGGTCGGAGGGAATACTTCCGGCAGACCGTTCACTTCCTCGAAGGCCACCTGACGAGGGTCGGCGATCTTGTTGGACATGATCTCGAGGATCTTGTTCTCACTCAGCGTCCAGGCGCCGCCCAGAGTCTGGTACGAATCCATGCGGACTTGGCCAGACAGCTTGCGGTCGAACAGCAGGATGGAAGCATAGACGCCACCCTTGGTGTTCTGTAATTCGTAACTGGCGCTGTTGAACTTATGCCCAGGCGCCCAGTCCACACCGCGGATCAAAAGGCGGTTGGTGGTGATGTGGCGCAGGACCATGGTGTCGCGGAAGTAGGGACCGGCCCACGGCAGCAGGAAATGGAAATCGAGCTCTTCTTCCGGTGGGTTCAGCGTACGGCTTTCATTGACCACCTTGTTGGTTGCCGCCGCACCCGTCAGGTCCAATGGGTACAGATAATCGAGGGGATTGGCGCTAGCCATTTGAGGTCTCCATTAAAATATGGGACTCGCGTCTATAGGACGTCGAGCATATCATTTTTCGACGAGGTGAATGCATGTACACTTGCCAACGTGCGCTACTACGCCCTCGTGGCGAGAACCAGAGGCTGATTGAAGCGCAGGTGGGTAACAGCTATCTGCGTAACTTGGTAACCGAATACAGTGTCGCTTACCTCGTCCTCAAGCACCCAGCGGTCTCCCACGAACTCAGCATCAACCTGATGGACATCTTGGATACTGTTTATAGTGTCCTTGACAACGTCACGGTCGACGATTGGCTTGTATCGCTTGGCGACACCAGTCTTCCAACTTCGAACGTCGTACCGAAGCGTACAGCGGGCGTTGCTAAGTTCAACGATGCCTTCTCGGCTGGCTATCTCGTTAACCGTGTCCACCCTACAGCAGGTGAGGGTAACGAGTATCCTGATGAGGATCTGACCGACCTCCTTCTCACCAAGCCTGAGATGGACTACGCGCTGCTGTATCGCAACTGCCTGGTCAACGTGAATGGCCTGTTCCACATCACCGACTATTCGACCCGGGGTCTGCGCGTCAAAGGCGGTGGTCGCAGCACTTGGATCGCTAACAACCACGACATCGGGCTGATCAGCTTCCTTGACGTTGGTAAGGTCACTGTGACCCCAATCACTGCTGCGATGATCAAGCCTAAGGGAACCAACCCTCTACGCAACGGCTTCGTCGTCAACGTGCCAAATATCGATCTGTCGAAACGAATCGTCATGATGTCGATCGGCGGGTTCCTGCATTACGGCGAACAGCAGTACAGCGTGACGGGCGACCATTCGATCGATGTCCAGTGGTACAACATCCCTCTGGCTCATCGTTACTACAACTCCAACAAGTTGATCGATCTGTCGGCATTCGAAGCGACGTTGACCCGCAACCCTAACCACGGCGATGCGCTCGACCTCACTCAAGCCAACAGCGACGAAGCGATCAAGGCGTACATGACGCTGAGCCAGTCCTTCGTGATCACCATCGAAGCCAGCAACCTCTATTACGAGCGTCACGGGCTGGAGCGTACCAAGCTGCCGGGTCGTTACGTAGCGTACGAGCGCCCACGCTACCCACTGCAGCTCGAGAACGGTTTGGTGCCGTCCTATATCGCCATCGTCGAAGATGACCTGTATTCGATTGCCGTGACTGACAACCTCGTGAACCGTTACGTCCACGATAAACGTCCTCGTGCCGACGACATGTATTACAACGGTGCCAGGGTATCGTCAGAGCGTCAGAAGTATGCCTCGGCGTATTTCCTCGAGTTCGGTACTGAGTACCTCGCCAACCCGACGTAAGCCGAATAGAAGCCGGGTGGTTCCCCACCCGGCGACTATGCCGTTAAAATGGAAGGATCATCCACGGGTTACCGTTGGCCTCGTGGCCACACGACGCTTTATTGCCGGTACGGACCACTGGGATACCGTTGATGGTGAACCACCCTGAACCTTCCACCATCTTTGGACCTGCGTGAGATCCTGTGCCGTGACCTGCAACATCGTCATTGAGCAGAGACATGGGTTTGCCAAGCACCGTCCAGGTAGGCATACCTGGACCTGTGATCACGCCGCCGGCCTGAGACTCACCAACGAGAGAGATTGGAAAGGCCATTATGTCAACCCTACGAATTGAGGAGTCTTGAGGGTAGTGCCTGCACCGATGAATGTCATCACACTGCCCCCGCCGTCAATGGTAGCTTTAACTCCAGCTTTGAGATCCATGTTCATACCCGCCTTGATGCTGACGTTACGCTTAGCTTCGGCAGCGATGTCTTGCGGGGCGAAGGCTTTGATGTCCTTCTTATCCAGCTTGACGTATGTGCCTTCAGCATTCTGTGCGTGAATCAGCCTGAGCTGACTGATCATGTTGATGAAGTTACCGATGTCATCCTTGACCATGAACTCACCAGCGCCAAAGTCAAAGTACATCTCGTAGAGGAACGGTTCGCCCTGCGCCTGACAGCTGCGGAAGGCCAGCATCTTGCTGTGCGAAGAGAACTCGAACCAGTACATGTTCTCTGGACTGAGGACAGTGGTCTCACCCGGGCCTTGTTCCTTAGGATCGGCGCTGATACCGAAGATAATGGTCTCAAGCTTACGCAAGTGATCATCCAGACCCATGGTGCGCCAGTAATACTTATCGTCGTCAGCCGCTTGTAGGACCTCTACACGCTCACCACGCCGCACGTTAGGAGCAGTGAGGCGGTTGGAACCGCAGGGCATCCACGTAGCCTTGATCGTGTTCGATGATACCGTACCGCCTTTGACGACGTTGTTGTCGGAGTCGACCGTAGAGAAGGTGGACGTGGTAGCGTTCGACGTAAGTTCGCCGTCACGCATTGGGATCCACTCGATCGGGACAATCTCAATCACTTTCGAGCCTAGCTCTAGGTTAGTATCGACCCGTCCAATCGCGACAGATCTGAACGCAGACATCTTCATGGTTCAGCTCCAGATAAAATTCTACAAAACCCGCTAATGCTAAAGCAGATTGACTTAGGGACATCCCGACATGTTTTTCAGAGAAGTAAAGCTGGTCAGATGTAACCGGATGTCGCTCAATGGAAGCGAGTCAATTACGATCCGACCTAGCCTAAAAACCCAAATGGTGTTAGGCAGTAACGGCGGCGGCAAATCCAGCCTGCTCGCTATTGCATTCTGCCCACTCCCTCCCGATCCTAACTGGTTCGAAGACGGGGGTTCGCTTCACCAGATCTTCGATCACAAAGGGCACACTTACGAGATCCGTTGCGAGTATGGGGATAAGAATTCCTACTCATTCATAGTAGATGGCGGGGAGAACCTGAACAAGGGTCGGACCGTCACTGCGCAGTTTGAGTTGGTCCGTATCCACATCGGCTACACGAAGGACTTCCACGCTCTGGCTATTGGCCTCACTGAGTTCACCTCGATGAGCCCGAAGCAGCGTCAGGACTGGATCGCTAAGCTGTCGCCTACCAACTTCGATTTTGCTTTCTCCAAGTACATGGCTTGGCGGAAGATGGCGAACTCTAAAACTGAGATCGTCAAGTACCTGAAAGATCGCCTTGCCGAAGCGCGTGGTCATTTACTTGAGCCTGACGTTATCGCCGAGATGAAGGCTAAGTCTGCTGAGCTGCAGGCCACGCTTGAGATGCTGATGCGAGAACCTCGCAATACGTCCGAAGTCCTCGATGATGAAGAAATGGCACGGCGCGTCGAAGAACTCGATGCTCGCGCAGCTAAGTGGTTGATGCTCGATCACCCAAGTCAGGACGGTGAGATCAGCCTTGAGGACCTCATCACTAAGTCAGCTGACCTCGGTGAGCAAAGTGCCGCACTGATGGGAGAGTTGCGTGTTCGCGAAGAAGCGCTCAGTAAGGCTGACCATCGCCGCAACTTGGTCGGCGAGTCTGTCGTGGAGGACCCCGAGACTCTGCGCCAACATCTCGTTCAGGCTCAATACGAGATCGAGCGTATTCCCGAACTGTCTTGCGGCCTTCACCCGTCTTTACTGATCCGAGCTTACACACCAATCAGCCAGTTACGTATGGCTATCGCTGGACTGCCTGACGAGCGTTTTACGGCTAGCGATTACAATAGCCTGACCCAAGGTCTCTTTGAGAAGAAGGAGCGCTTGAATCGCGTCTCTGGACTTCTGGAGGATATCACCCGACAGATCGAACACATCCATAGTTGCGAGACTGTCTCTTGCCCTAACTGTAAGACCGAGTTCAAGCCAGGTATTGAAGAAGGTAAGCTCGATGAACTCAAGAATCGTGCCGATAAAGGTACGGTCATGAACAACGAGCTGGAAGGTGAAGTCGAGAACGCTGAGGAGCATCTCCAGAAAGTATCTCGCGCCGTCGAGTCCTACGCCAAGCTTGACGAACTGCGTGGACAGTACCAGTCGGAATACCCGGGTCTCTTTGCATGGCTCGATAACTGCGGCTGGACTTCTGCCGGTAAGACTCTGTCGGCCAAGCTCGCTCTGTATGAACGTGATGTTCTGCACAATGAACAACGCACCGAGTACGCTAAGGCCATCGACATCTTCCAGCTACAGCTTGCAAAGCACGAAGCCAACAGCGGCGAGGCTGCAAAGATCCTCAAGGAGTTCGAAGAAGCTCAAGAGGCGTACGAGGTTACTTGGAAGCAGCTCAGCGCTGTGGGAGATGAAAGACATCGGGTCAATAAGATCGTCCAAGAATGGCATGGGTACGAAAGCACCTATCAAGCCATCGAGCAAGGCTACAGTGAACTGCGCGGCGAATTGATCTCGTACTGCAACCACCAGGGCGACTTGGTGATTGAGGACATGATCAGGAAGACCAAGCAGAGCATCGGTGTTCACGAATACGCTATCAGCGAACAGGAAACTCATGAGACGCTGGTAAAGGATCTTGAGAACCAATTGAAGAACGCACTCGTACAAGAGACGGCTTACAAGCGTCTAGTGGCTGAGATGTGTCCCAAGAAAGGTTTCCTCGCCGAGCAGATCTCTCAGCAGATGGCTAGCGTAATCAACATCGTGAACAAGTTGATCAAACGGGTTTGGGGGTATCCTCTGCATCTGCACCACTGTGACGTGGAAGATACCGAGATCACCTACAAGTTCCCAGTCACTGTCGACAGGCAACGTCGGAACGATATCTCGGAAGGGAGCCGTTCCATCAAAGATGTCATCAACCAGGCATTTCGTCTGGCTGCGTACTACTGCATGAAGCTGACCGACTATCCGCTGTTCCTCGATGAGATCGGATCATCGTTTGACGAAGCCCATCGTCACAACCTGATCCCGTTGATCAAGGACCTCGTGGATGACGAGCACTTCTCGCAGGTGTTAATCGTTAGTCACACACTGGATGGTCAGACTGCGTTCCCCATGTCGGAAACAATCATCATGGACGATCGTAACCTGAACTACCCGCACGCTTATAACCTCCATGTGGAATTCGCCTAATGAACTTTCCTTACGATGTAAACGACATGTGTCCGAATCGTCAGACTCTTCTGATCGATCGTCAGAGCGTTGAGAACTTCGCTGACTACAGTACCGTGGTCGGCTACGACGCCGAGGGTAACGTAGACCAGGATAAGCACGCTGCCTGGGAAGCTCTGCCGGACGCTGAGCGCTTCGAGCAGCAAGCTACCTTCTTCACCGCTGCCGCACTGTCGGCCGGCTGGAACCGTGTCGAGCGTTTCGGCAACGAGTTCGTCCTGTGGGCGAATGTGGTGCACGTCAAATGAAGTGGGTGATCATTGCGATCTACGTGGTCGTTATCCTGCTTTGCAACTGGTACTTCTTCGCCGACCGCGCCAAAGACATCCGGCTGAACAAATTGCCCGGACGTCGGACTACCGTGGCTAGCAGAACCGCCTGCATGATCTGGGGCGGGGTGATCGGCGCGATCCTCGCATCGATCATCGTCTGGGGTCTGTTGCCGGGCTTTGCGTTCTTGAAGTTCATCTTCAGCTGACAGCATAGAGGCCGGGGTAAGTCCCCGGCCTCTATGTCGTTTACGTACCTGGAGCCGAACCTTCGAGCTCATCGATCCTGGCTTGCAGGGATTCGACAAGTTGAATGAGCGCAGCCTCACTGACCTTGTAGTTCTCGACCTGCTCTTGCAAGAACAATGTCTGCGAGAAGTAGGTCGTCTTATTTTTGATAGCGGCAGTTCGGGCGGCTTGTGCTGCTACAGCCTGAGCCTGAGTCACCACATCAACGGTCGGGATGGTCGCAGCGGTCACCACCGTAGTGATACCACAGTCGTCCTCCACCGCGGTCTGGCACGCCTGGATAGCACGAGTCAGATCGTAGGTGTCCGGCAGGATACCGAGCGGTACGCACAGCACGACTTCGCTGTGAGGTACGGTGCCCATGTTCGGATAAGAGACGATATACGTATCAGGCACGTATAGCGGTAGCTGCGATGGTGTCATCAACGTGATGACGTACGCCCCAGCCTCAACGTCGGCATCATAATCAGCCTGCGTCAGTTGGTTAGGGGTGTAGACCATCTTGATCGGATCATCGCCCTGACTGATCATCTCAGCGAAGGAACGGATCGCTCCAACGGTGTACGATAGAGTGGGCTTAGCCTCGAACGGTAGACGGAGTTGGAATAACCCCGTCGCACCTGGAGGCGGAGTTACTCTCGCCATGGTTTATACCACTCCCGTAGCTTTGACGCTCGAGAACGCCACTACCAGATAGAGGAAGTTCTTGTAGCTCTTCGCGATGTAGACGATACCGTCACGGATGATTCGGTTGTAGCCTTGCGGCACGCCCGAGTCCACGGTCATCTCTTCTGCGTGCATGATCATTTCAGCGAGCATGTAGCAGAAGCCGCGAGTCTCCTCGCTCATGGCCATGAAGTCCTGGTGGGTGAAGGACGCGTTGATGTAGTCCGGGTAGCGTTCCATGAACAGGTCGATACCGTCACGGTTCTCAGGACCACCCACCACCGAACACATGATCGAGCGGAACTGCGTCGGGACGATGCAGATCACCTTGTCGATGTGGGCGTTGGTGTACTTCACACCTTTGCAGGTCTTACGGCACATCCGGATCGCTTTCTGGATGGAGGTCTGACCAGAATAGATACCGTGGTCACGATCACCGTTTGGGACAGCGTAGTCAGTCGCCATCGGGGTGAAGATGAACTCGGTCGACGTAAAAAGGTCAGGGAAGATCACTGCCCACTCGTCGCGAGTGTGAGTGGTGTTCGCCAGAATGTAGTTACGGATCGCTTCCTTGGTAGCGTCAAGGTTGTCGCCAGCGGCGCCGTAGATGACGGTTACCCAGTCGGTGTCGACGGTGAGCGTCTTGTCGGCCCGATCATGCCACTGGAACATGTCGGTACGCAGAACGGTCTCTGGGAACTTGCCACGAGCCACTCGGATGCGATCAAAGATATCGGCTTGCTTGATAGCCGCTACCAGATCGGTCACACCGTTGAAGTCGTCGAAGAACTGATCCACCGGAACAACCGGCGGTACGACCATGTGCTGGAATTCGTCGAACTGGTTATAGAACGCATCGTCCGAGAACCATACGCGCCAGCGGGTGGTCGCGTCTTGCTGGTACGGAGCGAACTCGATGTACTCAGGGGACCAGTAGTTGCCGAATGCTACATGCTCACCTGAACTTACGAGATCGAACTCAGTGCCGAACTGTTGGATGAACGGCTGCTGGAACGAGTCCTTCTGCTCGGTGAACTTACCGAGGCGAGCCTGGCCGTAGACCCAGGAGATTACCTTGAGGCAAGCATAGGAAGTGGTGTCCGGGACGGCCTTCTTGACATCTTCCTCTTTGTAGGAGAAGCCGATCAGGGTAAGGTCGCCAGGAAAGTCGGAATGCACGTACTCGGTATAGCCACGAACGAACGTTCGCGACATAGGAGCCAGCTCGCCGACCGGAGCCACCACGTTGTCCGTGTTATCGGTCAGCGGTCCGATCTGGGCAAATGCCTTGAAAATTTTCACGTTATACACCTCAATGCGCGAGCGGCGAAAGGTATGACTGGATGTTAGCGTAAATAATTACACCGTGTAGTCTCAAGCTATATCATTTTCAAGGGAATTGTTTCAGAGGACCTCACAGTGTCAGGTACAACGCTGCTACTCATACTGAAGTCTCTCTTCCCTTTGGCACGCGAAATCATCCTGAAGGACAAAGACCTCAGGGCTTTCTTACTAGATAACAAACTGGCGAGCATCCTCAGCGGCTGTCTGATATTCCTGTTCGTACTGTTTCTCTATATAAGCGAAGTCGCTGATACTGCGCTGAAGGAACTCGACCGCCTGAAGTTCGTCTATGAACACCAGGTTCGCACTGTCGAAGAATTGAAGGAGCGGAATGCTGCTTTGGAGATGGATAAGCAAAGCTTGCTTAAAGCCCTGAACACTCGGGAACCTCCCCAAAGCCCTACCAACCATCAACACCAACCACCCGACGCAAAGCCACCGCGTAGAACTCGGTCCAAACTACCGGACGATGTGAGTATCAAGTTCTACATCGAACAACGTTTGCGCTCGCTTGAACAAGACGGGAAGTAACCAATGTCCAACCCTAGACTCTTGATCCAAATACCTCTCCTGCTCTTGGGGTCATGCACGCCGATCACCCCGGCGTCCATTCAGATCTACAACAATATCAACATCGACCCGGATCTCACCCGAGTTGATGAGCGACTCAAACCACGAGTCGAGCGTCTGATGGAGAGGGAATGTAAGGCGATCGAGAAGGCCGAGCTCGCCACGTACCATGTGGCCAACCTTCCTGACATCAGTAAAATGGACCCTGATGACTCGAAGGCGTTAATCGACGCGCTCTTTGCTCACATCTCAGAATTGAGGAAGCAGTACGAGGAGCTGAAAGAACAGTTCCAATGTAACCTCGATCACCCGAAGATTTAAAAAGCTACCGGGCCTGCTAATCATTTAGAGAGTACAAGCAAGGAACTTGAGATGTCTGAGACCGCAGTGTCTACTCGGGCCGTGATTTACGTGGACGGCGGCTACCTTCCGGAGAAACGGATTGGTGGTTGGGGCGTCCACGGCTACACCTACTTCGATGAACTTCCGAAGAAAGGTACCGGCAATCCGAAAGCAGTACCGTCCGACAACGGCTACCTCGGCAACATAGTCGAGGGTCATCCGATCGTTGGTAATAAAGTCACCCTCGACAAGTACATCGATATCATCGGTGGAGGTAAGACGTACGCCAGCAACAACGAAGTAGAGCTCTATGCCCTTTATCAGGGAATGAAGTGGCTGGAAGAGAACCCTCAGATCACCGAGGCTAAGTTCTTCTCCGACTCGCAGTTCTGCGTCAAAGGTCTCGTGATGACCGATACGTGGATCCAGCGTAACTGGATGACCACTAAAGGCGGACCTGTCCAGTATCGCAAGATGTGGGAACAGGTCGTTGAGATCAGAAACCGTCTTCGCGAAACGGCGAACTTCACTGTCAACTGGATCCCGCGTGATGCGAGCATCGGTAACACCTTGGCTGACGCCTTGGCTACCCGCGGTATCGTGCTCGGTACCAACGACAACGAGAACATCATCAAGACGGAGAAGGAAGCTCAGGGCTATTGGGGCTTGAAGAACACGGCTCCTCGAATCCTGCAAGCTCCTCGTTGGTACTTCTCGACCAACGACCTCCAGTACAAGCTACCGGATGGTTCAACTGAGTATTACGTCGGCGCACACGGCACCAAGGATAAGGAAGACGATCTTCTCGGCAAGCGTTACGCCGATAACTTCCTGGGTGTGGTCAGGACAAAGTCTCCCGACCCTGTGATGGAGAAGCTGCGCCTGAATGCGATCAGCAAGGATCCGAAGAAATACGGTGCTATCGTCATCGCGCATCTGGATGCCATCTTCTCGCCACGTACGTACAAAGAGCTGGACGAATATGGAGCGACCTTCCTGTTCAACGATCCTAAGCGAATCGACCTCCTCGATGCGAAGAAGATCGAGCTTCTCGTTGAGCTTAAGCCGGTCGGTTTGGGCTTCCGTGGCGCTGCTCAATGGGAGAGCATGTCGAAGGCTCTGGACGGGATTGCGGCGGCAGATAGCTACTATCGGGTGACCGATATTACCGATATAGTGTATGAGGATCGTGAGGAGAAGAAAAAGACCTTGCGAAAACTCAAGCCTGCTATCAGCCCGATTACGAAGTGGCTCGATGTAAAAGTCGAGTTCAATCTGGAGAAGCAGAAAGACGAACCAAAGCCTTTCTTAGGCAAGGTACGTTTGATCTTGGGCGGCGACATCCTAACGCGTAACCAGCTCTCGGCTCTATCGGAAGAAGTGAAGTCGGTAAAGGTTGTGACCTGGAGGGATTCGGATCTCGTAGGCCGTTACGCCACCCTGGTAGAGTTGAATTCTGGCGATGTAGGGTTGTGGGCCAGAACTGAAGCCAACATCTACTACGCGGTCAAGCGGTAACCACCAACTGATCGTAGAGGTTCTCTATGAGCGCCAAACAACTCATGGCTGTGGATGCATCTCGCAGCCTAAGGAATGAATCGCTCGATAAGCGAGCCGCCGGCCAGCAGCACAGCATCAAACGGATGATCTTCGTTGCCTCGATGTACTTCTGCATGAACGGAATCAATCATCCAACCAAGGACCAGCTGGCGGAAGTTAATCAGCGATTCGATCTGGTGAATCGAGCAAGCGCCCTCTTGTTCCCAGCCGCGATCTGTAAGATCGTTTGGGGCAAGGTCGACTTACCAGGAATCCTTGAGCGTTACAAAGCGGACCATTCGGCGTTCGCAACCTTGTCAGTGGAACTGCTTTCGCAGACTCCGGACTGGGTGAAGTATGCCGATGGAAGTAGCATTGTGCACGACATCAAAGCTGTCTTTGACAGTATGCGAACAGCGTAAAGGCTCTCTCGCCGTTAGTGGACGAACCACTAACGGCGAGGGTATGCCCTTAACTCAGTTGTTGCAGCAGATCATCGCGGCTGATGATCATGGCATCAGTCATCTGCTTGGTAATGTCCATGAGCACCGCGCCAGCAGTCAGCGTGACACCCATCTGGTAGAACAGGTCGGACAGCTGGCTGGTCACGAGACCCGACATCTCGTTGAACTCTTCCTTATCGGTAGTTTCGTTCAGCGAGGCAGTGAGTTGCGCCAGACGGTCAGAGAGCTTCTGGATGGCGTTGAAGTCGACGACCGACAGCTCAGCATTCAGTTTGTTGCAGAGCGTGAAGGCGGTGTCGATATCGGCGTTACGATCGACCACAGAGCTGACCAAAGCCTCGGTCTTACCCTTGGCATCGAAGAAAGCTTTCATGCGCTCGAAGTCGGTAACTTCGACCAGGGCGATCTTGCTCGCCAGATCACGAATGCCCGACTGTGCCTTCAGACGATCAGGCTCGTTCAGCACGACCGCCATCTTGGTGTTGGCGATAGACAGGGTCTGCTCGAGAGTCGAGACGGCTGGCATGATCTCCTTGAGCAGAAACTCGAAGAAGGGGATCCAGCGACCATTGAAGCCGGCGGGCACCTTGACGGTGAACTGACGGACTTTCGAATACTCGCTCAGCTTGATCTTTTCATCGAGCTCTTTGGTCTCGATTTTCTGTTTGGCGAAGTTACCGACCTTAAAGCCGTTCAAGAACGCAGACGCGTCATTGACGAACTCGCGGAAGACGCCTTTGAGGGAAGCAGTGTATGGCACACCTTTGGATTCAGTCGACAGCATCGAACCGCGACGAATGAGGTCTTCCAGAGTGCCGGTCACGCCGGCGGAAAACTGTTCCATTGGGTTATTCAGGTTTGGCATGAGCAAGGGCTCCGGTTTAGGTGTTCAGCTCATAGCAGAGCCTATTTATTTACAAGACGTTGCTATCTTGTGTACGCATATTCATTGGAGGTCCACCCGTGGCAATGCCCCCGTTTAAACTCAGTGCTTTCTCCGACATGTTTGCGAAGAAAGCCGACCCATTTTACCCTATGCCAAACACGGGGATCGTCCTCGACATTTCTGCTGGCCACTGGGTGAAGGGTCATAAGGGTCAGTCCATTCTCAATGGCGGCTTCGCTCTGTTCTGGTCCATCGGCGCTATGCCGAACATGTTCAAGTCCACCATTGCGGCTTACTGTTCGGCAGCCGTGCTGCGTGCATTCTCCCGCGCTGTGCTGCACGTCCACGATGCCGAGACCACCATGGTCATCGAGCGTATGGAACTGCTGGTCCGTCTGGCCATGCAGTACATCGACCAAACCGGCAAGATGCCTGAAAGTCTCATCGACACCGGTCGGATGTTCTTCACCCGATCCGTCGACTACGATGCCACCGATCTGTTCGACCTGCTCAAGACCTTCTGCAAGAAGCGCCTCAAGGAAGAGAAGAAGCGCAAGCTGGAGATCATGCACCCGGACACCGGCAAGCCGTACGAGTACTTCGACCCGATCGTTTCGTTCTGGGACAGCTTCTCGGCTATGAAGGCGAAGAACGCCGTCGATATGCTGGCCGAAGGCGACGTCGGTTCCAAAGACCTGAACATGCTCGCCATGCGGGTCAACAGCGGTAAGAGTCAGATGGTCGATCAGATCCCTGACATGACCGCCAAGCATTCCTTCTACCTGCTCGCCACCTCTCAGGTCGGCCAGGCATATGAGCTCGATCCGAAGAAGCCTTCGGTCAAGACTCTGAAGATGCTCAAAGGTGAAGTGAAGCTCAAGCGTGTGCCTGAGAACTTCTCGTTCGCCACCGGCAACTGCTATATCGTCACGCACTACTCGCCGATGATCAACGGCTCGGGCAAGGACGCCATGCCTGAGTTCCCGTACGAGCCGGGTGATGCTGACAACCAGAACGATCTGATTCAGGTCAAGCTGACCAACATGCGTGGTAAGTTCGGTATCTCCGGCGTACCGCTGCCGTTCGTGATCTCTCAGAAAGACGGCCTGCTGCCTGAGATGTCTAACTTCATCTTCCTGCGGGATGAAGCTGGTCGTTTCGGTATCATCAACCATGATGCCAACAACCGCTACTACAGCATGGCGCTGACGCCTGACATCAAGATGCAGCGTACCGAGGTGCGTCAGAAGTTCCGTCAGAATCCTCATTGCGGCCGCTCGGCACTAATCTGTGCCGAGATGTTCTGGATGTTCACGTACTGGACCAACTTCGATCAGCGCTACGTCTGCGATCCGGTTGAGCTGTACGCGGAAATCAAGAATATGGGGTATGACTGGAATCTGCTGCTCAGCACGCGGTACTGGTTCATGCCGATCGAAGATGGTGAATCCATCCCTTACCTCAGTACGATGGACCTGCTGCGCATGCGCGTCGGTCAGTACCACCCGTACTGGTATCCAAAATCTCGTAAAGAAATGGGCCTGCCTGAAATCGTCGAGGACGACAAGATCTTCGAGAAAGAGGCGGCTGTTAAGCCTTAAGGAACACGCCAATGGCATCCGCTCATGATGGTAACAACGGCCAGCAGTCGCTGGCCGAGAAGGTGGAACAACTGCTGTCTCCTGACGGCGCAGGGTCCTTCAGTCGAAACTACACCGGCTTCAGACAGTGTGACGCCGATCAGGTAGTGTCGCTGAACAAGTACTTCCGTCTCGAGCTCGCTAAAGCTCCCGTGTCCACCATGAGTGAGCGCGGCTGCCTGCGCGATGACCTCGCCCCAGCCACTTGGCTGAAGTACTTCCAGTCTCACGTCGTTCCGACTCTGCACCGCTTCAATCTCCCTTCGGAGTAATACGCCATGAATGCGAAACGTGAGAAAGTCACTCAGTTCATCCTCAAGAACGTGGGGAAGATCATTCCTGAGGACAAGTCCAACGTTGAGCTGCTCAAGGCGAAGTTCGCTGCGATGTCCGACGCCGAATTCGAAGCTTACATCAGAAAGCTGAAGAAGGCTCGGACACCGGAGGAGATCGCTCAACGCGAAGTCATCCCGTTCTATCTACCCAACCTCTCGAAGCACAAGGTATCCATTGCCCGAAACTACGAGATCGTCAGGTCGATGGGTCGGAGCCTGTCTCACCGGTTGGTCATGACCGATCCGGCCACTGGGCTCGAATACGTGACGCTTCATGAATACCCGGTTTACGATCTGGCGGCTCGTCGTCAGGCACAGACCGTGTCGAAGAAGCGTTCCATTCCCGAACACTATCAACGGATCGATGATCTTACCGATCAGCCGACCAGCGAATCCAAGGGTAGCCGTATCTCGTCGCCAGAAGGCGTCGCGCTGCTGTCCCGTCGTCTTGACAACACCATGCTCGAGTTTGCGAAGATCCGCGGTGGTGACACTGCAGCTTATCGTGAGTTCAAGCGTCTCCTCGTTGAGACCGGTGAAGTCAGCATGGATCAGCTGATGGGCCTGGGCATTGCGAAGTCCACCAAGACGGCATCGGTGTTCTTCAACTGCATGCACATCGGTAACAACCTCGACCCGTCCACTCCGGTACCAGCTGATGCAAGAAAGACAGCTTAGTAACGTAGAGCTGATCGACTTGGCGGAGGATATCTTCCTCCGTCATGCGGTCCACTCCGAGCGAGCCAAAGCTTTGCTCAGTCTAGCGATGGATCTGAAGTTTGGTGTCGTCTGGAGGACCAACCTCCATTCCAATGCTGCGGCGATCAAGTTGCACGACTACCTGCGGCAGAAGAGTCACGACACTGAGCTCGTTATGTCCATGACCAACGAGTTCGTATTCCGTAGCGGGATCAACTTCCAAAGCCGTGAAGAGCTTTCGCCTGGCGTCATCAGTCGACTGGCTGCGAGCTTGACTTGGCCAGCGGCTTCTCAGGCGCAACCTGCGGAAGTTGTCAAGCTGACTGCTAAGGCCGACGACTACTTCAAGGTATTGCGTTCCGAACCTTGGGCGTTGTTCCTTTACCTCTCGTCCATGTCGTCTGTGATCCACAAACTGCAGGTAATGAAGTAATGAGCAATCATCGGGCACTAATCGACATCGATATGGTGCTCGACAGCCGGTACGGCACATTAAAGCTCATCGACGAACAAGTCGCCGATGAGCTGGTTTCTTCTGAAGCGTACCGACGTCGAGCCACTGACAACTTCGACGAGATGACGGGCGGCAGGATTGACCTGCAAGAGTACAAAGATCTTTATGCTGCTCGTACAGGCGACAACCTGTACTTTGCCAGACACACCGAGTTCGTCTACCATTTCGCTAAAGACCTACGGGGCGGCGTTGCGAAGATGGACCGCGGTGTCTTGACTGGGCAGTTCATGGTCGACATCAATATCTGGCCTTATGATCTTTCTGATCAGGAGGCTGATAACGTCGTCAAGGGTCTGCGTCACCATTTCCCAATCAGTTGCGAAACCAATTGGGTAAACCTGTCCCCTGAGACGTTGTCGCCGCAGTACGTTGAGAAATCGTACGAACTGCTGGCCTATTACAACCACGAAGATTGGTTGGGGCCGAATACCGAAGCGCTGCTTCCTCCGGAGAACCGTCTACCGACCACCGTGTTGATGACGCCAATGATTGCATCGAGCGGGAAGATTCCTGAGCTGACCAAAATCGCTAAGGATCCCTTCGCCGCTCGCGCAGCGACGCTTGTGAAGTTCATCGCTCTCCAATATCTGCAGCCGTCGATGGTTTGCACCAACCCGGCTATTCTTCAACAGATATATAGTTCGCGATTGACAGAACTTGTTCGCCTTGGGCATCTTCCCCCGGATTCAACCGTACTGGAGGGATGACGTGACCTTCCGGCAGCGGTGAACGGCGACGTGGGGGTGGGGCTTCCTCACCCTCAATAGCTGGACGCTCGTAGGGTTGATTGTCGCCAAACATCTGCACCAGTTTGCTGAAGCTTTCGCGAGCCTGACGACCATCGTTGACGGTCTTCTCTTCGATGTTCAGCTTACGGGTGGTCAGTGCGGCTGCGTCCAGGTCACGCAGCAGCTGCATGGTATCGCCGAGGTTCTTGCTGACGTTCTGGCCGTTATCGGTCAGTTCGTTGAACGCCTGGAATCGCATGCGCTGAGTAAACTTAACGACGTCCCCTGGATCGAGACTGTGTTCGTCGATGTTCGGATCGATCTTGGGGATGTATTCTTGATCCATCTCTATTCTCCTACCATGCCCTCTTAGGAGGGGTTATGTTCAAACGATTTGTTTCGTGGTTCAAAGAATTCTTTGGGTTTGCTGAACAGGTGGTCGAGCCGTTGCCAGATGATGCGTGGCTTCGGATGTTCGCATTGGCTGAGAAGGCCAAACTGCTCAAGCTGCCCGATATCAACATCTCGCACTTTGATGTCAACCTATCCGTCTTCTCGAAGAACGTCGATGAGTTGTTCATGCGGTTCGAGATGATGATCAGCTGCATCGGCAAAGAGGAAGATACCCCGCACTGGTGGGACGAGAGGAGTAGAACCCGTTACCTCGATCCGCTCCCTGATTTCTATTACGAGATCAAGCCAGGTTACCGACATCCCCAAAAGGTCTTGGAGATGTTATTGGAAAAGGTGGAAGTCATACATAATCTACTTGAAGTCAAGAAGATTGACATAAACCACCACTATTACCATTACATGCGAAAGGAGTTCTATTCGATCGTAAGCGACACCCTCGAAGTTCTGAATGCAAGCTTTACTCTGGGTAACCAGTAGTACCTAGACCCTATCCTTATTGCCGAGCCATCGCTTCCGTAAGCTCGGACATGCCCGCAGGATTTACTATGCCACGTCGACCAAAAACTTCGACCTTCAGGGAGTTAATGAAGGATCCGAAAAAGAAAGCAGATGACACAAGTCATGTGCTAGCCAAACTGTTCCGCGATATCATCGCATCTCAAGGGATGGAGGCTGGTGGGTTCGATAACCTGATGGACAAGTACTATCGCAAGAAGTACACCAACCGTCATGGTGAAGTCGACATGATCAAAGTGAATCAGGAGAAGAGTAACCTCACCAGAGCTTTGGCGAAGGACTCTCTTCCGTGGTATCGCTTTGAAACCGTGCTACAGATACTGGGTCCGAAAGTTTATAGCGTCACCATTGGAATGGAAGCTTCATCCGGCCACACGTACTCTCACACAGTGCGCGTGCCGAACCGCTTCGCAATATTACCGCCAGCACCTGTGGAAGGTGAAGACGAGGAGGAGGGTAAATGAGTCTTCCAGATCCAAAACTGGATGGTGTTGAGCACATCAACACTTGGACAAAGGCCGTCACCCGCTTTGGACGGCTGGTTACCAACCTCTCGGATATTCCCACGAACCATCCAACCTACGGTCGTTTCCGTACGATGGAAGGTCTCTGGTACTATCTGCGTACTGGAATGCAACACGAAGACTTGCGTGCCATGAATGGGTTCGAAGCGAAAGCTTACGGATCCAAGCTGGAGGTGGTCTGGAACAAGACTTTCTACGAGGATATCAAAATCGGTATCCGGGCGAAGATCGACATGAACGAGGAACTTTCCCAATCCATGCGGGAAGAGATCCTACCGTTCGAGCACTACTACGTGTACAACGGCAAAGTCGTCGTGCCGAAGTCGTCAAAGGTCTTCTGCGGTATGCTCGAAGAAATTCGCAACGACATCGCCATCGGCAGATGAGTCAAGTACGGAGCGGGAAACCGCTCCGTACCCCTCCTTTCTTTTTTTTGTCCATGCTGTGTATCTAACAGAGGGGTTCGCCATGCCGGGCGCATTAGCAAACACTATTTTCCAGGGCAACTCCCGCGACGCGATGATCGTGGAGGATGCTTACAAGATCTCTACGAACGAAACGCGCAACAGTGTATTCGAAGCATCGAAAGGTATCTATAAAGATGCCGTCAAAGGAATGTACGCCAACAAGGGGTCTGTCCGTGAGTTGGCCAGTATTCTGCAAGCTGCGAAGAATGGTAACGTCGATAAAGTCGACATGCTCGGTCGTACTCTGGGTGCTTTTGGTAGCAGTCTGCCTAGCCTTCTTGGTACTCTGGGCGGTACGCTCAAGAACAAGCTCGAAAGTGTTGCGGGCGACTACATCAGCGACGATGCGAAGAAGTTCATCAGTGTCCTGTACAACAACGCTTCCACGCTGATCTCAGTAGCTGATGTAAACGATGCTCAGAGTCTGCTCGAGTTCGTCAGTGAGCTGACTGGTAATAGTGAGCTGGCTCAGTTCGTAAACCTTGAGGCTGAGTCTGCACTGATCGCAGGACTCGCTAACGAGCTGATGTCGTTCGGCATTCCTGAGCTGGTCGATGAGGCTATCCAGCAGGCTCGTGACGAACGCGTCAGAGCTAACGCCTGGGCTTACATTTCGACTACGGCCGTAAACGGATCCGACCTTGCGATGATCGATAAGATCATCAACGAGATCGGTCTTACCAAGTTCCTTGAGAACAACCCTGATGCGATCAACTCGATCCTGGCCGGCTTCTTCTTCGGGACTAACGACACGGTCGATAAGTATCCTGCCAAGTTTACCGAGCTGACCACTCTGCTGACAAAGATCAATGCTCACTGGAGCGAGTATCTGCGGGGCGGCGTATACGTGGCGAACCTCGGTCCTTACATCTCGGCCAGTGTCGATGCGAAGACTTTGTTCTATCTCTACGAGCCCCACAAGACTCGGACGATGGCAGCAAAAGGTAAACAGCCGCGTGGTGTGGTCGATGTGATCAAAGGCATGTATCCCGACGCTTACATTCCGACGTGACATAAGGGCCGGGGAAGTTCCCCGGCCTCTATGCTGTTTACGAACGATCGGTTGGTTGAGAGATCATTTTGATCAACTCGCCCGGCATACCCGACATCAGACCGGAGGTCATGTGATACGGGGACTTCCACTGGTCGAACGCAGCACGCGTACGCGCCATGGTCAACTGCCACTTACGGGTGGCGTTGATGTGAACGTCGAGCGGAATAGCGCCGAGAGTAGCCAGGTAGTCTGTCCACTTGTTATCCTCGCCATACGTCGACTTGGACAAAGCGGCCATGGCCTGCTCGCCAGCAGAACCGAACAGAGCTGAAGCTGCTGCGGTCATTACACCGGAGGTGGAATCAAAGCCCGGGTTGATTGGCATGGAGAGGATGGTCGACAGATCGACGATAGTTACCGTCACGTCGATGCCGAGCACCTTACCGCCTTTAGCCCAGCCTACGTCACCCACACCACGTTCAATCGAGATGGACTCAACGAGACCTTCTCGGATCATCGTGTGACCTTGGTTAAACACCTCAAGCAGTGGCGGACCGTCGTAGGAAGCACGACCGGTTGCCCGAGGCAGACCAAGGGCTAGGATTGCGCCCAGCGGGATGAAGAGGTTCTGCAAACGCACCCAGTCATCCGCTGCCCAAGAGCGCAGGTGTAGGGTGAAGCTGGTCCGGTTAAGATCTGCCGAGGAAGACTCGTAGACCTTCTGGATGTCAGCGAATGCGTTACCAGCCAGAGCGATGAAGCCTTCCACCTGAGCAGCCGCGAGGACGCCCTTAGCGACGTCAGCGAAGATCTCGATAGCGTAACCAACAGGCCCTGCGATGTTACCATCCGCCAAGTTGAAGCGCTGCATACGTGCCTTGGAAGACATCGCGTTCACTTCAGACTGGATGGACGATTCGGTCGCTTGGTTGTTGAAGCTATCGGAGTTGCTCGAAGTGAAGTTACAACGGAAGGTTACAAAGTCGGCACCCATGCGGGCTTCGGCCTTACCTTGCTCAACCATCGAGTCAACGTAACTCTGCTCGGTGGTATCGGCATCCGACTGACTTGCTTTCTTCTCATCGTACTTACCGGAGAACGCCAGATACGCCGCCTCGTATTCGGAGAGCGATGCACCAGGGTCCTTCAGCTTCTTGATCCCTTCATCGATCCCGTCCTGCATGATCCGAGCGAACTCTTCAGCACGCTTAGCAGGATCCGACGTCAGACCAGAGAGTGCCGAGTTGACCATGTCGTGGTAACGGTTAGCTAACCGCTGTGCCCTGGTAGACATGGCGAACACATCGATACCGCCGTTCTTCATCGCGATGTCCGGGAAGATCCGGTGCATCTGATCGATGTCGATTTTGTCCGGTACCGACAAGGGGTCAAAGAAGCGTTTCTGCTGGTCGTTCACAAACCGAGGGGAAAGGCCCAGGTTCACGAACATCGCGTTCACATAACCGCTCAGAGAGTACCAGAAGGGGTACATGGCCGGCTTCAGGTAGTAGTACTTCGATCGAGGCATGTTCGCGAAGAACTTGATCATCGATCCAGCCAGAATGAACGGCTGCAATGGAAGCGTACCAATGAAACCTGCTACGCGACCCACCTCGAACCATACCGACGGCGCACGACCAGTCCTCGCCATGGAGCCTGCGTAGACGTTGTAGAAGTTACCGAAGAAGTTCATCATGGAGTTGAACTTGGGGACGCCTGCGCGGATATGGATCAGCTGCGCGTTGTCATCCAGTACTTCACTCCACCAGCGACCTACACCCTCCGAGGCAGAAAAGATAGGCTTGTGCTTCAGGTCACAGTTATCCGTGAACTGAGGTAGTGGGTTAATCGCGAAGTGTCCGCCGATAGTGGTATCGATGAACTTCCTCGACGATGAGGTGTAATACCGACGCTTGTTGTTGATCGCGTCAGTCAGAGCGCTAGGCGGCGCCAGGAAGGCGTGGCCTGCCCATTGCTTATCCAGCAGATACTTTCGTGCCATGCTAGCTCCGATGTGAAAAGGAAGTGGGCGGTGTTACCCGCCCACGTTCATCAGACTGCCGCTTTACCGCGCTTGACGCTGACCGGGTTGCGTTGCTGAGGTTCTGGTGCTCGTGCGACCTGCTGCTTCGACTGGGATTGGACAGGCTCGGCCTGACCTCCTCCATTTCCGCCGACACTCCCCATCTCGTTCAGACGCTGCAGAATGCCTTTCAGCTGAAGGTTCGAGTCCATGTCGATCTCGTACATCTTCTGCATGATCGACTCCAGAGACGTGGCGTTCGCTGCCGCTTCTGCTGCACCACGACGCTGAGATTGCTCTGCAGCGGCCTGGGTAGCTGTAGGCGGTGGGACGAAGCCTGCGCTTGGGGCGAGTTGGTCTTGGAGCGAACCACCGCCATCGGCTGGCTTGTTGATCTCCTGGGCTACGTTGACCGGCATCACACCGGTAGTGCCTGCTCCAGGAGCTGCTGCCGAAGCAACCGAGGTTGGTGCCGTCGCAGGAGCTGCCGACGGAGTACCGGACGAACCACCAGCGGCTGCGGCTGCTGCCGAAGCTGCGCCAGCGGCGACCATGGCGTTTGGATCTTCAGATGCCGCGGACGGAGTAGCGGAGCCGCCCGATCCAGCTGCCGAAGCGGCTGCCTCTGGAGCCGAAGCTCCGCTTACAGGCAGACCAGCCTTCTTCAGACCAATCCCCATCCGCTTATTCATCTCAATCAACACTTCCTGCACCGAACGATGCTGGGACGGGTTGCCGGACTTGTAGTCCTTGTAGAAGATAGACGCGTTAGGCTTAAGAACGATGTTACCACCATCGCCCTTGGTCTGAGACATCTTGTCAGTTCCGTTGCCGACGTGTTTCCATGCAGGATCCCCTGGAGGAGCCGACAGGAACCGTTTAGCACCACCAAGGCCGAGGAAGTGACTCATGTACAGGTCAAGATCAGTAACCTCTTTACCCAGAGCCTGCTTCAGACCGTCGTAGTTCTCCTTGAGGTAGCAGACGCCCAGGATAGCGTTCGCACGCGGATCCTTCCGGCTAGCCATCGGCGAGATACCGTACATGGCACCGTACTTACGAAGCATCCCGGCCCACGTACCGCTAACGAACTGGAACAAACCAGCTGCTATCCCGTTATCGGCATTGGGGTCCAGACCAGATTCGGTACCAGCAACTTGCACAGCGATCTTAGGATCGAAGCCCACCATCTTAGCCGCAGCTTCAATGATGGCGATCATAGCCGCCTTGCCGTTGTCCTTAGGTTCAGGGATAGAGTTGATATCCCCGCCAGTACCGCCGCCTGGATGCTGCACCGCAGTACCCATCGGACCGGTCATCAACAGAGAGCCGTCACCTTGACCCGTGGTGGACTGTCCTTGCACACCACCTGCGATTGCACCGCTGCCGTAGATCTTACCGTAGTTGGCAAGCGTTGGTCCGGTTCTACCGATGTTGCCTTGACCACCCGCCGCTGTAGTGTTACCCAGCGCGACGTTAGTCATTCGGTTACCGAACTCCGTGTTAGCAGCCTCGGTACGCTTCTGAGCTTCCAGCCCAGGTACGTCAAGCACCTTCGCAGAGTCGCCAGTGTCGAGCGCGTCGATATACAGCTTGGTCGAACCCGACATCGTTTCCAGTTCAACGCCAGGCCAAGGGCTGTTGGCGATGGTCCAGACCGACTTCGAGGAGAACAGCGTTTCGGTTTGAGAAGCTGTGACTTCGTTCAGCACTTCCTTCATCAGCGGACCGGTGAGGTTACGTGCCGCATCTTTAGCGTTGCCGTTGTAACGACGGCGAGCCGAGATTGCGTATTGCAAGAACGCAGGCATGAATCGATAGGTAATCCAGCGATCCACGTCAGCACGTTGAACATCGTCGGCAGGCTTGAAGATGTCAAACACCTTCGCTTTCAGCTCGTCCGTGTTACCGGTGATCAGAGCCTTATCCGTACCGCTATATTCAATGTGGTCCCAGTAAACTTCTTCTACCCGTTGCAGCTGCTCGCACTTGTCGAGCTTGAACTCCTTAAGACCGTACGTCTTGAAACGCACAGCGGTCGGGATGTCCAGAGACTTCAGCTGTTTGGCAGCCATCATTGCAGCACGTTGCTGATACGCCCCACCGCCACCCATCATAGGCGCAGAAACTTTCACGCCCTTAGCGATAGACGATGGATCGGTACCATCCTTACCTACAGACAGTGTCGTAGCCGCCTTCACCCCTGCCGCACTACCCGCAGCTGCTGCAACAGCCAGCTGGCGATCAGCATCTTTCTTCTTGACCTCACGGCGGTCACGGACCATCTTGATGGCATCCGCTACGTCATCAGCGTCAGTGTCCAGATCGCTATCGAATGGAGAAGTGTCGGTATCGTTGTAGACTTCCTGCATGTTAGGCAGGTCGACCGTGGTCAGGTAGGTGTCGAGGTCACCATCGCCAATACCGCTATCGGCAGAGGACAGCTCGGTGGTGTTCCGGATCTTCTGCATTGCCAAGCAGTGGGCGAGGAACACAGGACGGAAACGGCGTTGCAGCCAGAGCATCAACTGCTGTTGATCGCCAGCGTTCTTCACAGCGAAGAGTTGCACGAAGGCGTTGATGTCTATACGCTCTGGGTCAAGCGAAGCCTGACCATCACCGCCGATAGTCACGCCTTTAGAGCACAGCTTCTCGAGCTGGATCATCTTCTCGACGCGATCTTTATCGGTAGGCGCTACACCGTACTGAGTCATCCGCAGATACAGCAGCGGGAACTTCTTGGCCTGAGTCGACTTGTAGTAGCGATAGCCCAGATACGCGACACCGCCAACTGCTGCAGCGCCGAGGATCAGAGGAGCACCAAGCACACCCACCGCGGCAGTGCCGGCCGACAGTGCAGCCGAACCAATGGCACCTGCGCCAGTCAGAGCCGCACCGCCAACTGCCATTGCTCCAGAAGCCAACGCGGGAGCTGCCGCTACAGCACCACGGCCCAACCAGCCCAATGGGCTAGTGACTGCGGATACCGCGAAGCTGCCTGCAGCCATTGCGCCTCGACCAAGCCAGCCAGCAGCCCGACCAATACCGCCTCGGATACCACGGCCGCTACGGAAGCCGCGCTTAGGACGACCCTTGCCTTTACCTCCCTTACCGTCCTTACCGCCACCACCTCCGGTGATGTCTGCGAGGTCAGCAGCATTTTCCAGCATGCTGTTCTCACCGGCCTCTTCGGTTACCTCGGCCAGGTTGTCCAGCTTCTTGTTCATGTCCTTGTTCATCTTCTCGACAGCGTCGACGATGTCGGAGTTAGGACCGCCGGTGCTGGCGTTAGCCTGCGCATTGGCTGCCTTCTCCTTACGACGCCGCAAGATATCCTGCCAAGAGTACTCACGTACCCCATCACCATCCACGTCGCCGTGGACAGACTCAGGATCGAACTTCTGTTTCAAGAGTTCGTAGATGGAGGTCTGAACTTTCAGCTGCTCGATACCAACCTCGAATGCGGCTTCAGCCATCTCGGCTTCCAACACACCCACTTGACCTTTCAGACCTTTACCGCGCAGGCGGTTGATCATCGTACCGATGCCGCGACCGACTCCCTTGGCGGCTTTCCACATTCCCTTGTAGACCTTACCTACGAATTTGCCGTAAGCGAGGGCGCCTTTGATCGCCAGCTTGGTAGCCTCCACACCGACGCGAGCAAATCCACGACCGATGGTGAACAACAGCGAACCGTTTCTGGAATAGAACGACTTGTACTTGTCGATGTCTTCCTGGCTGATGATCTCATTGCCGTCGATGTCAAAGACAGGTCCTTTGATGTCCTTGAGGGACGTGATCGGAGCACCATCCTTATCGCGGTAATAACCTTTCTTCAGAAGCTTGCTGCGGATGCGCGGTTCTTCATCCCCAGGGAAGTAAGCATCGAATTGGGTGAACTGATCTACTGCAATCTCAGCTACCTTCTTGACGCCTTTCCAGATCATGCCGTAGGTGAACCCGAAGTATCCAGCCAGGCCTTTAGCTGCAAGACCAGTCAGCTTGGCACCGATACGTCCAGCGCGACCAGCGATGGTTTCGCCGCGGCCGTTCATCAAGCCTTTGGCGAACTCTTCCGCAGTCAGGACGATGTTGCCATCACGGTCCTTGACCTCGCCAGTGATGTCATCGATGGACTGAATGACTTTCTTGGTGGCTACGTCGAAGTACCAGCCGTTACGGATACCCTTAGCGAGCAAGCTCGGTTCAGGCTCGCCCATGACGTGGATGTCGGATACACCAAACCCATCGAGACGCTTGAACGGGAACTTAGCAGCTCCCCAGGCAGCCTTACGGGCGAAGTTCAGGCCTTTGAAGATAGTGCCGTAGGCGAACTTGGTGTACGCTGCAAAGCCTTTAGCAGCGCCTCTGGCGGCCTTGTAGCCTGTCTTAGCGCCCCAGCCCAAGATACCGCCCAGAGTGATCCTACGGGAACCACCAGGACCAGGGGTAGGAGCAGGACCACCTTCACCATCTTCGCCGCCCTGACCTTGAGACTGCATGAGCGATGCGATCAGGTCGAGGTACTCAACGCCAAGGAAGGTATTCTCGTTGAGCTTGCCGTTACCGTCCGCGAGCGCGGTCGCCAGTTCGATCAGAGCGTCCAGACGTTTGTGAGTTTCCTCATCAGCAGTCTTGTACATCTCCGGAGCAGTGACCTTAACGGTAACCGGACCTGGAGCAGACGGAGGACTCATCCCCGGAGCCCACACGTAAGGCTGTGGACCTTTCGAATCGGGACGTGGGCCAAACTTGCCGCGAAGGTCGCGATCGTCATCAACGTCATAGACGCCTTCAGATTCACGCTTCTTCTTCTGCTCTTCTTCGAACCGCTTCTTGGCACGTTCCTTGGCGCTGAGCTTCTTCTCGTCCTTCTTGGTAAGGTCCTTCTCTTCAGCCTCGTTAACCAGCTTATCGAAAAGTTCATCCAGACGGATACGGTCACTGTCCTGACCATCCCAGTCAGTCAGGCCAAGCTCACGCCAAGTACGACGACCCACTACCTTGGACATGATGTCCATGCGGGTGGTGATGTCCGGCAGGCCGCTCTGGGCACCGATGAACTTGTCGCGCACGTCGTTGTAGTACGTGGTCTGTTCCTCGTCACGGCTGTGCTCGCCCGTTTCTCGGTTCAGCGCAAACCGATCGGCGAAGAAATCAATGATCTCTTTAGCTACCGACGGATCTACGTTTTTCCACACCTCTTCTTTGACGTACCGCTCAGGCTTGAAGTCGTTAGCGTCAGCCAGATCCCGCATCAGCTTAACGCGCAATGCGCGGCGAGCCTCAGGAGTCAACTGGTTAGCGTCCATCTCGGTGAGGATGCTGTCCACCGTATAACGGAGACTGGAGCCTGCACCTTTGAGCGCGATCTTCAAGTGCTGTTGGTTCAGCGTCGAACGTTTGACCAAACTACCGGTATAGTGACTCCACGCGGTCTCTTCCTGATCCTCGCCAGTTGCAATGGTCTTTACCCAGCGGTCAATGCTGGCCAGTTGGGCAGGGAGGATCTCGGTGACGGTTTTGTGGAACAGATCGTCAAAGAGCGCAGGCTTGTCGAGCTCGTCAATACTCCGACCGGAGATGGACGATGAAGTGCTGTGAGTGTCAAGCAGAGCCTTAAGACTCGCTTGAGCGAGGCCGGTTTTGGAATCATAGTCGGTGTCACTTTTCGCCCACTCGTTGATTCGTTGAGGGATCCCGGTCAGGTTACGACGCAGGAAGTTATCAGTCTGTTTTACGAAACCGAAACGCTCAAGCAGCGGCTTGATGTATTCAGCCCCACGGCCAGCGAGGTCTTCGCCCCACTCACCAAGCTGATCGCCAGCAAGCGTACCTAAGATGGAACCAGCCATCTGAGCCTTGGTGCGACCAAAGTCCTCAGCAGACTTAAGCTGCGAATGGAACTCCAGGCCCTGACCCAGCATTTCGGAAGCGTTCGTCGTGATGCCCTTGAACATCTTCTGAGCATAACCGGCTGCACCGCCAAACGCGGCCTGTGCCAGTTTCTGTTTCATCTGCTGCTCGACCACCTCAGTGGTGCGCATCTTGACAAAGTCAGGCAGACCGGTGTTCTTACCGATGGCTTTCAACAGACCCGAAGCTTCGTGGTAGAACTCACTCGAAGCCTTCAACATCCGCACGTTCACATCCAGCTGACGATAGCTCAGCTCCAGATGCTTACGGTGATAGTTGATGAGGATGTTGTCTTGGTACCCGACCAGACGGCCGATACCCTTTGCCGCTGCCATGTCCACGGACATCTGCGCTTTGAAGCGCTTCTGGTCACGGGTGTCTTTTACAGCGTCGCGGAATTCACCGCGGATGCGATCATCAGCCTGAGCCTTGAACAGGCCATCGAGGCCCTGGATGTTCATGGTCAGTTCGTCTGGGCTGCTGTGAGAGCTCGACGATTCGCTTCTGTCCGAAGCCATGTCCGCAGCTTCACGGATGCTTCGGGGTACCAGGCGACGCAGGTTCGGGTTCATCAGATCGAACTTGCGCTTCATCCCAACCAGGTACGGATTCAATTCCGCCTGATTGTCCTTCATGATCTGCTCGATGCCTTGATCTAACGCATCGTATGCACCCAGGGCCTGGACGTAACCTTTCGGCAATGCTTTGGAGAGCACGCGCCGGAGGAAACCAGTGTCAGTCAGCTTGTTCTTAGCGGACTGCTTAACGGCTTCCTTAAAATGTTCGATGGGTTTTCGATTATCTTTGGCTTCAGCAAATGGGTCGTCCGACGAGTCGAAGTTCAGATCGCCAAAGTCCAGATCGTCGAGGTCACCATCACCGAAGTTGACTTCGTCTTTACTGGCCATACCGAGTCTCTCTATATAGGGAGCCTTTAGTTCATACAACTTTGTTCCTACGAGGTGAATGTCGTGCAACCAGACATGTTACCTGCGCTTCTCTGGATCCTGCATGCCGAGGATGCCGATCTTAAGCATATTGCCAGGATCGATCGTCTCGACATCTTCGAAGGCGCAACTACTGATTTCCACGATGACGGTCTGTTCTCTACACGGATCTTCGGCGTGGTGGGTTCTCCCGAGCGCGATGAGGTTTACGGCAAGATTGACCTCGTGGTCAGAATCATCCATCCTAAGGTCTATCGCGACCTGATCGGGATGCGTGAGCTTTACAAGAACATCCTGGAAGGTTCGAAGACCGCCAAGTTCGATAAGGTCCTGGGCGACTTCGTTGCCAGCGTTGAAGAAGATGCCGAAAGTGGCTATGCGTTCTTCATGCGCCATCTGGATCAGTTGATCCTGCGTACCAACAAGTCTCCGGCACGTAACGAGCGAATCAAGTTCCTCGAGCGCTGGCGTCATCGTTGGACCATGAAGAACCTCGTCGTTATGCCTGCTGGCTTGCGTGACGTTGAGGTTGGTGACGATGGCCGACCTACCAAGCACGAGATCAACGAGATCTACTGGAAGGTGCTGGCAATCAGTAAGACCATCACCAAATCCAGCGACATGGAATCGCCGGTTTACGATTCCGTGCGTAACTCGATGCAGAACGTGATCAACCAGCTCTACAAATACCTCGAAGGTATCCAGGGCGGTAAGGACGGTTTCCTCAAAGACAAGTGGGCGTCTCGCCGTGTCCGTGAAGGTACCCGTAACGTACTGACCTCGATGAACACCTCGGGCACCCACCTCGATAGTCCTAACGTGCCGAGCTTTGACAGTTCTGTGCTGGGCGTCTATCAGGCTGCCGTGTCCGTCGCTCCATTGGTTATCCACTGGCTGCGTAACGGCTACCTCGCTAAGGTGGTGACTTCTGGTGAGGGTGACGTCCCGCTGGTCAACAAGAAGACGCTGCGTCAAGAGTGGACCGCTCTACCTCCTCACGAGCGTGACCGCTGGACTACCGAAGACGGCCTGCGTGATGTAATCAACACGCTGACCGACATCGAGGCGCGGCATCGTCCGATCGAGATCGCGGGCTGTTATCTGTCCCTCGTTTATCTGGGCGATGGTACGTTCAAGGTGTTTGACGACATCACTGAGCTGCCAGCTGGGTTCGATAAAGAAGCCGTCCACCCGATGACGTTGATGGAGCTCCTCTACCTCTGCGGCTACAGCAAGTGGAGTAACTACTTCACCGACATCGTTCGTTACCCGATTACTGGTGACGACTCGACCTACCCATCCCGACTCTACGTCAAGTCCACCTCTGTTGGTGAGATCCGTCGTGAGCTCGATGAGAACTGGCAGGTCGTGGAAGGCGATGATCAATTCCTGGCTGTGGAATTCCCGAAGTTTGGGCTGACCACGTACCACGACTCCGAATCCCCTCACCCGTCCCGGCTGGGCGGCCTGGGTGCCGACTTCGACGGCGACACCGGTTCTGCTACCACCATCATGGTGAAGGAATCGCTGGAGGAAACGGCGAATTACCTGAAGACCCGTGCTGCGTGGGTAACCCCATCTGGCGAACCTCGGGCAAGTGTTGTTTACGACACCTCCGAACTTGTCATCCGCAACCTGACGGGACGATTTGACCATGTCCGAAATGCTCCAGCTGCCGCAATACAAACTGCGGTTCACTCTATTCCGTAACACTCACTTCACGGCGCCGGTGGTCTATCCGCTGGCCCGTCTCCAACTACCGAAGTTCTCGATCCTGCATTACGTGACGGTCGACGGTGTTACTGTCGGACCGCAGGCGTCGGATCAGATCTTCCTCAACAGCAATGCGCTGGTTTACGTGGACAACCTCACCCGGTATACCGATCCGGTAGGTAACCCGCAGAAAACCTTCAGCAACGCAGACATGATGGTGACTGACTGGCGTCGTCGTAACCGGGCGTTCCGTCCGCTGCGCCGTATCGACCGGCTGGAGCGCGATGATCGTTCGACTGTAGTGATCAACTACTCGATGCTCTCCCATCTGGTCAAGTACCCGATGTCGTTCCGCGCCAGCTGGTACATGTGGCGCAACGTGATGGCTGAGGTATACAGCAACGTCAACAAGTACGGTGCTGAATCTCGTCGTCAACAGTTCATCGAGATCAACCTGCCGAACGTGATGCCTGCGCTGGGTAACCTGCGTGAGTATCGTGACCGTCAGGATCAGAATACGCTTGCCAAGTTCCGTACTCCGGAACTCAAGGCGGTGGCTGATCTCTTCATCTGGGCTGGTGAGAAACGCCAGAACAGTTTGATGAACATCATCGATCCTGCGCACTACGACAAGGTCAATTTGATCGTACGTCGTTTGAACGGCTGGGTTGTGATCAACCTCGGCTGGCTGAACGCCATGCGCTCCGAGAAGATCGAGTTCGACGAGAAGGATCCGAACCTCACCGAGGAAGAGAAGAAAGAGCTCAAGGCTGCGCAAAAGGCTGCGGCTAAGGGTCTCGATCCGGTGATGTTCAGCCTGCGCGTGCTGAAGCTTTTGACGCTGATCCACCAAGCCACCTCCCCGATCGCTACCGAGACGGCCGCAGCCGTGGTTGCCGAACCTGAGGTGACTGTTGAGACTATCGATGAGGCTGCTCTCGATAACCTTGACTTTGGCGTGGGTGACGAGGACCAGAACCTCGTGTCGGAAGAGTTGCTTGACGACGATGCCGAACTCGCGGCTCTTGAGAAAGAGCTCGAGGAACTGGATAGGCTCAAGGACTCGTTCGCCGATGTTGAGATGGTTGATGAAGATGGTGATTCCATTGACGTCAAGACCATCGACATCGACGCGCTCAGTCAGCGTGGGGTTCCTGCGAAGGAAGGCGAGGCGGTTATCCAGAAGGCCGATGAACTGGCCGGTAAGGGTCTGCTGACTCCTGGCGAACACCGTCGTCTGGTCCGTCTGTCTGACGTATACAAGTCCTTGCCAAACCCTTACGGTGGCGAAGGTACGTTCGAAGAGGCGATGCAGTTGGATGACAAGGACGTGCTCATTGAGCCCGACCAGTTGACCAACGACGACGTGGTCCTCGATAAGTCGCTGGCATTGTCCCGCGTCGATGCGATGGAACGTCAGTACATCACCAAGGTCTTGAAGAAGGACATCATGCGTTGCGTAAGCTCCATGCAGCGCGGGGCGGTTTCCATCACCGGCTATTCGGTGGACCGCTACACTGACGCGGTGAACGATCGTGAGACCCACATCGTGAAATTCACCCCAGCTGTCGGTGTGTCCTCGACCGTACGCATCCCGATCCCTGTGATCAAGGAAGACGGCACGTTCCTCTACAACGGTACCAACTACCGCATGCGTAAGCAGCGGTCGGACTTGCCGATTCGTAAGGTGTCGCCTGACCGTGTGGCGCTGTCCTCGTACTACGCCAAGATCATGGTGGAGCGTTCGAGCCGTAAGAAGTTCAGCTACAACAACTGGATCCTCGATCAACTGGTGCTTAAGTGCCAGGACCGTGATGATCCGCACATCTCCAACGCTGTGCTGTCTGACTCGACCAACTACAAAGCGGATGTTCCGCTGATGTACGCAACGTTGGCCGAACAGATCACTTCGTTCACCGTCGACAAGCTCGACCTGTACTTCGATTACAAGCGCCGTGTCGAGAAGATGAAGTTCGACGATGCTGAGCTTAAGTACGAGAAGAAGGGGTGGGTGCTCGTAGGTCGTTCGAAGGTCGGTGCGTTGGTGATGGATCCGAACGGCATGATCTACCAGATCGTCATGGACGAGCAAGGTGGTAATCTCGAGGACATCGGTACTATCGAAACGCTGTGCGGTCTGCAAATCGATCCGCTGTCAGCGCCGACCTCGATGGCCGAGATGAAGATCTACTCGAAGGTTCTGCCGGTCGGCTTCTCGCTGGCGTACCTGTTGGGTCTGGAAGGTCTGCTCAAGACGCTGAAGGTGAAACCTCGCCGTGTGCTGATTGGTGAGAAGATCAATCCTCAGTCTGACGAGTTCGTGGTTCGATTCAAGGATGAGTCGTTGGTGTTCAAGCGTGGGGACATGTTTGTCAACATGCTGATGAGTGGCTTCAATCGCTACGAGAACATCATCAAGAATTACGAGATCGGTCTGTTCGAAGAGAAGGATGTCTACGGCGCTGTTCTGAACAACGACGGTACAGGCAGCCGGTATCTGGCCGAACTGGATTCGATGAACATCTTCTTCATCGATCCGATCACCGAAGATCTGCTCAAGTGGATGAAAGAGCCGACAGTGTTTACTGAGCTTCTGCTACGCGCAGTGGAGATGCTCGTGAACAAGGTGGTCAAGACCCGTCGTGACGATAAGGACAAGATCGTCGAGGGCCTGGAGCGGGTGCGGGGTTATGAGCGGGTGGCGGGTATCGTTTACGAGACTCTGTCCAAGGCAATGCGTTCGTACAACGCGCGTATCGCAACCGGCCGTTCTTCGATCCAGATCAACCCGAACGATCCGACCAACATGATCGTGCAGGATCCGACCTCGGCGCCTGTGAACAACATCAACCCGATCCACAGCCTGCGTGAGCGTGAAGTAATTACGTTCGGTGGTCGTGGCGGTCGAAGCCGTCGTGCGATGGTGGCCAATACTCGTCTGTTCACTGACGAGGACATGGGCTTCATCTCCGAAGGTACGGTTGACTCGGGTGACGTGGCGATCATCACTTACCTGTCGCCTAACTCCAACATCACCAGTGCTCGCGGCACTGTTCGTCTGTACGATGAGAAACGTGACGGTGCATCGTCCATCATGTCGACTGCAGCTCTCTTGAGCTTTGCATCTGACGGCGACGACCCTAAACGTGTCAACTTCACCAACGTACAGCACGGTCACGGTATCTCGGTAAGTGGTGCTGAAGTTCAGGCAGTTCGTACCGGCATGGAGCGTGTCATCGCATCTCGCATGAGCTCTGCGTTTGCCTCGGTAGCTGACGACGACGGTGAAGTGACCGAACTTGGCGATGACCACATCGTGGTTACGTATAAGAACGGTAAGGTCGCTCGTCTACCGTTGGGTCTGACCCATACGACGGCTGAGGGTTCCACCTATCCTCACCAACTGGTTACGATGTTGAAGCAGGGTGACAAAGTCAGCAAGTTTGACGTAATCACCTACAACTCCGGTTTCTTCAAGCCTAGCGTGTTCGATAAGAATCGTGTCGACTACATGACTGGTTGCGTTGGTAAGATCGCTCTGCGTGAAGCCACGTACACCGTAGAAGACTCGAGCTCCCTCGCAGTGCAGTTTGCTGAGCGGATGTCGACCATGGTGTCTAAGCCTAAGACAGTGCAAGTGGACTTCCGTGAGGGTATCCACGACTTGGTTAAGGTCGGCGATAAGGTAGACCTTGATACAATTCTATGCACGATCGAGGGCGCGATCACTGCAGACACTGGGCTGTATGACGACGCTACTCGCGAGACTCTGAGAAACTGGTCCGCCATGTCTCCACGCGCTAAAGCCGTCGGTACTGTCGCGAAGATCGAAGTCTACTATAACGGTGACATCGATGACATGTCCGAATCCCTGCAAGGGATCGTGGCGGTTTCTGAAAAGAACCGTCGCCGCAGCGCCAAGCGTCTTGGCGAGGAATACGTCACTGGTCAAGTTCCACGATCGGTGCGGATTGACGGTCACACCCTAGAGCCTGGTCAAGCGATCATCATGGTCTTCATCACCACCCCGGTTGCAATGGGCGTGGGCGATAAGCTCGTGTTCGCTAACCAGATGAAGTCCACCGTTGGTGAGATCCTCTTCGGTAATACCCGGACGTTGGAAAGTGATGAAACCATTGACGCGATCTTTGGTGCCAAATCTTGCATCGACCGTATCGTGACCAGCCCGTTCGTCATCGGTAGTACGAACACCTTGCTCCGTTACTTGGGTGAGGAAGCCTACGACATGTATTTCGGCGAAGACTGATGTAGCCACCCAACGCCGCCTCGGGGAGTCCCGAGGCGGCTGTATGTACACACGAGGATAAGTCGAAAATGACTCCCACGGAATTGAACAACCTGCCGGTTCTCGCCAACGCGATCCAGCTGGTGAGCGAAGTTGCCCTCAACGTGATTGGTAACGACGTCGCTGCTGAAGTAGACGGCGCCAAAGTTACCCAGGCGTCGGTCAAAGTGCTGGCGGCTGCCTACATCAACAAAACGCTGGCGGAGAAGACCAATGCTTGATCCGAATGCCATCGCCGCCGCTATCGGCATCAACCAGGAGTACGCCGGTAAAGGCGTAACCCTGACCCCAATCCCCGACACTCCTCTGTCGCTGATCTGCCGCGAGTGCCCAACTGTAGCCCTCTCCACCGAGAGCGCTACCTACGAAGGTACCTCCAGCCATCTGGTCAACGTCAGCCGCGGTGAAGAGCATGCTCAGCTGATGGCGCAAAGCGTCGAGCTGGTATCCGGTACGGTCCGCCGCACCATGGACTTCACCCGCAATACCGTATACCCGCACATTCGTCGGGTCGTCGAGAAGTACACCACTGCCATGGCCAGCCTGGCCAATGCGCCGCTGCCTTATGACCTGGATGCCCAGTACGTACCTGAAGTGTACCGTCTGGCTCCCGGCCGTGAGTTCGTCGAGCAGTGGGAAAACACTCCTCGCGCTACTTCGCCTGGCGTTCAGAACTTCGGCAACTACTCGCCTGAAGAAGTGATCTCGCTGGCCAAGCTGACCGACGATGGCGACTTCAACTCCTCGATGCGCGAACTGCTGGAAGCGCGTAACGGCGAAGGCGTCGGCCTGCTGATCCAGGTGCTGGACGGCCGTATGGATGTTGAGAAACTTCCTACCGACTACGTCTTGCCGCTGGCCATCATCGTCAAGAACATCGAGATGCCGAAGGAAGGCCTGCAGACCACCGTTGCCAGCTACAACAACGCCCGTGCTCTGGTCGCCAACATCGCCGGTCACCGTGCGCTGGGCGCGATCCGTATCGCCGATACCGCCTTCAAGAACTTCTCGCTGTATCCTGTCAGCGGTAGCGGCAAGGCCGGTGTCATCAGCGTCAACGGCGAAGTCTGGAACGAACTGCTGGACAAAGACTTCAGCCTGGAAATGCTGATCGGTAACGAGATCCTCGGCCGTAAGTTCCGCGGTGCTCAACTGAACGACGCCGAAGCCCGGGCTGCAATGCTGTCCGCTTACGAAGGCGACAAGGCTCGTCGGCAGGCGGCTCATGAGCTGAACCGTAAAGTAGCTGAGCGCGCTGCTGTTCAGAACGTCCTGCGTGACGACATCAAGTGCGTGGCCGAATGCGGTGAGTTCACCGTTGAAGGCGACACCTACGACAAAGCCTGGGGTCGTCTGCGTGACTTCGTCGACGCGGTCTACAAGAACCAGTTCCAGCAGCATGATCCAGTCATGGTCATCTCGGCAGCCGTCTGCCTCGTGTGGTACGCCCACACTGACGCCGCTCGTGTCGTGGACATCATGTTCACCATCGAGAAAGAGCAGCCGAACCTGCCGGCTAACCAAGTGGCCACGCTGGCTACGCTCAAATACCTCTGCGCTTGGGTAACCTCGCAGATCAACGTGAGCGTCGCTGCGCACTGATAGAGGGCGTGAGATATGCTTTCATCGGCATACAAACGCTCGAAGTCCCGGGTGGACGCTGCCTATAAAAAGGTCGGCACCACCCTCGTCTGCCTGGAGCCGCTCAGGATTCAAATTCCTGAGCGGTTCGCTGAACGTGATCTAGCCGTCATCGAGGATGTCTCGTACATCCTCGGCTGTATGGCCATTATCACCGAAGACAACTATTACGCTTCGTCCATGGTAACCGGCATGCTCAGAACAGAGCCTGACCGTATCGGACGGACCGTGGTGGATGACGTTGGGTACATCGAGCTGTATTACGACAAGGGTTCGAAAATCATCGCGTCGACTGACCCGGTGGTGAACGACAACTTGCCGCACCGTGTCTACACGGAGCTGTACGGTAAAGGCAGGATCCCGTGGTACTACGACTACGAGGACATCCCACGCCTGTTCGAGAACTCTGGCAAATACAATGGTGTGACACTGGGGGCCGATTTGGCCATCTGGGAATACGTGGCGTCTTCTCTTTGCCGCGACCCTGAAGACCCAACCCGGTACTACCGTCAAGTGCCTAATGCCAAGGCTTCTCTCAACACCAAACGTCCGTACTTCATCGCACTTCGTAACGTGAGCTTCGGCTCCACGAACATGACCGCAAAACTCGGTGGCTCGTATTACGACCCAGGCATGACTTCTGCTTTGGCTAATCCGTCCGATCGTGCTGAACGGTTCGAGTCGATGTTGCGGCAATAAGGAACATCGATCATGGCCCAGGTAGCCTTAAACTCCTCGCCCCGTGGTCCTGTCACGTCCTACAGCAACGTAGCACTGGCTGGCTCCGGCAAGAAGGGTATCCTCAAGAAACTCGACAACGGCTACTGCGAAATTATCCTGGGTGCTTTCGGCGCCTTTGGTAATGGCGGTTGGCTGTACGACACCGCGTCGGCAATGCGCTACATGGAGAACGATCCTGAGTTCCTCCGTATGCTGCAAGCCGGCCGCCTGCGCAGCGAATGGGGTCACCCACGTCGTCTGCCTGGGCAAAGCGATCAAGACTGGTTCGTCCGGATCTGTGAGATCATGGAGAACAACGTCTCGTCTCACATTCGTCGTGTGAGTGCGTCGCTTGACACCGTTATCGATGAGCGTGGCCGTAAGGTCGTGGCCATCATCGGTGAAGTGCGCGGCACCGGTCCTAAGTCTCGTGAATTCAACGAGATGCTGGAGAACCCGGACGAAGACGTGAACTACTCGATCCGTTGCTTCGCCAAGAAGAACTTCGGGAACATGACCAAGTCGATGACCAAGATCATCACCTGGGATAGCGTTTACGATCCAGGCGTTGCAGTGGCGAGCAAGTACAAAACGCCAAGCCTCGAATCGAAACAGCACGTTGGGCAATTGCTTGACGAAGCTGAGTTCAACCTCGAGCGCCTGCGCATGGGCTTCAATGCCTGCTCTAACGACGCCAGTTTCGAAAGCATGGCCCCAGCCGTGCAGATCCTGAACTCGTTGTATGAAGAAACCCGCGTCAGCATTGCGGTTCCCCGCAGCCTGTCGTGGTAACTTGAGCCCTCATTGGAAAGAGATCAATGAACAACGATTTCCTGAATAACCTCGCGTTCGAGTCCGGCGCTATCGAGCCTACCAGCGAAACCAACGCTGACCTGGTAGAAGTACTCGCTGAAGACGCTGCTGCTCCTTCGCCTGGCGTCGTCGAGACCCTCGACACTGCCGAAGCTACTGCCGACATCGCCGAACAGCTGGAAGAGCTGGCTGAGCGCGCTGAAGTGGTTGCTGAGAAGGCTGCCGAGGAAGAGAAAGAGCAAGGTGGCGTTTCCGAACTCAGCGTGGTATCGACCGAATCGATGCACCGTGAATTCGCAGCCATCATGCGCGCCAACAAACTGAACCTGCCGGCTACCTCGTTCGAGTCCGCTGGTAGCGATCGTGAGCGGCTGGCCGGCCTGGCTCGTGACTGCCGTCGCGTTGCCGAGATGAACCGCGGTCTGCGCACTCAGATGCTGGACTATTCTCAAGAAGGCGCCATCACTCGCTTCCTGCGTAGTGACGTTGCTCGCTTCGAGAAAGCCAAAGGTGCTCTGACCTCCGCGTCCACTCGCCTGCGCCAGAACATCGCTGACCTGAAGGAAGGCGCTGTCGTGATCAAGAACCAGGGCGTCGCTCGGTTCATGACCCGCGAAGGCGTTCCTGTTCGTGACCTGGTCCGCGCCATCCAGACCGAATCGTCCTACCTCGGTAAGGTTCATGACGCTGCCGCCGCGGCTGCTGCCTCCATCTCCGCTGCTGCCGAAGCTATCGCTGCCGGTAAGTTCGCGCTGGACGAGCACAAGCTGGCGACCGTCAAGATCACCGGTGGTCTGAACGAACTGGGCAGTCCGATCGGCTTCATGATGGGCAACCACACCCTGCGCGCCGAAATCGCCTCCGGTCCACTGTCCGGCCTTACCGCTCCGAAGTTCACCCGCGTTGGCGAAACCCAAGTGCGCGGTAAGGACATCCTCTGGGGTATCGTCGGCGGTTACGGCATGGGTGCGCTGGCCGCTGGTGTTTCCGGTCTGGTTGTCCTCGGCGGTATGGCTCTGGGCTCTCCTGCTCTGATGTTGGCCGGCGGTGTTGCAGGCGGCGTGTTGCCTCAGCCAGCCGCTGCCTTCGGTGCGGTTCGTGGCTACATCAACAGCGCCGAAAGTTCTGACCTGAAGTCTCAGGCCAGCGCCAACGACATGCTGACCGCTATCACCAACGTTCTCGGCTACGAGCGCTACATCGACTACAAGGTCGATGCCGAAGCCATCCAGGCGAAGATCAAGGCAGCGCGCGGCGCTACCGCTGGTCTGGACAGCGATCAGAAGAAAGCGGTATCGAAGATCTGCGAAGCTCTCGAAACCAGCCTGAGCCGCTTGGTGCGTCTGGCCGACTGCGTGTACGAGCAGGCGATCTACACCACCACCATGATGGCTGCTGTGGCCGACTCGGCTGTCAACAAAGCCAAGTGATGCATTCCCCTACCTACGGCTTTCACCGTAGGTAGGGGGTTTATGCTGTAAAATCGATTCCAGAAATCGTAGTTAAAAAAGATACAGTCACACATAGTCAGCGTGAATCAACATACATGATTCAACCAAACCCTACTATATCGTCCGTGGAGGACATGCAATGAACGTATTCAACATCAAAGCTTCGAACATTACCATCAACGCTGTTGAGCAACTGATGCGCGACGTGTACTTCACCAAGGTGGAGAACGGTATCACCATTACCATCCCTACCGAAACCTCTGACCAGATCCATGCCATGGTCGATGCTATCAGCACCGTCTGCGGCTACACCGGTCAACCGCTCACCGACAGCGAGCTGGAAGTCGCTCACGGCTTCGCCCTGAACTTCACCAAAGCCGCCCTGCACGGCGTGGTGATCGACGGTCAGCTGATGCCTCTTCCGCAAGAAGAGTTCGACGCTATCATCGACAGTATCAAAGCTGCCGACTCGATGTACAAGTACATGCCGAACGCAACCGCTGCTCTGGTAACCATGATCAGCAAGTTCGTTGCTGAGCAGCCGTTCTTCGAAGTTGCTGAAAGCGACATGGTTTCCTTCGGCCGGCCTAACCCGGTAGCTGAAGAGGAAGCTGAAGAAGACGTGGCGACTCACACTGCTGCCAAAGCCGTGATCGATCGTCTGCGTGCAAACGGTGGTCGTTACATCGATGACCATCGTCGCGGCGGTGAAGTGTCGGTTGCTCAGGTATTCGGCCTGCTGCAATCGGACAACAAGCTGTACGCCTTCATCGGCTACACCAACTCGCCGTTCTGCATCAACCGTTGCTACATCGGCGAAGACAACATGGTTCACCTGTCGACCTGGTCGGTTGCTGGTAACGTGCGTGTCGACTACTTCCCGGGCGATTTCGCAGCTGCCGTCAAGCACTTCAACGACAATGCGAACACCGGCTGGAACGTCAACCGTAAGCAGTCGATCCTGAGCTGGAATTTCAACGCCAAGTAAGTTTCACCCCTGAGGAGTGCGGGTATTCCGCACTCCCTTCTTTCTGAATACCAATGTCCGAGGAGGACAACAAATGAGCGATGCAACCGTAAAGACTCTGATCAACGTATTCCAGCAAATCGAAACCGTCATTGCCTATGACGAGTCGTGGGACAACGGCACCGGCTACATCGACGGCATTGTCCGCGCCAAGCTCGGTCTGGAGAACGGCACCCGCTTCAAGTGCATGACCACCGGCAAGCATGTTCGCCAACTGGTGGGTGTGGTTACCTGCGTCGGCAACTTCGTGTTCTTCGCCCACCACAGCCATCCTGATCAGCTGGTCAGCTACCATCGTCCCACATCGCTGCGCGGCCTGTTCACTGGTAACGTGGCTGACGAGGATCTGATCCTCGGCGTCATGGGCGGCGAGTTCGGTAACAACTACAACCTCGGCCAGACTCTGGATCTGGTGTTACAGAAGGTCAACTCTGGCAAACCACGCCATCCAGCTAACCAGCCCGGCTTCCCAAGCCTGACCCCCGCCGATCACCAGCGGGTTGCGATGAGTGTTGCTGACCGCATGAACCATGTCGCCGCTGGCGAGGAGTTCGACATCAACACGATCTGGAACGATGAGTACCACAAAGTGCTCCTCGAGAAGGATTTCGCCGGTGACGAGCTGAGCCAGATTCCAGGTTACGTACAACGCAATCCTGAGCTGCGTGAGTCCATCTCGGCCACCAAAGAGCTGATCGGTCGCCCAGGTCTTCTGGACAACATCGAACCGGGCGCCGCAAGCGCAGCTAACCGTAAATCGTAAGCAACAAAATCATGGCGATACATTGTCGCCATGATTCAATAACCTAATCTCGTAAGACCAATGGAGTTCCAAATATGTCCGGTGAAATGATCCAAGTTGCTGCCAAAACCGCTTCCCTGTTCCAGCGCCTGAAGAACGTAGCTGCCGCTCACCCGGTAGCCGCTGGCGTAGTCGGCACCATCGTCGCTGGTGGTGCGTTGGTAGGCACCTACAAGGTTGCCAAAGCTGCCTTCGGTAACAAGCCGGAGAAAGTGGAAGTAACCGTGAGGACCGATAACGCTGAAGCTAAGAGCTAATCGGTCGGCGTGAGTGCGGGCAACCGCACTCACTACCACTTCTTTTTTTTTCGTTGAAACTCAGAACAATCATACATTACCAACATGAGATACAACGTAATAAGTTACAACACCATCACCTTCTGTGTCAAACACCAACCCGCAATTCAAGGAACGTTTCATGTCCAACGAAGCCAAACCAGCCTTCAATCCAGCAATCCGCGCTCTGGCCGATGATCTGAAAGCCGCCGGTAAAGTCAATGGCGATACCCGCCAGACCGACTTCGAAGGTTCCGACGACATCTTCTCCAAGCACATGCCGGAAGGTCAGACCCTGGACTCGCACAAAGCGCACCAGGACTTCCTGCTGATCGCTACCAGCGCCACCACCCTGGCCAACGGCGAGCTGCAACAAGCCAGCATGGAAAAGGACAAGGACCATCAGAAGGGTTCGTTCAAAGTCCTGCTGGGTCATGCCTCGATCGAAGGTACCTACGACCGCGAGCGCAGCGGTACCGCCATGGGCAAACCCTGGAAGAACCACGGCGTCGCCAAGACCGATCTGGTCGTCGGCACTGGCCGTAAGCTGACCGACCACAACAAGGTCGTCAACTACCTGAGCGAAAGCGCCAAGTCCGTATTCGACAACTGATCGATCTGCTTCGGCCGCGTCACCTGTAAAGCTGGGACTTCGGTCCCGGCTTTATGCTGTATCTTTATTTTTTGTTTGGGAGTCTTCCAATGATCGATATCAAAGTACGTAAGAACTTCAGCGTTGCTACCGACATCATCAGCCATCTGGCTATGCTCAATGAAGAAGATGAAAACCGAGAGCAGAATCGCGTGACCATCACTCAGGACACCGTCGCGTTCGGCGAGGGTACCTGCGTTGCTCTGAAGATCAGTAGTAGCGTCCATCAGTTTGAAATCGGCGTGGTAATCACCGCCGATGGCGGTTCCACTATGCTGCTGGTAAGTAATTGGAAGACCATCAATCAGCTGGCCTGTATGTCCGAGGCTGAAGGTACTGCGCTCGACCCAAACAAAGCCAGTCCATTCATGTTCCTCGACGATCTCCGTGTCCACATCTACCAGTTCATGGATCCAGTCGGCGATGAGGTCAGTGTCGACGACGCTTGTCCTGCTGGCGATTGGATCTGGCGTATGGCTAACGAGTTCAGCTCGGTCTTGATGCCGGCCAGATTCACCAACTTCCGGGCACACGTAGATTGAAGAAGACGACCTTCGTATCTCGGTTATGGATGACCGTTATCAACACGCCATCCAACGTAATTAGCATTGGAGAGCGTGGGGAGGACATCCCTACGTTCCCATGCACCCACCAACGCCTCCTGAGGCTCGAATTTGACGATATCGAAGAGGACCTAGGGCCACCCTACCACATCTTCGACTTCACGCACGCAATGAAGATCCTGCGCTTCCTAGAGGAGTGCGGTGAAGAGGACATCTTGATCCACTGTCATGCAGGAGTAAGTCGTTCCTGCGCTGTGGCGATGTTCCTCAATGAGTTCAAGGGATACTTCCTCGATCTCTCTGAACCATGCGCTGGTTCACTTATCAAGTACAACAAAGAAGTCTACCGGGTTCTCCGGTTGGCTTACATTCAATCCCTACCGGTTATCGGAGTTTCGCAATGACACCTGAATACATCAACGCTTGGAAGAACTTTCCTAAGTATCAGAACACCCTCATCGAGACGGCGGCACTTATCGTCGTCTACGATAAGGAGACAGCTTACCGTCTTGGTAATGAACACGACCTGAGCGCGAAGACCTTCTTCGTCGACCCAGGCTATCATTACAGCCGTGAGTTCCGCGACTTCAATCGGGACATCACCTTCGTGGTCGTGCTCGACGACGAGGATAAAGCGTTCCTCGAGAATCCTAAAGATCACTTCACCCCTTGGGACTGGATCAGCTTCAATCAGCACCGCATCTACAACAAGTACTTCTCCAACATGAAACGCCAGCTGGCCGCTGGCGACGAGTACAGTAACATCGAGCAAGAACTCGATGTGGTGATCTGGGGTTCTCCAATCTGGACCGTGAAGAACAAAGACCGTCGTATGCCGCAGAATGGTACGTCGTACTTCCGTGTCCATGTCCCTGAGGAAGTTATCGAAGGCGTTGATGACGAACACACCGTCAACCTCCTCGACCAAGCGCAAGCGATCACCCACAACCGTCTGAGCGCTCTGCGTGAAAAGATTCCCGCGTTCAAGCGACTGCGTGACGAAGAGCAGTTGGCAATCCTGACCGTGCTTCGCGACAAAGATGTTGATGACTTCGCCAAGATCGCCAACGATCGTAACGAGTTTATCAATGCTGATGTCCGTCGTCTGCGCGAAGCGATGACCGAGTTCGGCATTACCGTGTAAGCGGCATAGAGACCCGGGCAAACGCCCGGGTCTCTTACCTTTCTTTTTTTTTGCCGCATTAGCGCTTGGACATGAAGTGCAGGCGCGTCCCTCGCGGGATGACCAACTTACCCACGAGGGTGTTGATCATGACCTCCCCGGTCATTGAAATTGTTTCGAGGCGATAATCGCTTCCTTCGACAAAGCGACCATCTACACAGTTCTGGCTAAAGTGGATAACCGAACCGAGCTTTGCGATGGCGTCGTAAACCTTACCGGCGCCCTCTGGTACGTTTGCTGAGTCCTTGTAGATGATAGCGCCACTACGTACACCGTAATGACTCAGATCACCTTCCAGTTCTCGCAACGCATCTAATAGTAATGGCTGGTGTGCTGGCATTGTGCTACTCCCAGTATCAGGCATAGATCAACGGGATGCGGGTACCCCGAAGGGCACCCGTATTCCTACCAGGGTTACGGCTGAACGAGGCCACGCTTGACCAGCGTGATCTGCTCTTGGTAACCACTCTGCGAGATCGCTGCGACGTTGCTGTCGACGGCCTCGATGAAGTTCTTCTGGTATTGTGGATCGATGCCGGTTACGCGAACAGCGTCCATGAAGCCCTGGGCGAGCTTATCGACCGCGTAACCAACCTTCTGCCAACCAGTCCAGTTCAGGTTGTAGGTGAGAGTCTCACCATCAGTCTGCAGCTGGCGGGTACCGGTGTTTTCACCGATATCCTGGTGTGGCCAGAAGTTGGTGATGAGCCAAGCCTTCTGCACCTTCTTGAAGGTCTTGTCCGGTTCCCAGGCCAGGATGGTGCCGCCATAGATGTCGGCCAGCTGGTCAGTGAACTGTTCGGACACGCCGCTCAGGAGAGGGTGGCCGGTATCCGGATCCATGATCAGGTAGCGCACCATGTCTTCCAGGAAGCGGATGACTGGCATGTTGTCCTTCTCGACCACAGTGGAGCTGATCTGAGAACGAGCACGCGCTACGCGAGCAGGGGTCTGGAAGACCTCACCAGCGTTACCCAGCTGAGTTTCCTGGGTGTTCACGCTGAGAGTACGGTTGAAGCCCTGCCAGGACTGCATCCAGTTCTCGATGAGGTTCTTGTACGCGGCCACGTAGGCCGACCCGTTCGGCAGCATCATCAAACCAGCCGGCGCTTGCAGCACCTTGATGATCAGCGGCTTACGGATGTAGTCCGTGGCCGACGGGTAGTATTGCATTTCGGTGAGGTAACCTTGGTTACCTTGCACCCCCATGTTCAGAACTGGCGGCAGGGCGTTCTTCGCGTAGCCTTTGTTCTGATGAGTTTCCGAATAACGACCCATTTAGATGGTCTCCTCGAGTACGCGGCGACGGCTGGCGATAACCGCGAGGTTCTCGACAGTACGGATGTTGTCACCCGCCATGCCGATATCCAGGTGCCATGGGAAGCCCAAAGCCTCGTCCTGGTCGGTGAAGTACGCACGCGGAGTGATGTCCACGCGGTTGTCGTACTTACCGGCGGTGCGGCGGGTAACGCGAGCCGTCACTTCATCCAGGAACTGATCGTCGGTCAGCTGCGAGTCGCCCGAGAGTTCGCGCCAGGTAATGTGGCCGATGCGGGTCAGGTTGCACGCGATGCACACGTTGATGTAACCGTGCAGCACCGAGGTGTGGTCCTCGTAGATCGACTGCAGGCCGGCCCAGAACAGGCGCGACATGTCGAAGTACTCGGTGTAGTTCAGACCGTTGTTCCAGTCGTTGTTGCGAACTTCCGGGTCACGAGTAACCACGTTGTGGTCGCGGTAACGGGTAACGACGTTCTGCTCACCACGGCCGAAGGCGTAGGTCGAATCCATCTCACCGTTGGCAGCGCCCATGTAGCGGGTAGCCAGGATCAGCAGGAATTCGAGGAACGGCACCAGGCCGTCGTAATCGTCTTCGATCAGGTAACCGGCCTGGCCGACCACCATGAAGCGCAGAGCCTTGGTGCCGAACTCCTGGCTCTCTTGCATTGCACGGAAGTGCGAACGCAGGGAGATCGCGATCGAGGAGTCCTCGCTCGGGGTGTTCAGCGACTTGCTGACGTCCTGGGTGCACGCGTGAACGACAACGTCCGGACGGATGTTGTGGAAGTTGGCGAACTTCTTCTTGGTGTCGAGCGGGAAGCCCGAATCGAACACCGAGTCGTATGGCATGCGGGCGATGTCCTTGAAAGGAACATCGGAGTTGGCCAGGTTGCCCAGCACTTCGTCAACGGCAGTGTTGTACGAAGCAGCGGTAACGGTACCGTCGTCGCCACCAACCATGTACAGGTTGGACAGCTCACCGAACAGCAGACCACCGGCGCTCGGACCTTCCACCACGAAAGTGTGGTACGGGTTGCCAGCAACGTCAACACCGGTCAGGAAGTTGAACAGGTGCGGATCGGCGATCTCTTCGGTGGTGTAGTCGCTTTCGCAAGCGGCCAGCTTGGTCAGGGTTTCGAGGATGTTGGCGTCATAGACAGCCAGCTTCTCGACAGGGCCGTAACCGGTGAAGGCAGCCGGGTTGGTGGATTCGTACGCAGGCTTGATCACCTTACCGGCGTAGTACTGCTTCTCGGTCGCCAGGTTGATGGTGCCCTGTTTGAACGAGAAGTCCACGTAGCTTTCGCTTTGCAGAGTGCGCTTGAGTTGCGCGCTGCTGACGGCGCTGTCACGCTCAACGACCTGAAGACGATACAGGAACGAGCCCAGTTCGTTTTGCAGATCTTCGTCGGCAGGATCAGTGCTGGCGACGGTAGGCGCGTGCAGACGGAAGCCGATGTTGTTACCGCGAGCACCTTCCCAACGAGCCAGGCCGTCCAGGACGGGGATGGTTTCGGAGACGGTACCGTCGATGGTGGAGACCAGCTTACCTTCCGCCTTCGCGCCGGAGCCGAAAGTGAAGGTGCCGTCGGTGCCGAGAGTCACAGGGACCCAGCGCCATTGGGCACGGAAGCCGTCGGTGGTTTCACCGGTCGGGATCTTGTTGCCGTCGGCATCGAGCTTCAGGCTGTTATCGCCATTACGCTCGAACAGAGGCACCTTGTCGGCGACCAGATCGATCGCAAGACGGAAGGTAGCCTGCTTGGCGCCTGGCGCCTTCAGTCGCAGGAACAGCGCAGTGCCGCCGGCGGTGAAGTGCGAGCGGAGGAACTGGCTCTGGTGGGTGAAGAACTTCGACTTCGGATTGATAACATCCGAACCATTGAGCAGCTGCAGACCGGCGGCGTTTACATAACCGGCGGAAGCGTAGCTACCCCATGGCGCGAAGCCCATGAAGAGCGGGAGACGAATCGGCAACGATTCAACGGGCATTGCCACGTTGACCGGCGAGTCATCTCGAATGCCCCGGAAGTTGGTGCGGGGCAAAGAGCTGAGGGCGCTTACAGGCATGGTGTTACTCCCAGGAGCATGTTCTGCGCAGAACGTCGAGGAATGGTATGGTCAGCCAACTTCGGCGCATTTGCCGGAGTAAGCATACTATTTTATTTCTTCCATAACGATGAATTGTAACTTTTAACTCACATAAGTAGGAGAGGCGAACTATGTTCGACACCCCATACCAGACAAGCCCGTGTTCGCGTTTCGATCTCTCCAAAACGTTGACTGCTATCCGTCGTCTGGAAATCAACGAAGAACTGCTACCAGCAGTCGGAAGTGTCTACGGTGTGAAGGTCGTTCCGCCGGGTGTGACCGACATGCTCCCTTTCCTCCAACCGATCACCCGGGTGGAAGCTGAGAAGTACAACGTCGGCCTTCAAACTCCTGCCGTGATCGACGGCCGTTCTTTGCTGCGTCAAGACGGTCGACCAGCAAAAGAAGATGCCTACAACCATGCAGTGCGCATTGCTGACCTCACCGCCGCTTGGCTGAATGAAGGTCCTTCGATGCGCAAGGACATGCTGAACCTCGGCGAGTTTCCTGCCAAGGTATTCATCAGCTGGTTTGGCATGTCGCTGTCTCAACGCCTGAGTCTTGATTTCGGTCAGACGTCGTTCTTCCGAGCGCTTGTTGCTGTTTACTACATCCAGCTGTTTGATCCGCTGCCGCTGAATCCTTCGCAGGATGACATCGACAGGCTGGTCGTTCGTGCGGCCCGTTATATCCCAGGTGTCGATTCGATGACCCTCGGCGGTATCCTGGGTGAGATCCCTCGACTGAACAACCTGAAGGACTTCATCGATTGGGCGCGTAAGGCTCTTGATAGCCCTCGTGCTGAACCGCTGAACATCCCTCTGGCGTACCGTGCGTTGGATTACACCTTTGGTCCCGCTCATCGGGAATCCGTTGCCGTTGCCCTTGAATTCCCGCCCGTCTTCCTCGCACTGGTCTACAAGACCGTCGAAGAACACAGCTACACCAAAACCGGTCTCGGTAAGGTGATCGAGCGCGTGGTCAAGCAAGGTAACGACAAAGAATTCCTCAAGCAAATGAACCACCTCATGGGTAAGAGGTAATACATGGTCAGCTCAACCGACTTCCTGGTTGATCACGCTTATCACAACGTTTGGTGCGCGCCGGGGCAGGACCGTCAACACATCATCGGTCCCCAGCGCATTAGCAAGCGAGCAGGCGCGATCGGCAACATCAAAATTGGCATGCGTTCGTGGAACCTTCCGACTCCAAGTGAGTGGTACCACGTCTTCATGATTGGTGATCTCCCGCCTGAGTTGGTTGGGATGAATACCATCAAGGATAAGTGGGTATCGGCCCGTGCGCACTGCGTCAGCACTTCGTTGCTGATCGACGTGTACATCAAGAACGGTCTGCACTTCCCGCTGCATCGCACCTATTTCCTTTATACCGGTAAAGGCGCTCTGGTCATTGCGATCAAGCACACGCCTAAGATCGCTCACCTCGGTGACGTCCAGCCGTGGGTGCGGTGGCGCAGTAACGCTTACTTCGACGGTAAGCTTGGGCCGATGAACGGCGGCATCGATGTGCAGGGCATGACCCCCACTACCGAAGCTGAGTTCTACCAGTTCCAAGTGTTCTGGCGTGATGCGAAAACCAAGCCTGGTTATGCTTGGGCATTCGTCAACGGTCGGCGGGTGCGTGACCTCAACCTCACGACGCTCAAGCTTGGCGATGTGATCGAATACTACTACGACTCCTCTGTCAAAGAAGTGCTCGAGATCAAGACCAAGTCACTGCTGTCGTTCGAGAGTATCCGCGACAACCAGACCAAGTACCTGATCCCTCGGCCAGGTCTTGGCACCACCATCGACTTCAAAGACGATGTCGACATCTACCTGCTCAACTACGAGTTGGCGGCTAAGTACAGTGGCGTCTACTACAACCAGAACTTCGACATGTCGATCAGGAACGTCACTCACCGTGACTTCTCGATTCCGTCGGCGTTCCTGCGTGGTTATGTTGACGACAGTCCCGACGGTTGGTACTGGAACCAAGATCTTCGGATCGAGGTGATCGTGCGTAAGTCCGGCTGGGATCGTAAGCTAGTCGATGAGAATGGGCGCATCAAGGAGCTGTTCAAGCTACCTGAGGCTAAGCGTCTCAAAGCGATGATCGGTCAGACTGCCAACGTCTCGGTGTGGAAAGCATCGGCGCTGGAGAACAGTCCGTACGTCAAGCTCTTTGGCGAAACCATGACGGGGATCACTCGTCAGGCTGTCGAAGACGCTTACGGCTACAATGCGATCAGTCGCCTCATTGGCGATACGCCGATCAAGTACGTAGACGGCACTGGGTGGGTCACTCTGCCATTCAGTCTCACCTACCGTTCCACGGTGTTCGAGTACAACGCAGCCGGTGTCCTGTTGGGTTGGTATCCGCATGACTACTCGATCGAGTATCCGGTGCGTAACGCGACTACCAAGTACGTGGAAGCGTTCATCGGTAAGGGTGGTGTTGGTCTCTGCACCAAGTACGATACGCCGAGTCAGGTCCTTGAGAAGGGTGTCGACTACAGGTTCTACGTCAGCAACATCTACAACGGTGTCAGTCAGAATGACTGGAAAGATGTAACCGGTGATACCGATTACTACACGGTTGCAGGAGACGTCGTTACCTGGAGCGTCAACCCAGCCCGCTTCCACACTGCGGTCAAGAGTTCGAAAGACTTCCTGGCTTCTACGATCGAACTGAACTACCGGGACGATCTGTTGGCGTTTACCGTCAACGTGCAAGAGGTGCGTGGTGGTCGGGTGCCTGTGACTACGGTCATGGATATTCCTCCTGGGCAGCTCGATGTATTCCTCAACGGCTTCAGTCTGATCGAGGACATCGACTATTACGTCCAGTGGCCTGAAGTCTGCATCGTGAACAAGGTGTTCCTGAAGCCTGGTTCCCTGCAGACGGTTGTGGTTCGTGGTCGTGGCTTCTGCGACAAGGACTTGCAGCTTGAGAAGGCTAAGGACGTAGGCTTTGTCAAGTACAATGAGCTGAGCCGAAACTCTCGCTTCAACGTACGTGACGATAAGGTTTGCCGTATCGTGGTCGGCGGTCAGCTGTTTACTCGGGAAGAGGTGGGCTTTGTTGAAGACAAAACCACGCTGACGGTTGAGGTTGCCAACGGCACGCCTTACCAGATCTCCAACCCAGTGATCCCAATGGCTGGCGTCACCAATGGCGATACCTATGCGCTGAAAGCCAAGTCTGAAGTGATCGATAAGGAAGTCGAAGACTACCTGACCCTCGGCCTGCCTGAGCCTGTGAAACCTCAGCCGAACCCGATCCCTAACAAGTATCCGGTGTTCAGTCCGTTCACTGCCAAGCTCATCTACGACATGCTCAACGGCATCTTGCTGATGGACGAGTTCAAAGGCGAGTACAGTCTCAACGACGTGAAAGCCAAGCTCGTGGGTTACGAATGGATCCTGGCGTACGACCCTGCGCTTAAAGATGTGAACACGGATTACGTGATGATCCAACCACATCCTGAGACCGAGGTCATCGAGCTGGACATTTACCAGTTCCGATTCGTTACCCGTGCAATCGAAGCCTACCTTGCCGACAAGGTCGCGATCAACCGCCACACGGTTATCGTGGAAGAAGGCTTCCAGCACGAGATGGAAGACCATCCGCACCCGCACCAGACGTGGGAAGAAGTCGGGGAATAATCAACCGGGAGGCTGCCTAGCCTCCCCTCATTGAGTCAGAGACTATGGCTGAGAATATCATCCCGCTACCAGACGGCGGGTATGTGATCACTGATCAGGAGCGGGAACTCAACCTCTCGTTCAACATCAAGAACCTCTACAAGTATCGTCTCGTCGATGACGGGAGCGATGTGGTCCAAGGCGAAGGTCATTACGTCCCTAACGTCGATGACGTGTCGTGGTCGTTCGAGCTGGGTTGGTTCCGCGTATCTCGCGTCGACTACACCAGTTTCGTGGCCGACCTCACGTCGTGGGAACCTCCTAAAGACGCGTCTGACGTCGGTGTGGAAGACGTCCTGTTGGGCGTGGGTCCTGGCTATCCGAGCGAGGCCTGGCGTCTGTTCGTCGATACCCGCGTGTTCCCTCACCGCATGGCCCTGCATGCTGCACTGCATGTGTACGGCTCTCAGGCTAAGTGGTGTGTGGTCTACAAAGGCATCGACATCACCCCGACAGGCGAGATCATCAGCGCCTATTACGACCAGTCCGGCGATTACGTAAACGAACTGATTCCTCTGGATCTGGTCGGTAACGAGAAGATCAACAACCGCGCTATCAAGGCGCCGGTCATGGGCTACACCAGCAAGGCGATGAATGATGGTGAGCTCGTCACGGCCGTTATCTATAACGACCAGGAGCAGATGATCAGTAAGGCAAAACTGCTGGTCATGAACACCAACCTCGTTCGTCGTCCTTCGGAAGGTCAGAAGCGGGTGCGCTCTATCGAGCTGCTGAGCCCTTACCTTTCCAAGACCGAGCCAAACACCCTGCTCGTCCCGATCAACGTCACCGTTGCCACTCTGGCACTGCGGGCGAAGGTCACCTATATCGACGGTACCACGCGTACGCTCGATGTGGTCGACGAAGAAGCCAACGGCAAGTTCAAGCTGCTGGGTCTGAAGTACTGGTCTCCAACCATCATCGGTACGCCGCATGATCTGATTCTGTCTTACGCTCTCAGCGAGTCGGAGGAATACTCCTACCTGCAAGGCGAGACAGCCAACGGCGCGGTGACTGAGGAATACCGGATCATCGGTACGCCAGCAGATCCTGCTCGCAGCCTCAAGCTGTACGCGTTCCCGACCTGGGTATCCAACGTGGTTGGCTATGCCTTGGAATACTGGCTGTACGATCTCAATCGTTCGGTGGCTCGCCGTGTGCCGAAAGGCGCTATCGAACTCAGCGAAGAGAGTTCGCCATTCGACGGTCTGGAATACACCTCGACTCAGCATCTGACGTTCGGCGTAAACCTCAAAGCTGTCGACGTGGAGTACGGCGATGCTCGTCATACTCAGTCCAGTCAGATCGCGCTGCTGCGTGATGGCGGTATCGCCAACTCCAGTAACTGGAAGCTGCGCTTTGCTGGCAACCAGAAAGACTGGTACGGCGACAAGCTGCAAGCTGTCATCAAAGCCAGCACCAACGGCATGTCCTTCATCAACGTGATGAACGGTGCTGCCAACAAGACGGTCTGGCTCGACAAGTTGTTCTACGCCAGCGAGCCGCTCTACGATCCGCAAACCGAGAGCAGGGCCCCAGAACCTACGCACTTCATCGTTACTACGAAGACGCGTCAGGTCGAGGTGCCGATCGGTCAGTGGATGAACGACATCGCATTCATCAACGATCTGGCGGAAGGCGAAACCGTCTACCTCAAGTGGATCAAGCGTCTGGCCGGCGGCCGAGACCTCCAGCTTGGTGTGTCCGGTCTCCCGACGCATTCGCAGTGATGTACCTCACTGGGCAGGTCACCCTGCCCAGTGGGCTATGCCGCAGAGGTCTACCATGGCAATTAAATTCAAGCCGATCCTGTATCTAGAAGATTGGGATCGATATCCGCACGCTATTGCCGACGTCAGCTCACGTAACTACAGCTGGGTCGAGATGGCGTACAAATACCAGGCGATGGGTATCCAGAACTGGTACTTCTTCCTTGCGCTTCACAACGAGGAACTTCGTGGGGTCGATGCACACTCCGATAATCTCACCGAGGAACAGCAGGAACTCATCTTGCTGGAATGCGCCGTCAACCCGTGGTACGCGCTGCGTGAAGTGATCCGCATCCCTGACGGCGATAACCTGATCATGCTGGAAGCGAACCGCGGTAACATCGCCATGTTCTGGTGCGTGTTCAACGCATTCATTACCTTCGTCCAGCAGATCCGCCAGACCGGTAAGACACTGAACACCCGCTTCCTCGTCGTACTATTCCACATTTTCATCACCAAGGGCGCGACTCACGTACTGTTCACCAAGGGTGACCTTCGTCGAGACGAGATCAAGTATTACAAGAAGTTCCGGGCAGCTCTGCCTAAATGGATGTGGTACCTGACGCCTAAGGACACGGACAACCAGTACGAGTTCACCACCCTGATGAACGAGAACCAAACCTTCTCGTACGTTCCTCAGGGCTCGCCTGACGATGCCAACTCCGTGGGTCGCGGTAAGACCCCTGACTTCGTAAACGTCGACGAACCGCCGTTCTTGCCAAACGCCAAGGTATCCATCCCTGCGCTAATTGCATCGACCACGGCTTCCTTCGATAAGGCGCGTAAGTACAAGAAGTTCCACGCCATTCTGTACACGACTACGGCCGGTGACCTGTCGACCGAGTCTGGTAAGTACGTCTACGAAAACATCAAGAAGAAGGGCATGTTCTTCTCCGAGATGTTGTTCGATGCCGATAACCGTGATGACGCTGTAACCATCATCATGGCTAACAGTAAGTGCGAGGACCGGTCGGCTCCGTATGTCGACATCTCGTTCAACCACTTGCAGCTCGGTAAGACGAACGAATGGCTCAAGGGTAAGATTGCTACGACTCCAGGTACCCGTGACCAGATCAAGCGAGACTTCCTCGGCCAGTGGACCTTTGGTTCGACCAGTAACCCAATCCCTGAGAAGCTGCTCAACAGAATCCGGGATAACATCAACTCGGCGCCTATCGTCATTACCGATGACAAGTACCGTTATCAGGTCAAGTACCATCGGGAAGTCGAATACGTCAAGAGCCGTCAGGCGATCCTTGGTCTCGATACCTCGAACGCCGTTGGTCGAGACGCCATCACTGGCGTGCTGGTCGATGTGGAAACCAGTGAGACTCTGGCAAGCTTCATGGTCGGTGAATCTTCGTTGACGTGGTTTGCTGTCTGGCTAGCCAAGTTCCTGGAAGAGCATCCTCTGGTCACCCTCGTCCCTGAGGCCAAGTCCACCTGGATCGGTATCCTCGATGACCTGCTCATCGAACTGCCGCTCAAAGGCATCGACCCTGGTCGTCGTATCTACAGTCGTATCGTGGATACAGCGCGCGGTTCCGATAACGAGAAGCGTAACTACCGCGAATACTCGGCAGGCCAACCTACCGAGCGCAAATATTTCCCGTACCGTAACCAGTTCGGTTTCCCAACCTCTGGTCCTCTGCGTGAAGATCTGTACATTGTTACGCTGCGTGAGGCTACCAACGATGCTCCGAAGCTGATTCGCGATGCTTCGCTGATCGATGAGCTTTCGTCTCTGGTTGAGAAGAATGGTCGGATCGACCACAAGTCTTCTGGCCACGACGACCACGTCATCTCGTGGTTGATTGCTCAATGGTTCCTGCGTGAAGGTCGTAACCTCGACCACTACGGTATCGATAACCGTAAAGTGCTGTGCCGTCTGAAAGTCGCCGCTACTGGCGATGACGTGAAGGAACAGCGCGCAGCTCTGCGTCAAGAGCGTCTGAACTTGGAATTGGATCGTCTAACTGCCCAGCTGGCTGATGCCAAAGGCATGTTGGAGATCCGTTACATTGAATCGAAGATCTCTTCCCTGAAGACCGAGATTCGTGAAGACGCTGTGGACGACATCGGCTCGATCGACCGTAAGTCCCAAGTGGTGGCGGACAAGAAAGCAGAAGCCAATCGTTCGGCTCCTCGCCTTACTGCACGCAACTACGGTTTCAACCCGTATCGTTACGGCGGGCGGTTCTAAACAGCATAGAGGCCGGGGAAGTTCCCCGGCCCTTATGTCACTTCTGGTAGTGATGCATGGTGAACGTACGGATCAGGATGTAGAGCAGTACCGCGTTACGCACCGCAGCCACCAACACCTTGTTCTTGGAACGAATGGCGATAGCCGTAATCTCTTCGGTCAGCTCGCGCATCTCGAGGATCATCGGGTTGTTGGTACGGGACGCTTGATAGAGCGAACGCATCTTCTTGATCAAGCCCGGGATGTCGCTGCTAGACGCCATGGTGTTCGGGTTCTTGTTCAAGTAGTCGAAGGCATGCTGCAGCGTAAGCTCACAGATCTTCTGTACGCGAGGATCTGCCTTAGGCGAGGCGTTGTTCGACATATACGACAGAACGTTCACCAGGGCGCTCTTAGGCATCGTGGGGACCGTCTTAGCGATAACGCCGACCAGTTCTGGGATGATGAAGTTGTTGCGGTCGCTGAGGATGCCGAGCAGGTAACGCATGTAGCTGGAAATCAGGCGGGTCTTATCCCGGATCTTCAGCTCACCATCGAGTTCGATGGTCGAACCCACGTTGCGGATCTGCATCTCTGGAGAGTTCTGCACCACGGTGAACATGTCACGGATGTTCTTCAGGATGTCCTTGATCCGACCCTGGGTATCGTTGGCGATCTTGTCGATGTCCTTATCGAACGCCACGAGTGCCTTGTACCACAGCTGACCTTTACCGACGATGGCTTCGGCACGACGGCGCAACAGCTCGCCCCAGTTACCGGCCACCTTCAGACCGAACCGCTTACTCAGCGCCGCGTAAGTGGCCTGAGCGATGATCGGGTCTGCGTTAAATTTGAACCAGGCTGCCAATATAGATGTAATGTATTTATATTGGAGGACCAACGCGACAGCCATGGCGCCATCATGCTTTTCGGCGTCAGAGAGTTTGTCCGTAGTCAGGAACTTATGAATCATCCACAAGCAAGCCAGATTCATTGTGTCGGAGGATACGTGCCGGTGGGTCACGACTTCTGGGAGGGCATGAAGATCGTCCTCGAGGGAATCCTCATCCACATCCATCACTTCATCAAACCATCGGTTCCGGTCTTCGTCCTTAAAACGCACGGGATCGACACCCATGAGGTTGCCGCCGAAGAATGAGATGTGGGCATCGTTCTTATTGACGAACTGCTGTTCGTAAGTTTGCACCTTCCGCAGCATCTTCTGGTCAAAGACCATGTGCTCACAGTGGTGCTCAAAGACCGACTTGATATTTCGTTTAGCCGGGCTACCTGAGTAAAGACTTTCCATTGGAGTGATCCGCCAGGAGGTGTTCGGGAGTCACAAGATAACAATCAACTTTGTTTGAATCATACATTTTCGACCTGATTAACCAACACAATCGCCCGGGGAGGGCATCGACATGGACGCAAACCAAGTAGGGTATCGTTACCAGCTACGCGCCGGTGAAGACCAAGATTGTGACGATTGCAACAAACGTGCGGTGGTAAGGATCACTGAGAAATCCGGCCTCGGCACGTCGTTCGGCTATTACTGCAAATCGTGCATGCCTGAACCGGCTAGCACTCCCGCTCCACAGTGCCGCATCGGCGGCGTACGTACAGCATAGAAAGAGGGGTGGCTTCCACCCCGTCTATGCCCCAAACTTTGAGAATTAAAAGGACCTGATCATGGTTGAAGTAAACGTTCCGAACATCAGCAACGTCCGCAATGCATTCGCTCACGTCCAGGCACATTACCTGGAAACGCCTGAGCCCGTGGACTCCAAATACTTCCAGGACTTTGGCGACGACATCGACATGGATGCGCTCAACGCTGCGCTGAACGAAGGTTCTGGCGCCGTCACTAAGCGGTTCATCAACACCACGCTTGCTGAACGTGAGTTTAGCAAAGCTGCCATCATGGCCGCTGAAGGTGAAACCATGCCGTGGGACGATGAGCCTGCTGATAAGCCTCTGGTGGAGTTGACTGACAATTTCCCAGAGATGCCAGTCGGCAATGTCCACAGCATGGACGAATACCTGGCCAGCAAAGGGCTGGAGCGTAAGCGGTACGAAAACGGTACTGACAGCAAGTACGTTCCGATGTCCGATCCCGCAACCAGTATCGAAGAACACGCTGAACGTTCCGGGATCGCCGATGTAGTGAACGTCACGGCGGCAGACTACGCAGAAGCCGTCCAAGAGCTCGGGAGAGAGCCTACAGCCGTCGAGCTGACCTATCGGGTCATCGGTCGTAACCCTGAGCCGGAGATCGCTCCTAGCGAGTATCAGAAGGCTGTGGTGCGTGATACTGGGCGTCTTGCTCTGGGCGGTTGCATTCCAACTGTCACCTGGCATGATCTGCAGAACGCGATCGACTATCTGGTCATCTTCAAAGGCATCATCACCAAGAAGCCTGACGAGAAGCTGGGTAAGCCTGACATGACTCCTGAGCAGCGGGAGAAGTTCATCGCTGACGAAGTGGCCTCGCCGATCTTCAAGATCATGATGACCAAGCTCAAGAAACAGTTGGTCTTCAATGGTGAGCTTCACGGCGTCAATGCCAAAGTCGTACGGGATGCAGGGTTCCCTGTCAGCTACATCACAACCACCGGTACACTGGTGGTCGAAATCACTAAAGACAACAAACTGTCCTGGAAAGCGTGAAATGCTCGAGCAACCATCTGGACGCGAGGTATCCACTCCTCGCGTTACTAGCCGTAAGGCTGCATGGGAAGCGTTTGAAGCGGCTATGTTGGCTCGCTACTCGAAGGCTCGTAACAAAATCGCCAAGACAGCTGCAAAGGAACAGCTGGCTTTCGAGAAGTTGATCTACGGTGAAGATTCCAAGTTGTGGATGTTCGTTCATCAAACTCGTTGGCGGCGTAAACAGATCCAGGTTGAGGAGTTCAAGACAGGTGTCCTTGTCTGGATCGATTTCGGCGGTGACAGGTACAACACCTACCTCAGCCCAACTGAATACGCCATCCGGGAAGAGTTTGAATTCTACCGTAAGCGTCAGAAGTATTTAATCGAAGATGCGGAGGAGCAAGTCACTGCCAGAGGCTACGGTAATAAGTACGTCAGTCACGAGGCTATCTTCAAAGAAGGCTTCTACCGCTTCGAGATGACTCCAGAGCAGATTGCTGAAGACGAACGTCTGAAGCAGCTCGAGTACGATGAGTTCATGGCCCGTCAATCCCAGCAGCGACAAGATGCCTGGGCCGTTGAAATGCGACAGCGCCAGTATCTGGTTAACGAATACATCAGTGAGTTCAAAGCGTTCCTGCCTAGCGAGATCAGGCAGTTCTTGCTGAATGGGCCTGCAATGTTCCGCGTACTCTATCTGATACAGGGGTATCCACACATCGACTCATTGACGACGGAAATCCTGGTGGCTACCATCAAGGCCGTCGACCACCGACTTCTGAAGGAGAATGCCTACGACATCATTGCAATGATGTTCGGGTATACTGACTTCGAAGCCGCCGAACAGTTCATAGCTGACGGCAAATTCTTAAACCTTAACTTCAAAGCCCAATGACCGAGGAGACAGCATGTCTGGTCAAGACGATAAAGCACTAACCTTCGACGAAGCACTGACCATCGTTATCAACGATGAGCAGGAGCTTCTGAACCACATCGATGAAGTAAGTCATCGCGTGGTCGACTGCGACAACTTCATCGCAGTGAAGTCCCGTATCGTGATCTCTGGTCACGAATTTACCACCACCGACAAGGTGAATAAACCTGCGGTGGAAATCGCCCGTTCGATCGCCCGCAACCAAACCGAGTTGCTGGAACTGATCGTTGGCAAAATCCGCGAAGGGGAGCTCGACGAGATCCACCAACGCACCGTCAAACTGAGCGATGAGCTCCAGAACGAGGAAGACTGATCATGGCGCACAACTGCAACGGTCCGATGGACCAAGAACCAAGCAAGTACCCTATCGCCGATATGGGTGCTGATTTCCAACCTGACGCGATGGACGACTTCGACAAGCGCGTCGCGAGCGGCGAATTCAAGGACAAGACCATGGATCAGATCCGTGAGATCTACGTTCAAGAAGAAGCCGACTTCGTAGAAGAGCAAGAATACGCAGACAACTGCCGCGCCATCGACGAGATGGAAGAGCGCGAGTTCCAGCGTAGCCTCGGCGAGTAATCGGCCAGGACCTCCTCGAAAGGGGAGGTCTTTTTAATTTTGTTGGGGAAAGGAATGTCGAAGGACCTAAAGGAACTATTGGCGTCGATAGTTATCATCACGCTGCTGTTCTGCTTAATCCGCCTGATCAACTGGTACTGCGCGAAGAAGATCCGAGTAAATAAGATCAATCGCCTACTGCTCTCTAGGGCTACCATGCGATCGGTCGTCATGAAGGCGGAGAAAGGTTATCGTCAGCAAGAGGCAATCCTGCTGAGTCAGATGGAAATGATCGCGAAGTCTATATTCGGCGGCGAGGTCAGATTCCTGCTAGATGAAATCAAATCAGCTGAAGAGCTTGGTGATCACATTACGCACGCTCGCAGTCAAAGAAGGCTAGACGAGATAGCCGACTCGATGGCTACTGATCGGGATATTGCGCTGGATAAGTTGAATCAAGCTTATCGTTTTAATGTAGCCACACCGACTAAACGAATTGATGAAATTGAACAAGAGCTGAAGGAGCTGAAATATGACCCAACTGAACAACTTGGATAAATTCAAGGAAGTGGACTTCGAAGGTCCTGAAATCAAAATGCATCTGATGAAGCCGCAATGTGCTCGGCAGATCGACGATCTACCCGACACTTCGTTCGTTATCCTCGATAAAGCCACTGGCGATTTCGAGCGCTTACATTACGGCGTCAACTACGAACCGATGGTGGACACCAAGGTCCGCGATCGCTTCTCTTATCCGCCGCTGACTTCCCGGAACATGGCGCAGAAGTTCGTGAATATGTTGACCGAGTTCGGGTTGGGTATTCGTGATGAGGTCGTCATCAGGTATCTGTCTGAACACAAGTTCACTTCTGAAGTGTTCAACGCCGTATTGCGACAAAAGTACAATACGCCGGCTAGCGTCTTGGTTCGCGACAGCGGTACAGTGTTCAACGTACCCTTCAATGGCGCCACTTTGCTCAGGATCTATCCTCGTCCAGAGAACAGTGATTCGATGTTCGAGAACTACACCTCGGGCCGAGACCAGTACGACATCCTGCGCGGTGCCGCAACGTTTAACGACGTCAACTATAGCTGGTCGCTGTCAAACCCTCACGCTGAAGGCTTCGGCCTCGATGCTTTACCCTCGATCCTGGATGAGATCAAGGAGCGGTTGGATCTAACTATCCCATGGCTCATGAAGAATGATCTTCTCATGTTCCACAGCATCAACCGAGTACATCCTGCCGAGATCAACTTCGGCGGTAACAATCATGGGTGAGGTTTTCAAGTTCTTAGCGATAGGTCTGTTGTTGGTATTCATCTGGTGGATGTTACGTCAGATAACTGCCAACAACAAAGTCATCTCTAAGCAGACCAGTCTGCATCGTAGGCTGAACGATCTACAGGCTGAGTTCAACGAAGAACGCAGCGGCTGGTCGAAGGTGTTCTTAGACGACTCTAAGAGCTTAGAGGAGAAGTCTGAGTACACCTCTCAGCATGTGCTCAGGCTAGATGTGATCAGTAAGAAGATCGACGCTGTTATCGCTGAGATCGTTGAGCTGGATCGTCAGTAAGGATAGGGGACTTCGGTCCCCGACTCCTCGAGTCTTTTTTTTTGTTTCGTGAAGATTGAATGGACATTGGGTATTGTATGTTCCACTCAGTATTTTCTCGGAAAGAGGAAGGAAGGGTGGAATTTGCGTAGCAAATTCCGGGTTGGTTGGAGATAGGATAGACCAGGTTCCGTACGGAGATGAGCGTAGCGATATCGACTAGGAACTTCTTATAGCGACGAAGTCGCTATTATACATCGTAAAAAATTACGTGAATAAGTAATGGTAAATCCTAATCCATCCAAAACAAAGGAGGGTGTCCTAAAACACCCTCCGTGAGAACACGAGCTTTTATGCTGCAAATAGGGTAGATAACTATCAGGACTCTGATGCTCTTTACTCTTCGGAAGAAGACCAATGATGTAACCATCAATCCTTAACTGGAAGGTTATTCCAATGACTGAAAACGAACATGAAGAACTCCATCTCAAGGATGGAGCTCCGGAACTTGCTTCCGAACCGGGTACGAAACCTCAAGGGGATGTAATGATCGAAATTCCATTCGATCAAAACTGGAACGGTGAAATGACCGATCTGGTACAGAGCCTGGAATCCAAAGGATGGAAGGTCAATACTCGAGTGTTCTTCGAACCATCCTTCGAGGAGAACACTTCTGACGGCGTAGCCACCGGCCGGCCGGTGTCTGGCACCTTGGAGGGTGCCAACAACATCATCGATGGCGTAAGCATGCCAAAGATCGATGAGAAGTCTGTCTACAAGGTCGTACAGATCGTGCGTCCTGAGGACACACTCCCTGGAGGTGATTCCAAGCTCCTCTACCTGATGAATGGTAACGGGGATGTGAAGGACTACATGAAGAACGAGGGATACCTCGTCGTGGATGATCAGGATGAACTCCACACTGCGTTGGTAAACCATCCCGAGAAAACGCCATAAAGGACCGATCACCCCGAAGGATGATCGATCCAATCTATCTACGGTAATACATTATCCACTCGAATCAGTATCGAGGCTTAGCACCGAGAGACATTTTCAAGATCTTCCGGTACTGTTCGGTATTGTTCATAGTGGAGATACGTTGCCACTTGGTGGTCAGGTATTCCCAGTACATCTGGTTTGCGTCAGCGTAGGAGTCCACGACCTCACGGATACGACCCAGAGTCATACCGCCTCGGATCTGACCTTCATCGAGGTCGATCACCAGAGTGTTGTAGACATAGCCCTTAACGGCTAGAGCTACGAGCTCTGCGAATGCGTGGTAGTAAACTGGCTTCAGGTCATTGAAGTTCGGTTCATGGGTCACAGTGGCTCGAAGCGCCGCATCGCCAATCACTTGGTTAGCGTCGTTTACGAGTACTGTGTTAACTCCTACGATCTGCACGTATGCTGTACCGAGAGTCGCCGTACCGCCTACAGCACGCATGATGTCACGCCCCACAAGGAGCATGTCAGAAGCGCGCCCGTCGTAGCCAGCGGTGCCTTGGCCAGAGAGTCCTTGGGTAATCCCGTAGACCAACTCGTGGACCGTGGTGATACGTCGACCGCCGAGTACATCCCGGCTGAATCGATAGATCATGTTCCAGGCATCGAGGAATTCGCGCTGAGCCAGTCCCAGCGGCAAGAACATCTCGGTGCCGCCAATCAGGTTCACATCGATCGACACCCGTCCCTCAATTACGAGTTGACGGATTTGCTGGTCGATGGAAACCGAGGTTACGTTATCGAAATACCGGTCGTTCTCTACCGGGTCGTAACGTTTCGGCATGAAAGCCTGCTTGAGAATATCTCGCGGGATCTCAGCCTTCACTTTGATGAGTGCGACCGTGACCGGGTCCATAAGTAATCCTCCCTAAGGAATGGGTGGTCATAGCACTAACCCGTACCTTTTCACGTAGTACACTGTCCATTAGGAGACATGCATGTCTGAAGTCCAAGCGCAACAAACCCTGATCGAAGCCAAAGCACAGGAAGTCAAGTTCTGGGCTGTTGGCGGTACCGGTATCAACCAGCTGAAGGCTTACCGCAGCGACCAGCCGAAGAACTCTCTGCAGCTGGCCAATGAAACCTTCATCTACGTCGACACCAGCTTCGCCAACATGGTCGGTTCCGCCGCCGACAATTTCTTCGTCGTCAACGACGGTAAGGGCCTCGGCAAGAACCAGGTAGAAGGCGACCGGATCTTCGAAGCTGAAATTCCAAAGCTGATGCTCAAGCACAAGCCGGCCAAAGTTAACGTCGTGTTCTACTCGCTGTCTGGCGGCACTGGCTCCACCGGCGGCCGTCGCCTGGTGCGCGCTATTGCGGAAACCGGTGCTATCGTCATCGCGATCGTTACCGGCGACTACAAGTCCGACCGCTCTACCGGTAACAGCCTGGGGTCCCTCATCAACCTGGAACGCGACCTCGCCGAAATCAACGCCGAGTACGCCGTCTCCTACCACAAGAACGACCCGAAGAAGTCGCTCGCCGACAACAACGAAACGGCTCTGCGCATCGCTCGCTGGATCTCGATGTTCGCATCCGGCAAGAACGCCCACATCGACGAGAACGACATCCGCAGCTTCTTCAAGTACAGCGAGAACACTCGCCACAAGGCGCAACTGGCCCTGCTGGAAGTGTTCGTGCGCGAAGAAGACCTGCTGGCCGCGACCAACGATTCTCCGGTTATCTCGTACGGCGCCCTGATGAAGTCTCACGACTCCATCGTGCCTGACGTCGATGCTGCCTACGACACCGTGGGCTACCTGCCGGAAGAAGGCCGTGCATTCGACAACTCGTTCTACTACACCCTGTCGGGCCTGCGCATGAAGCCAATCCTGGCTGAGCTGAAGACCACTCTGGCTGAGTTCAAGCAGAAGGTCGGTATTACCGAGCAGCCTGAAACCCTGCTCGATGCTCCAGCGGTAAGCGGTCAGAAAGGTTCTACCGTTTACCTGTAACAGGTAAACCATACGGGGCGGGGAAACCCGCCTTGTATGCCCTCAATTCAAAATAGGTAATGCAATCATGACAGCCACAAACATGGTGTTTGTCTGCGAACAGTGCGACAACGTAGACCACCTGCAAGCAACCCACCAGCAAGGCGGAGGTTTCCGCTGCCATCGTTGCATCCATGGCGACTGGCACGGTATCTTCGAAGAAGAGAAGTACGACGAAAACAAGCACGTTTGTATCAACCGCCACAATCCTTATTTCGGTGAGAATGGCGAGCCGAGCTTCAGCTGAGAAGCCGGCACAAATTTCAGGGAGGAGGTTGAAAAACCTCCTCCCTACCCTTTATTTTTTGTAACTAAACACCGTGCACCCTAATCATGTAGTCTACGGAGGTGACTATGCAATTATCGCTAAGGCATGTGGTTGAGGAGCGCGAAAAACGCGAGCCCCCGCCGCAAAAGAAGTTCGAAAGACGCGAGAACACTTTGCTGGTAGACGTCAGAGACATACTCGACCGCCTCAACGCGACGGGTAGGTTTGATGAGTCCATTCTGGAATCTTGGTTTGCCAGGCTATACTGCAAGGCGTGGATGATTCCGTGCGTCAGTATGCGGCTATTCGACTGTAAGGATAAGAACGTTCCTTACGAAAGGATGCGGGTAACCCTTACCGCCCAAAGCCTCTGCATAGACCCATTACAATATCTTCCGCCGCCAGAACCAAACTGGCTCGACGATGAGGGAATCTACTTCCTTATCGATGGCGATTACTTGGCCATGGGGAATAGCCGTGCAATTGAGCAGTGTTGGCGAAATATGTATCCTTGACTACTCAGATGTCAGCGGTATCGCTATTGGGGAAGTTGCCAAATATAACGATAAGCTGACGGCAAAGGACCGTCGGTTCATTGTCGACCTTGTAGCTGAGATGATCGACGACTACCTTACCACCAAGATGTGGTGGACGAAGTGCCTCGATGAGAAGGACAACGACATCTATGTCGACAAGTTCGATGGTCTGCTAAACGACCACCCTGATCCCAATGAGATGATCGAACAGCTGCGAGATGCGATCGCATCGTTGCTAAGATCTGTTATCAAGTTACCGACGTGGAATGTAGTATACATGAGACGTCGCACAACTGGCATTGAGATCGAGATGGGCGAGGACTACCGGATTACTGATTGGATGAAACGTCATGCCAATGAATATCTCCCTAAGAGGCACAGAAAGAAAGAGTGGTGAGTCGCTCGTCTACGCAGCCAACGATTGGATGCGCCGGATAGAGGAGTTCTACGTAGAGTTCGACTACTACGATGGATTCCTCATTCAGAACTACACCAAGGCCATTATCGAAAAGGTGGCCGTCAGCACCATTGATAAAACAGCACCGTCCCTACTGGAGATTGCGCGTAGCCATTGTAAAAAGCGTGAGCATTTCCTGCCGCTTCTTGAACTCATTGCCGAACTGGACGATGAGCTGAGACTATTCTTTGCGGACAACGTGGACGAGATGATGGTGATTACTGCCGCCAGTATCCCGTACGATACCAAGTTCCTCGTTGTCGAAACCACTTATTTCGGGAGGTCCGATGAAACTGGATTTGAAAGATATATCGAAACTAGTCGCCGAGAAGGGGAAGTTGTACACCCCGAACTCGACCGATGGATCAGCCAATGGCGAGCAGAAGGAGATCCAGCTCAGGTATTCCTACGCCATCGTCACTGTCTCTAACCTGGGCCTCGATGCGATGGAGGATGAAACCTCCGTTGACCAATCGGCCCTGCTGGCTGCTGTCCTGCGTAGCGAGTTCTTCGATGACGACTTCTCGCTCAAGCATCTGTCGAACAACACGCCGCATACCGCGGCTGACCGTGTCGACGAAATCGCCGGTGTCATCGACTCGTGGTATTCCGACAAGGTCGACCAGCTGCATGCTGAGTTTGACTTCCTGACCGCCATGCGTCCAGCGCGTATCAGTGACCTGATCGTGGTCAATGGTTCGGCCCTGCTCGAGATCTGCCAAGGCGAGGAGGAAACCAACGAGGATTTCGGCGTCGTCGATATCGCCAACGACTCTCAAGAAGCAGAGGTCGAAGACGAAGAGGAAGAAGGGGAAGAATGATGGATCTGAGACTGTCGTTCGGAAGGACAAAGTCTCTCATCGTCGATATCTGCCCCGAAGAGCTTGAAGCACTTACCCGCCTGGGGGACTTTGTCCCCCATATGTGCCGTAAGGACTTCACTGAGAAGGTTTGCAGTCTCCTGCTGGTATCGATCCTCGTAGCCAATCGGAACGAGATTATCGATGCGTTTGAGAGATTGGTTGTCATGACTTCGCTAACGAACATGTCCGACAACCATAAGCTCTGGGGTGAATTCCTACAGCTCCTCAACTATTTCAGGGATCTGCACCATCATGAAGATGGCCTGCGGGATGAGCTCAATCGATTACCTCGTGGTGATCTGAGAGTGAATCCTGAGGAACGATTCCAGATCAAGTTCGCCAAGCGCGGCAGCTACTTAATGGTGACCTGATGGACGACTTCCGGCTCGTGGCTAATATCGACCAAGAGGCCGTACTCCAGTTCTACGAGATAGCCGACATCCTGTGCCGAGGACCTGATCTGGAAGATGAAACTCCAGTGATCGTCACCGGCCTGATCTTCTCGGCTGTCCTGGACCTGTGGGTAAACGCTAATTGGGATGATCTTGATGTGATCAAGGAGTTCCTCGACAATTGCGACGATGTCCGTGAGGCCGGTAAGGCCAAACGTTGGCTTGAGCAGTTGACGAGGCCCGTGCACCAAGACTTCCCAATTTGGTCGGATACTAAAGAAACTATCGAAGAATTAGGCAGGGAGATTCGAGATAAACACAAGGGGACACCTCGCTTTGGACAATTTCGAACAGCTAAGACTGGCGGTAGCTTTACTTGCAACGTACACTTCGACACAGACTGATGGAGCGAAAAGAATGGCTGGTCGGAAATGTTTTATCTTCGAACTACAACCTTACCATAGCGTGACCCGTGACGCTATGGTTTCTATGCTGTCCGCATGGGTATTAGCGACCGCTGAGACTGATACATGGATCGGTCACCACAGGGCTCGTGAACTGATGAATAAGTACAAACTTACGAGCAGAGCTATCGAGGATATGTCAGTAATTGTCCTCGATGCCATGCACGATAGCGGTTTGTATGAGCATCTTAACTTCAACAAGGCTGAGCTGATCAACAGTAATTGTCAGATCAACAAGAGCAACACAGCGTACGTGGAGCTTGAATGGGTATGACTAATAAATTGCCTGTCGCCACTAAAGAGATGATCATCTCGCTGTACGATGATCGCCTCAACATGTTTACGTCAAAGGACGACATGGGGTATTACATGGAGGTACTGGGTGCGGTCGTTAGCGACTTCATCATGATGTACCCTGTAGCGCACCATGTCCTTAACTGGCCGCCGACAGAGATCATTCTCGAGCACTTGTCGGCAGCTTCCCCAGTCAGGACTCTGTACGAATCCCTCGCTACATTGTTGTCTGAGACGGGATATCCGGTGACCGTGATCAGCAACCTATCGGTGGTCCATCATGCCCCTCGGGAAAACACTGTCATTAAAACGTCGTCCCATCTGCGGCTCGGTAGGGTCCACTGACCGACCTGAAGCCCAGTACATCGTAATCAACATCGACGACATCCTGAGAGACTTCATCAGCGATGTCGACTCCAACGTTGACGATCTCGGCTACAACGTGAAGGCTATCCTGTCCGAATACTCAGGCTTTGCCCATGGGCGTTCTACGGATAGCTACATGCCGTTGGCGGATACGCTGTACAGAAAGCGGTATGTAAATAATGAAATGGATGCAGAATTCATTGCAGAGAAATGCATGACCTACCTGTATCCCGGAATAACGGAGTTGATAAAAGGCCTAGGGTACTTAGCTGCGTCAATATACCAAGTGAATTTCAAGATAGTGAAGTCGACGCGCAACACTACTTGCGATGTGATGTTCAAGGTTATTTGAATTGGGGGATAACGCATGGCGCGTTATGAAATCGTGGGCTACTGTCCAGCACTGGCAATGGTTCTCGAAGAAGCTTGCTACAATAAAGTGCCGTACGAGCACTGCGACGAGTCACCCCCGTTCCCTGTCTGGCGAGCCCAGAGTGAGAGGAAGCGTTTCTGGGGAGATCTCGAACGAGCGTTCGTCGACGTGGACCTGCTGGACCGCGAATATGAGCACGTAATGGATGAGATGTATCACGCTATCCTTACTTGTGAAGACGATGATTTGAAAGAGATGGTGCTGCGAGGCACTCTGAAGCATCTGGACGTCGACAAGCGTGGCTACTACAGAGCCATCGAGGAGTAATAGCGTGAAGCTCGTTTCCGAAAACACTGGCAAGACGTTGACCTTCGAAACCGTCGCTGGTGAGAAGTACAGCAACCTGAAGTTCGTGTCGCTACCTGACGCGGACATGGTGGCGGATACCGGTTACGATCCAATGGCCAGGCACACCCAGTACTGGCCGTACATCAATGACGGTACCCCAAACGACTATCGGGCCTACCCGTATGCGAAGTTCATCAATGCCGAAAACAAGGCGGTGTACTTCGGCATCCCGTGGATTCGCGAGTCGTCGATCGTGGAGAACTCATCTCCAGCTACCATGTTTACCTTCCCGGCCGGCACCACTGCCGCTCAGATTGACAACGTGCGAGCCATGTGCCTGGCCTCAGGCATTGAAGGCTTCACGGTGACTACTCTGTAGTCTATCCCCACCTACTGGCTACGGCTGGTGGGTGGGGAGGCTATGCCTCTTCTTTTTTTTCTTACTGGCGAACCTAAAGATACGTGAGGCAATTAGTAAAGGAAAGGTCATGTCCGCCGAGAATCCGTTCCTGTGGGATGTCAGCAAATATAGTCGCGACATCGAAATCCGTAAAGGCTACATTCAGCAGGTCGCTAAGTACCTGTCGCTGCAACTTCAGAAGCCGTATGAAGATTGCTTGAAGTATGTGGTCAACAAGTTCAAAGAAGACAAAGGGGTGAAGTTCCGAGACCCCGGCATGTTGCAACTGGTCCGCAGAGGTCCAGGGCACCGCGAGAAGGACGAAACCACGTTCCTCAACTACGTGGAAGATATCGTACACACCGGCCGCATTGTGTCGCCATCTCTTGTGGTGTACGAACGTCCAGAGGTTGAGAAGTCCGTTACTGCTGAGTGGCAGGACGACAACATCAAAGCGCGTAAGAAGTCGAAGAACGCGATGTTCGAGTTCAAGCAGCTCGGCGAATTGATGAAGGCAGCCCTGGCAGACTACGACCAGAACGCCCGTAAGATCCGAATCAACTCCGTGTCCGGTATGCGCGGCTTCGAAGGTAACCCGCTGTATCTGGCAACTGGTCACTCCAGCTTGACTTCGCTGTGCCGGGCAGCAGCAGGCTACGGCAACGCCACGGTAGAACGTTTCCTGGCCGGTTCGCGTCATTACCACAGTCCTGAGATCGCCAAGGCAAACTTGGTAGCGATGCTGACCATCGAAGATTCGGCTCGCATCCAAGCGGTGATCGAAGAGTACAACCTGGTCTACCCGTCGGTGGTTGACACTCTCGAGATGGTGAACCGGTCGTCTGACCTGTACTGGCAGATCCCTGAAGAGTCGACCATGATCCTGTCGATGATTCAAGGCATGACTCCACTGGAGCGTGCGACTGTCTGCTACTCTGGCGACTTG